>Ga0307514_10000834_pt1 | contig 49740 bp, 70 predicted proteins | sample 16_EM_MG_FD_203088 | JGI IMG/M metagenome (GOLD analysis project Ga0307514, IMG submission 203088) | Populus trichocarpa ectomycorrhiza microbial communities from riparian zone in the Pacific Northwest, United States - 16_EM | ecosystem: Host-associated > Plants > Roots > Unclassified | place... | reverse complement strand
AGTGGCCCCCACTTGACTTTTTTATTGTCCTGATTTCCACCACTTATTAGCTGTATGGTTTACATTTCAGTGGAACCGCCTAGGATTAATGAACGAGAATCTAGAAATATATTAAAAAAAAAAAAAATGAACGAGAATGAGTACAATGAACAGCTAACAGACAAGACGATCTGGGTGCGGGAGATCTGACAGAGGGAATCCCACGGTAAACCTCCATTATCCACACGCGATGCTCTCCCGTTCCATTGGCAGCGGGACATTCGAACCACGGGTGATTCGCCCCCCTGGCGCATCTCGAAGTTCATGTGTGGATGTGCCCTTATCTCCATCTACAACTCGTATCCGGAGGGCCAGCACGTCCAACATCTCAACAACGATCTCCTCGAGCCAAAGAGCGGGATCTCTCGCATTTCCACAACTTTCCTACCACCAATCTGTCAGTCCCTTACCGAGCGTTCCCTTCCAACGGCCCGCATATCTCGAGCACTCCTCTCTCAAGCATCTTCTTCAAACAGAGTTCCCTTCCCTCCTTCCTCCAAGTAGATATGGGCATGACGTCGGCCTTCTCGATGATCAGAACTCCCAAAACGTTACCCGTCCCTATCCTCGGAGACGCCGAACTCCTCTAATCGAAAGCGACGATGAAGATCCCTTTACACCCCCCCACGAGTTCCCATCCTTGGTTTCCGCTCGTCCCCCTGGCAGCAATACTCTGAACCCAGTCCTTCGATTACCCACCCGATGGAGCGGCCAAGACAGGCACTTATCACTTTTAGTCTCCCCAGATGGTCGTGAGCTCACCTTCGTTGGTACGTTGACTTCCCAGTCCAATGTCATTACTAACAGTCGTACCCCAGGTGGGCCGTGCACCGGTGACAAAGAAGCAGCAGCAGCTCGTGCAAATCACTCCATCCCACCTGCATGTGGAATTTATTACTATGAAGTGGAAATTGTGAACAAAGGGCAGAAAGGGTGAGCCCCTTACCCTTCGCATGACGTACATTTGCAGACTTGTGTCCAGCCAGATTAGTATCGGGTTGGTCACACCTACTTGGAAGCCTGGAAATTTGTTCAATTCCTCCATTAGTTTCAGTGGGCCTGATGTGCGCTTGTCCCGTTTGCCGGGCTGGGAGAAGAACTCCTGGGGTTACCACGGAGATGATGGATTTTCCTTTTCAGCGGAGAAGATGGGGTCCCCGTATGGTCCGACATATTCCAGTACGTCCACATTCACTCACGCGGCCTTGTATTTTTGAAGAATGCAAAAACAGCCGGCGACGTGATTGGATGCGGAATCGATTTCAGTCAACATCGAGCATTTTATACGAAAAATGGGGACCTTCTTGGTACGATGATGGAGCTTTTACCATGTTGTATGCTAACAGGGTTCATTCTAGGCAGTGTTTTCGAAAATATTGGCAAAGATTGCGAACTATACCCTTCCGTGGGTCTCCGCCACCAAAACGAATCCATTCGAATTAACCTTGGACATGAGCCATTTCTCTACGACGTCGAGGACCATGTCAACCAGCAACGAAGCCACGTGTGGTCAATGATTCAGAGCAGCACAATTGACGCCTCAACAGTTACCCATATTGTGAACAGTCATGGGCTAGCTTCCCGCTATGGCTCACTAAGTCATCCCCTGGACGTGATCGGTCCGGGGCCCAGCCGGCACCAGGACCAGCCTGACAAGCATATGAAAGAGGCCATAGATGGCCTCATTTTCGATTATCTTGTACACCATGGCTACTCTGGCACAGCGCGGGCTTTCTGCACTCAAATGCGACGTTCCACGTCTGATCAGACCTTAGGTCTGCATTCTCGATGTCCTGTGAATTAACTTGACTGAAACGGGGTTCCCTCAGATTCAGGCGCTGACGTGTGTTCTCTACATGCACGATCGAGAATAATCAAGTCGCTCATGGCAGGTGACGTTGATAGCGCACTGAAAGACACGACAACCACCTTCCCCACAGTCCTGGAACGCGAACAAGGCCTGATTTTTTTTAAACTGCGCTGCAGAAAGTTTGTCGAGTTGATCCTGGACGCGGCCGATGCGCTCAAGCGAACACAAGGAGAACGCGCAGATGGGTTAATCAACAGGGTTACCCCCGCTGCATCCGCCGAAGCGGCTCAAATATCACTCACAAATGCCTTGACTTATGGCCAACAGCTCGAGTTCGACTACAAGGACGACTCGCGGCCCGAAATCGCAGTACACCTCAAGCGAACATTCAGCGTGGTTGCATATGAGGACCCTCTCAATGTCGCTGGAGAGGTGGGGAAAATCGCTGGCCAGGAATCTCGTAACACTCTTGCGATGGAGATGAACGAGGCGATTCTTGGTATGTCCGAGGGAATTATCTGCCCGTTACTTCCGTTGACAATTGAAAATGTTGTAGAGGTGCTGGGAAAACCAACTCAACCCGCTCTAGAATACATCTACCGCCAAACGAGCGCTTGTCTGGTGCAACTAGGCATGATGGGTATTGGGAGCGCCGTGTTCGCTGATCCTGCGAAGGAATTCTTTGAGTCGTGATTGACCGGATCTCGCTACTCCGTTGCTGGTGTGCTGAACGTAAGCACTGTCGTTTCATTAGTGACTTATGCTGTTGTATGTACTTGGAGAGCAGTGGGAATGGGTTGTACACATTATCTGAATCGTATACCGTGGCTTCTTGGACACCGAATCGTCAACTTCAGGACCCAACCGTGAATGATTCACCACAACCACAGGCATCCTTTACATTTGGATTATTGAATGCGAACCGGGCACTGAGCGGAGACAAAGGTAAGAATGCTGAGGGAATGTGTGTGAACTTACCTTAAGGTATCCTCCCTCCAATCCATCTCACTTCCAATGATTGAAAACAATGCCTTGCTATCGATTAAGACCCGCACACCGTCCTGTTCCACCACCTCGTCGAACTTGCTTGGCTTGTCCACGTATTCTAAGTGGTAAGACAAGCCAGCACATCCTTTGTTGCGTACGCCAATTCGAATTAGCTGTGGGTTTGGACCCTGGAGCAACGTTTCTAATCTTGTAACTGCAGAAGGCGTCTAAATCGCGGTTGCAAGGAGTCTGAACAGCATTGAAAACGAAGGGACCTACCATAATCAGTGCTGCCTTCCTTGCGCGGGGAATCCTCGACTGGGTGGAAACATACCGCAGTGTCGTCAGGTTAGCAACGCGGTGACCCCGAGATATACCAGAGAGGAGCATTGTCGCCATTGGAAAACCTATCCAACGGGACGGAAGGTTGGAGGTGTTGGTCGGTTAAGAAGGAAGACACTACTGCTGACTAATGTAATCGGTCCCTAACACGATCGGTCGAATGGACTCATTCCAATTATCCGACCAACTCTTCCACTCCCACTCGTAACCCACGTCTGGACCAATGTCCGTCGAAGAACTGAAAGGATGAGCGGAAGATTGTGACGACGAGTCTAGCGACCTGACAAGGGCAGATTTCAATGTTTCTAACGTTGGAGAACGAGGGAACCCCCGTAAAAGGCTCTGCAACGGACAGCAGTGAGGAGGGACGGATGGTACAGCAAAGGGCTAAGTACATACTATCAGCTGTCCTGAAAGTTCTTCCGATGACTTGAATATCAGTCCGTTCCAGCCTGGTCGTACAAGCTCTTGAAGGCTGGGCGCAATCTCGGTGAGAAAGAAGGCATAGGTGAAACCCCGGTTGTGGGCTCACCACGCAAAATCCAGCGCACACACAGGGAGCCCACATCCAAACATGTCTACAATCTTCATGGGTAAATCCAGTGCCGATGAACTGGTATGGAGGGATATTCCAATGTCTGCGGACCCTGTGTTGTAGATCGTCAATAGGTCCATCCACCGTCCACCGGAAAAGAAAAAAGAATAACCAAGAAGCAACGGGTAATCTGGGGCATCCAGCCAAGCACTAATGCACCGCACAAAATCCCAGGAGTGCTGAAGCCTCTGAACTTTATCCATATATACGTCCTTCAACGGCCCCTTTCCTGTAATCATCACCAATATTCGCGGGAGGCTCTCATTATCTCCCTTCGTACTTGCTACGCGATTGTAAATCTCGAGAGCCTCAAGAAGTAACCCAAAATCTTCATCCGCGGTCCAGGAAGTGCTAGAAACAAGTAATGCGGGTCTCTCCGCGCGCAATGTTGGCAGCTCAACCGGTGATGGGACGCCGTTACGGGATGAGCGGATGAAGGGAGCTGGCGCCACTGTAGTAGTGAATGGCGTCGAGTATGGAACTTGAGAGTCCGGGAAAAACAGTTGTGGAGACGGGAAAGGGGTGAGGTTCAGATCTAGGCGGCAAAACAGCTGTGCGACTGGTAAATCACAACCAAGAATGGTATGATGAACGTGGATAAACCTCGTGGGTTTCCGAAGGAGAACAGCGGTGAAAATGAGACGGCGGCCGATCATGCAAGACAACCTTATGTCCCCTGGATGAAGTTTAGGTGACATGTCTGCTGTGTGTCGTAGTGACTCACCTAAGATTCCACTGGGTTACGAGAAAATTTTGCATGGCACTCGTGACGAACAGATGAGCATATGCAGTCCTCCCAAAGGTTTTCTCGATACTCCCACAACTCAGCACAGAAAACAGGACCATGTGTGCAGCGGGACTCACAACTTGGCCAGCCTTACAACTGGGTGAGTCTCTCCCAGCTTCAGCGCAAGGATCGTGTAACCGAGATTATGCCAGTCAATGATGACTTTAGTTGGCCTCACACAACGAATAAACCACATAACCGCAAGAGTTGGGATGCTAGGTGGGTTCTTCTCCACAGTCAACTAAACTTGGTCCATGCGAGTAACGGATGCTAACCTGTGCGATCACAAACTCAGAGGCGTTGGGGATCTTAAACAGGAGGGTGATGAAGATGACTAAAACTTGGTGCGTTATCTTTATGGGGGCGACAACCACAAAAGGCAGACAGGAGAAGAGCCGAGGGAGCTGGGCAAGGTAGAAGAACTGGACGTGGGGGGATGACAGGAGGGCGGGTGTCGGCTTCGAACCTACAGTTCATTTTGTCAAGACCTGGGAGCATAAGCCGCATCGTGTATCACGTACCTTTATATCCCACGATGTAAGTCTCGAATCCGTTATTGGCAAAGGATTCGGCGTGATACATCATCCTCGGGCTACGGCCAACATCACCCAAAACGAAAACAACGACGGAGCGCATGCGTATTGGTTTTTTAAGGCACCTGATAAGTACGAGCCACAAAAGAGTGGAGATCGCGAGCAAAACCAGAAAACCGGATGTCCATGCCATGGTGAAGCTGAGTGGCAAACGTGGAAGACAGACGGTGATCCGGAGCCACGATCGAGCCGCAGTCAACCTCACTCAGCAGAAACCACCTATCATGCTCGGTGTATTGACAAGGGAGACACTGGCCAGGTGTGCTCGGAGGGGAGCCATTGGTTGTCATTACCATGCCGCTTCCCGCTTCTTGACCTCCCACTCGACCCGGATCCATATTGATATCCCAATCCTCCGAACCTCCCGACCTGCGGTGCGTCGACCAGATTCCAGGACCACCCTCTTGAGTGAGTTTGCATCGTTCTGTGCCACACAGCCAGCTTATTTATTTTCTCTTGTCGGTTAGGCCGTTCGATGTTCATTCAGACAGAATCGACACCGAACGAAGACTCGCTCAAATTTATCCCTGGGTTATCAGTGATGGACGCATTGGAGGATAGCGGATCCACCACGGCAGAGTTCCTCGATACCAAAGCCGCACTCGGTTCACCCTTGGCTCTCCGGCTTTTGGGTATTGACGGTGTTACCGCAGTATTTTATGGTCCGGACTTCGTGACCGTCTCCAAGGACACGGACAACTCTTGGGCAGTCATAAAACCCGAGATATACTCCGTCCTAATGGAGTTTTTCTCCTCTGGGAAACCCCTGTTCCGTTCAGTGGAAGACAGGGAAGCTGCTGGCCCTCAGGACACGAAAATTCTTGACACAGATTCCGAGACGATTGCGATGATCAAAGAATTATTGGAAACAAGGGTACGGCCCGCGATTATGGAGGACGGTGGCGACATCGAGTACCGTGGATTTGACGAGCACGGCGATGGGCTAGTTAGGGTCAAGTTAAAGGGTAGTTGTCGAGGATGCTCTTCGAGCACGGTAACTTTGAAATCCGGAATTGAGCGGATGATGATGCACTACATTCCTGAAGTAAAAGGGGTGGAACAGGTAAGCTGTGTCGACACGATCTTCTCAACTTGTATGCAAAGTACTCAAAAATCCTGATAGATCCTAGATCAGGAAGATCAAATCACGCTGGACGAATTCACAAAGTTGGAGAAGAGACTGAACAAAGATTCCTCGTAGGCTGTTGTTACATTCATCTTCAGTCTGCTCTACTGATCCACGGAACAGGCTAGCACAATATATGTCTGCCTGACACTTCGTGGATGGAATGTCGTGTCCGTAGATGTTCCTAACAATAATCATCGGTACCTAAAAGGCCTAAACACCTAGTTGTGGTACATTATATATGTATATATGCACACCCACCCACCACTCAAAACCATTCACGATTTCCTCACGATGTGCTCATCCATGCAATTATGTACCTGACTGACAGCTACCACACGACACGGTAGATCGCTTTCAACTTTCAACAAGGGTTTTCTTAAGAAATACGGTTGTAAGAGAATCCGCGTGCTGTGCACAGGGCGTGGTTGTGAAGGCCACGTTCCCTACCCACTTTTATTGACTCTCTTCCTGCTTCCTGTTCTTGATTTATTTTCTTGACTAACAGTGCCCTGTCTTGCCCTGTGTACGTTACGGATGTCATGTTCGAGTCCACGTTAGTGTTTAACATAACTACCGCCGTGGCTATTTCCGCCGTGACCTATATCGACATCCCACATTTGCCATCACAAGCATTCGCTCAATTTCTGATAAAACTTGCATATCTTGGTAGGTGGTGTCTACTGGACTTCGTTGTTGTACAGTAGACATTACGGAACGACAGTCTTTGCATATTTTAGCGGGTCCAGACTGACATTACATTCGGACTCACAACTGCCGGTGATTTGCAGTGAGTGGACAAATGCCTGTGATGGTGGGAGTCCGCCGCACCTCTTGACTTGACACCTTTCCAGATCGCGATGAGTGGTGGTCGGTCTTTCACTCTCGCCTCTAGGCCATCGAAACTGGCCGTTGTCCAGACCGAATCGGTTTTGGCTACGCTCCGGAGCAAGCATGAAGACATAGATTTCAAGACACGATATATCTCCAGCGCAGGAGATAAGAACCAGACAGACGCCTTGTATCTCATGGGCGGAAAGTCAGTCTGGACGGAAGAGTTAGAAGCTGCATTACTCGACGGAAGCGTAGATCTCGTCGTACACAGTCTCAAAGACGTACCGACTACTCTCCCGGCGGGGATGGAGGTTGGAGCCATATTGGAGAGGGAAGACCCAGTGGATAGTTTGGTTGTGAAGGACGGCTTCCCATTCAGATGTCTGGATGATCTACCCAACGGCAGCGTCATTGGAACTAGCAGCCTGCGAAGAGTTGCACAGTTGAAGAGATCCCATCCCGGGCTCAAATTCGTCGATATAGTGAGTCCATTATTTTCAAGCAATCGGGTCCACGCTCAACCTGTACACCATTTCTTTCTCATCCAGAGGGGGAACATGTATGATTTGACATTTCTTACGACTTCTTTTTCTCATCCATCTAATTGGATAGCGATACTCGCTTGAGAAAACTTGACGACCCCAACGGGCCATACACAGCGATAATTCTTGCTAAGGCAGGAATGTTGCGAATGGCTATGGATGATCGTCTGACATCCGATCTGGCCCCGCCAATCCTATATCATGCGGTAGGGCAAGGCGCCCTCGCGGTGGAGATCCGTTCCTCAGATCCTGACGCCCGGGAGCTCTGCGAATCCCTAACGCATCGCGAGACCCTATGGAAATGTTCCGCAGAGCGTGCAATGTTAAAAGAACTCGAAGGTGGATGCAGCGTGCCCGTTGGTGTTCACAGTTCATTGGTCGAGGGAGAGGATGGGTGGGACGTTCTGACACTGGTGGGATGCGTAACTTCTGTCGACGGGATCACACACGTGCAGGAGGTGCTAAAAGAAAGGATTTCATCCCTGCCGGAGGCGGAGAAGGTTGGGGAGAAGCTCGCAAAGGTCCTGCTACAAAACGGAGCGAGTTCTATTCTCGAAGGGATAAAGAAACTCAAGGAAACGCAATAGATAATCGATAAGCGGCCGGCTTATGTGTATGTACCTGTGCACCCCCACGTCCGACGCCAGGACAAGGGAAATGAACATAATCAAGGCGAATAAACGAACGGAGAGGAGAGTATTGTTCTTCATCCCCGCGAGCGCTTGGTAGTCCATGAGGATGGGGACTTCAAGTGACTCTAGTTAATGCAGAGATGATGAAGAAAAGGAAGGAAAAAACGGGAGGGGGAAATAGGGAGCGGGTGCTTTGTTTGTGTCTGTTTGGATCCTCCTCCCTGAGATCAGCCCCTACAATGGCACTCGCCTATACCAGAAGGCTAAACAAGGAGTTGGCAGAAATTCACGCAGACACGCCTGTGGGCATCAACCTCGTCAATGCCGACACTCTCGAGAAGTGGCTGTTTACGATAGAGGTGATGGGTACCAGCGAGTATGAGGTAAGTCGACGATATCGCTTTCCAATCTGCGGTTGAGTGATCCACATCGCAGGGGGAGAAGTTCCTGTTGATGTTCAGGTTCGATAACACATACCCAATATCTGCCCCTGCAGTGCAGTTTGTCGTGGATGAAACTCACAAGGCACCTATTCATCCGGTTCGTGTCCTTTCCAGACTCGCGTTGCTCGTTGATCCAACTTAAACCATTCGGAACGATAGCACGTATACTCGAACGGACATGTGAGTGTATACTGACCCTCCCCCTCCCCTCGGGTCCTGCTGAACTCGGTGGCACAGATTTGTGCGTCCATATTGGGTAGAGAGGGCTGGTCCCCAGTTTTGACCGTCATTGCAATATGCATCACGATCCAGAGCATGCTCGCTTCGTGCAAGGTTGGGATCTCTTACCATGAGAGGAGCATCCCACTTACTTTTTCGATACAATAGAAGAAAGAACCGTCAGCCTTCTGTGTCTGCTTATATGTCTGGCCTGACTGAACGCGTGCATCCAGGCCATCGGATAATGACCGTTATGTACCACGTGCACCGGAGAACCCCAAGAAGGTGAGCATGTTCCTCATGTTTCATTGCGGTATGCCCATCGTGTGCACAGGCGAGGTTTCACTACCATGGTATGTATTGAAGGAATACTACTCAGGGTATTACTAATGTCTTCGGCACCTCAATTAAGATGACAAGTACGGACGTCGGATCTTTCTCACCCCCGACTCACAACGCTGATTACCCTAATAGTGTCTAGACGTGATTTTTTCCTGTTTTCGATCTTTCTTATGAAAGTACAACCAATTTTTTGGATCGGGGAGTGCCTCCGCTCAGGTGTCACATAGGTCAAGTCGAGGTCTCCACCATGATGTTGGTTGCTGTGCGTGTACCCCAATCGGCCTTGTATATTGATAACTATAGTAGGTTATGTGAGTCGTTGTAACTTATGCGTTGGAGCTAGCGACTGCTACGATACCTAACGCCCAATAACAACCCAAGTTCTCCGAGCGAGGGAAAAGCCTGGACTGTCTATCATTACATTCTGTTCAGTTCATTGCAACCCTGGTACCTATGCCTCTTTGACGCATACACACTCAGCGTTGACTAGTTACAAATTCGTCCATGGTTCCACCCACATCTGGGCCCTCGGCTTCATATTCACCGGATTCAACATCACCCACCTCCTCAGATATAGATTCATCTGGGGCGCTGCGACACTAGGGATTCGGTCAGCTATCAGAAAACGAGGGAAAGCAAAACACGGACGGAGTAAACTGCGGTCCAATACCCCGCCCAGTACATGGCGTTGAGAGCATTCTGAAAAACCTCATCTTGGGATATGCTAATGAGGTTCTGCGCGTCCATGGCTGCTAGGTTCGGTAAAGCAGGATCATGAGAGGGAGCGAAAGTATTGAAATTTAAGGGTACTGAGTCATGCTCCAACACGGGTGTAGTGTGACCTTTTTTCTGATGGGTGGAAGAGAGTAGTGTCGAACCTAAACCCACATCGGTGGTGCCGGAAGCTGAGGGGGGTAGATTGTACCATCTACATTGGGTTGAGCATCGTAGAATCTTTGCTGAGGTCGTGCTCACAGGGAAGAAGGTTTCGAGATGGGTTCAGTCTTCCACTTGTTCTCTGACCCGTGGAATGCCTGTAGGGTGTAAGCGGAATATCAGACGTATGGGATTTTGGCACACTTTGTACTCATCCATTGCCGCATCCCAAGCCTCAATTAAGGCGGAGTCGTCCCAAATCTCCTCGTATGTGAGTTCACGACTCCCTACATCCACTTCCTCGTCTTCGGGGGTACCAGCATGGTCGTAGTTTGCAAGAGACACGTCACGATTCTCCACCGGCTCATCCCAATGAGCGAACTTTTGTGGTCCCAGCGATTTTCTCTTGTTTTGCTGTCGCTTCCTCTTCTTTGCGGGCGGTGGACTAGGGACGGCCGTGGTCGTTGTCTGTTCGAGGTCATGGTATGACACCACGGAACGCATCAGGAGGGTGTCGTGGGTGAAAGGAGCTCTCCCAAGTGATCGACATACCAACATACTTAACCGACACCAACATGATGGGACGCCGGCGAGGCCACAAGACACGTAGAGGTTCAGGACACGGGAGCTTCGACCCCTACGATGCCAACACCGTAAAGCACACCCGACTGGGTGTCTGGGATCTATACGAGCAAGTAGATCCTGGCATTATTCGATTACCCGGGGTCTCCGAAGTGGCACGCAGACTTGAAGTCCTCAATGATCTTCCATATGTGTGGAGAATGCTCAAGGACGTTGCATCAATCAAATCTTGCTGGTTATATTTTCTCATCTACTGTATCGTCGAACTCCTGTCCTCCTTGTTACCTGCAGTGACACTATGGTTTGTTCTTGGTCACAATCTCCCGGACAATGCGCTCACACCCATCACAGGTTTTCGGGACACTATTTGTCTATTGTACGTTCCTTTTTTATTCAGTTCGGGATCTATCTCATCTGGAGCCCTAGATCCAAACCGCCATCGAGCACAGAACCGTCGACAGAGAGCTGCTACTTTATGCTTCTGTTGGCCGCCTAGGCTGTGCCTTCGCTGGCCATGCTCTCCGCTACTTCAAATCCAGCGTAGAGTTTCCACTGAACATAAAGATCAAGAAATACTACTCCATTCACATCTTTGACAGTATGGCTCGTCTGGATGTGCCGACCTTCGACGATCCCCTCGTTCAAACAAGACTGGATACCGCGACGACTTCCTCACGCAGCAGCCACAGTCTTGCTTGGGATACAATTACCGTGATTATCGCCATAATGACCGCCATGGTCCGCCTAGCGTCCCAGTTGTCTGTGTTGATGAAGGTAGTAGGTGGTCAGCGAGATGGTATCGTGTTCGTGGTAATGCACTTTGGCCAAGAGCTGTTCCGGAGTAATTTCAGGACTGGGTTTGATTTGTTTTATGCGAAAGGTCTTTACATTTATGCCTGATCGTCTTCTTTATATCTCATTGTTCGTAAAGCATGGGCCGCCACAACCGAGGACCGACAATACGTCAAACTACAAGGCCTGAAAAGAACGGTGAATAACCATTCTCACAGAAAAGAGATCGTTGCGGGAAATCTAGAGAAATTTTTGAGCCATGGTCAGTCTCTCTATCCACTTCACTGGGGTCTCTTGCTAAGCGTACACCAGAATTTCGCTATGCCTACGAAAATGCCGGCGGGCTGGTAGCTGACTTCTATGAGCTCCTGAGATATAAGAGCTCCATGGCCACACCTTCCTTCTCTTCTTTGGTATCAGTATCGCTACGCGAACTACCAGAAGTACTTTATCTTCTCCGCGCGGCAGAGCACCCGGCGTCAATGCCAGTCTCGATAGCATCAATGCGTTTGGTGCAAGAAACAACTTCAAGTTTCATGAACGCCTTCATGGGTTTCCTAAACGAATCCGGTTCTATCGCTGAACGATTTCATAAAGTTCGCCAGTTGTACGAAATCGAAAAAATCCCGAATAACGTGGTGGATGGAAAGACATCGTTCCCAGAAAACAGGCAGTCCTTCAAGTCAGGAATGTCCGTGGAATTTCGGTCCGTCTTCATTATACCATCCCACTACACGAGTCCGCACTCACTGCCAAACAGACGCGTTTCTTTCAAGTATCCAGGTTCTGAAACTTTCGCACTACGTGATGTCTCTTTCAAGATTGGTCGAGGCCAACTATGTGTTCGCGAACCGTTGTATTCTACTGGAGATAACTTGACAAGTGTGCTCTAGGTGATCGTCGGATCCAACGGTTCAGGAAAGAGTACCGTACTGAAACTAATTCTGCGTCTGCATGACCCAACTGAAGGAGCGATTTTCATCAACGATCAAGATATTAGAACACTCAAGTTGGCGGATCTACGTGAATGTATATCTGTCCTATTCCAGGACTACACCCACTTCCCTTTGTCCGTAAGTCCGTCACCTTGCGCGTGCCCACTCACCCCCTGATTTCTCTATTTCACCAGGTCGGAGACAATATTGCCCTAGGAAGCCCACAGTGCGCTCACGACAGCGATAAGGTCCGCGAAGCTGCAAGACTTGGTGGTGCAGAAAGCTTCGTAGACAGATTGCCAGAAGGCTTCGATACATACTTGGATCGTCCTGTTCGGGACTATTATTCTGGTATCCCCGACGGCGCGAAGTCATTGTTTGGGAGGCCCGTAAATTTCGGAGCTGTCGGCCAAGCAATGGGTGGGGTGAGGTCGGATTCTGTTTATTTGAGTGGAGGACAAATGCAGAGGCTTGCGGTGTGCGTCTGCCGGTCGTGTTTTGTTTCTCAATACTGAATCACTTCACAGTTCTCGATCCTTCATGAGGTCGCTCTTATCAGATGAACAGAGCGTAGGATTGTTGCTCTTTGATGAGCCAAGCGCAGCTCTAGACCCCACCGCCGAGCACGGTACGGATTACGGCTGTCTGTTGACCGGTCCGCTCTAATTTACGGATTTTGCGACAGACCTTTTCGTGCGACTGAAAAACCTGAGAGGGCAAAAGACCATGATTTTCTCCTCTCACAGATTTGGTCAACTTACTCGGCCTGCGGACCTGATCCTGTGAGATCCATACCGCTCTGAAGAGAACCTACTTATCCTGTTCTTAGGTATATGAACGATTCCGAAATCGTGGAGGCAGGTACTCATACGGAATTAATGGTTCGAGGAGGGGAATATGCGGGGCTTTGGAACCTACAGGCCCAGGCGTTCTTATAGTTCCCACGCCACTGTTGGGCTTATTCATAGGTTTGGGACTATTGGTGAAGGGGCCCTCTTCTAACCGGAAGCGCTTGAAGCTTGCTGGGCCACTTCCTAAATGGATAGGTTACCATCGCGTTCAAGATGAAACGAGACTACTGCTGTGTTTGTGACAATGGATCATGGCCACGTCACAGACCTAGAGATCAGACTATCCTTTCGTACCCTTATTTCTACAAGGCTATTTCGACATCGAGTCTCGCAAGGTATGAATAAACATCTGACGACATGCGATACTTGAGTATCCCAGCGAAGACCATTAGAGACCTCGATTTCCTTCTCAGCTCGCCAAGGGTCTACCGATGGGAATTAATGGACGGAAAAACGTGAAGCCGGAGATACATACCATCTGTCGAGCAGAATCGGGGATGAGGGACGCCTTGGTCTTCTGATGAACACTTGAAAGTGCATCCATGGTCAAAGTGAGATACGTTGGCAAGTTCCTCTGTAAAGCGTCATGGTATTCCTTGAATTCTTCCGCTTTGCGAGTAATGCGCGACATATCCCCATCCAGCGGAATGAGGTTGGTGGATTCCATAATCTGCGATAGTTAAGCACCAGGGTGTACAAAGCGGATCCGAGACCGTACCTCAAGCGCAACCTCTGGTCGTCCAACCTCCTTAGAATTCATTGCCTCGCGAATTCTGAGCAACTTTGTGACCGCTTCCCTATCTCTCCCCACTGCTCTATTGGTACGTTCGTAATGTCGCAGGATGTCCACGGCTGTCTTTTCAATAACTTTAGATTTCTCATCCGGGGCCGGCCTCGAAACAGTAGTCCCGAGTGCGGAAGCTAGGCAGGATATGACGGTTCCATAGTCCCCAGCCAGGTTATACAGCTTGATAGCCTCTGGGATTCGATCGTTTTGTTCGGAATGCTTAGCAGCGCGGACCAAGATCTCAGCATGATAGTCTTGCGTGGAGGTCAGCTTGAGCAATGAAGCGCCCTGTTCGATGATTCCACTCTGGGTGGGTGTGAGCAGGGAGTTAGTCCAAGGTTCGCATGATGCTTACAAATCGAGTTCCGTCTGCTCTGAATCCTCCAACCAATTCTTCCCAAGCCGTACCGGCGTTCGCAAGGACTATGACTCGTCGTACTAACTCCCATGCGTTTTCGATCTGTTCCTTTCCCACCCCGCTGCCCTGGTCAGCACTGAGGCATATACAATATACGTATTGCAGAGCTTCCTTAGCGTCCATCTTGACAAATTGGCGCACATAGCGCCAAATTATCGTCGACAGGCCTAAGGCAGGGACGCCATTTGGAGGTAACGAGACTATCCACAACTCAGCAATAGTCCTGAGGGATGTAGCAGGGTCTTACGGGGAGTCATATCGGATGTCTCTGTACGGGAAGGCTGCCGGAGCAGGCCATGGTATGCCAGAGCGATAGCTAAGTGGACGGCTTCGACTTCTGTCTCTGGTTGCTCCCAGAGTGCGGCAACCGCCTCCATAACAAATTAGAAGGCGAAATAGGAGAGTCGAATATGACACACCCGTTCAAACTGGCCACACATAGTTAAGACCGCTGCCCAAACGCCCTTCCGCGACCCTCTCTGGTTGGGGGGCCCATCAAAATGTCGCTGTCCATAGCTAGAGACAACATCTGAAAGGCCACGTAGGCCACCAAATTCTTCTTCGTCAAGCTGTGGGATCACGATTCATATTGAGACAAATCTCATCCAACATTACACGAACCATGGCAAGTTGGAACCATAACCAGTCTTCTGTTGTGATCGTTACATCTGGTACCGTCCTTTTGGAAGGGTCAATTTTGCCCATTAGCTTGTATAGGGCGAGTTTGAATGGATCAGTCGTCGAAGAATGGAGCATGTGGCCATTGTATGTCGACTGGAGATGGTCCCGATGCAATTTCGGCAACCTGAATGATTTAGTTATTGTTGATGGTATATCAAGAAGTTTGGAGGGACGTACTTCCGGTCCGGTGACTCCAACCAGGTCTTGAAATTAGCGAAGAAGCTGGGTTCCCGATGATCAATGGCTTGCTGGTAACGCATGGCTTCATCTATCGCTTCTTGTGGATGACCAGTGCGAACAAGGTAGAACAACTTCGCCCAAATTGGCTGACCAGCGACGAGCTGTATAGTCGCGATGAGCGGCGTGGGTTTAGTACTATGTCCGAGGAAGTATGACATATCTTACCTCGATTCGCTCCCCCCATTCCCCATTTTTATAATGTTTTATCAACAGGAATGCCCGAACCCTATTTGAAACGCTCGGGTCCCCGCCAAGTCTGGCATCCATTGGCCGACCCCGGAGTGTACGTTCCAATGCATCCCAGTACTGCTCCTCAAGGGCCTCCCGAGCACCCTTCGCGATCTGCTTTCGCAACGAAACGGCCTCGCGAGATTCTGGGTCCCCAAGATATACTCGCGCATACTTGCGCTCGAATAGTGGTGCATTGAGGATGTGGGCACCAGCATGTTCCACCGGGGGCAAGGCTGGAGGTTCAGCGGTGATCTTCGAGAGGATGTGATATATTTGGGTCATCTGTTGGGATACCTGCTAAGGTATTGTAAATGGGTAAGTAAAGGTTCAAGGTCCGGAAGGAGTGGCGTTACATCAACTGCGATTGAGAGGGATGCCTCAATGAGTGCGTGGAATACAGGGTGTGAGGTCTCGCGCAACCTGGCCGCATTGAGATCTGTCACTACACGGTCATAGATCATCATCTTGCTTTGCAACTGAAGGTTAGGCGTTGGAGCAGCCGAAGTCTGCTTCAGTGTCAGTGACAGGCCGCTGAGGTTAGAAACTGGTAACTCACTGCGAGAACGTTCCTCCCATAGGAGCTTTTCTTGAAGTCCGAGACGGCAGTGTTCTCTCCTCCGAGCCGTCCCCCCAACTCTTCGAATACACGCTTCTTTTTTGCCTCCCACTCCCGCCTACCATGTTCTTCCAAAGTCCGGTAGAACTCCTCCTGAGTTTCTCGTCGGCCTTCTTCAATCGTGGATATCAGATTTTGTTCGTGCGCGTGCCGCAAGTAACCCGTAACGTCCGTATCCTGCAGCGGCTGGAGTGGCGAGAATGTTGTGGTCGTATTGAGATTTGCAATCGAGGTGGCGAGTGCAGGTGCATCAACGTGAGCCTGTGCGAGGAGGTAATTTCTGCGGGAAGATGGAAGGCTGGTGAGACACACTCGAAGCAATGCGAGACTGGAGAGACGTACCCCCGACCAGAGTCTGCCGGGGCGCCAGGTTGACCAGCCACCAAACGACGCGACTGTGCTTCTATCTGGTCTAGCGAAAGGTTGACAGAAGGTAAATCTGGCCTCTGCAAGTGAGAGGTAAGGGCCTTGGAAGCGGTCAAGAGCGACGACAAATTATTGGATGCCATGCTCGCCATTCGCGTTGAGGAAATGAGATCGAGTCCAACGTTTAAGTTGCAATGAGTGACACAGACGCGTCTTTCACACACGTCCTACAAGCTTCCCTCACAAGGTAAAGACGCGCCACAGTCACTACGTGTCCAAACTCGACTGACAATGTGCCAACAGTATGGATGAAGATGTTTTTGAGGTCGCGTACTTGCCACCTCCGATCCCACCATCGCCTCAGTTTCCTGATTCCTACAAGAGTTATCGGGGTCAAGGAACACCGCTGATAATTGACAACGGGGCAACCACACTGAGATTTGGATTCTGCACTTCTGGCTCCCCAAAGTTTGGTCCGAATATCATCTCCAAATACAAGGATCGGAAGACGAACAAACCTTTGGTTCTCTTTGGAGATGCAATCGACACCGAACCGGGGGCTAGGAATCAAGCAAAGACCCCATGGGAAGGCGACATCCTTCTTAACTTTGATGCTTTAGTGAGTGCGTGGATGGCCCCACCCTGAAGAATGGTCCCTTGACTGGGTTACAGGAAAATGCTCTTGACTATGCTTTCATACAACTGGGAATCGACACCCCTAGCGTAGATCATCCAGTGATGATGACCGAACGTCTCTCGTCTAACCTCCACTCCAGAGCATGTGCGTTCTCTGTTCTTATCCGGGCTACGACCGTTCTGACGGGGAACAGTGACTTCAGAGTTGATGTTTGAGCTGTACACAGTCCCCTCTTTGGTGTACTGTGTGGACTCCATTATGTCGTTTTACCACAATAAAAAGCCCCCTCAAGGGCAATTCTCAGCGGATGGGCTGGTGATTTCGTTTAACACGGCATCGACATCAGTGATCCCCATTCTGAACGGCAAAGGCATTCTCAACAATGCAAAGCGGTATTTGTTTTCGTACGGGTGCTTTCGGATAAAACTTTAACAACTTCCGTTGCAGGATTCCATGGGGTTCATCACAGGTTACCGAGTATCTCCTGAAGTTGATACAGCTAAAGTATCCAACATTCCCTACTCGTGTCACATCTTCGCAAGCCAACGTAGGTTAAACTCTCTCTCTTACAATGATCCCAGATCTTACAGATATACCTAGTGGATGCTTCAGACCTTCTGCGAATTCTCAAGCGACTACTCCTCCCTTTTGCGCTCTCTCAGCGACCCAGTTTCGTTGAGCCGATCGGATAAAATCGTACAGTTCCCTTTCTCACAATCTGCTATCGACGAGAAGACCGAGGAGGAACAAGCACGCCTTACAGAGAGGCGAAAAGAGCAGGGTAAAAGACTACAGGAAATGGCCGCAAAAGCTCGCACGGAAAAAGTGAGCACCCAGTTTTCGACTGTGGATAACGTTCAATACGGTTGCATCAGCTGGAATCCAAGGAGAAGGACCTGCGCGAGATGTTGGAGCTCAAGGACCGAAAGACTCAAACCGAGGAATCGGAATACATCGTAACGCATTCTTCTGACCCGTTTTCTGGCTGTTTACCCCAATATAGGATATGCTTCATGCTGAGGGCTTTGAGAATGACAGTGCTCTCGACTTTGCTATCAAGAAGCTGGAAGCTAGCCTCAAGAAGAGCAAGAAGAGAGATGGCGACGAGGAACCGGTAAACCTTACTGTGATGTTCAATCCTGACACTAATAACTTACACCAGGATGAGCCCGGGAACTTCCCCTTGGTGGATGTTCCTGATAATGAGGTAAGAAAGTGTTACTTCGCCCATGAGGACTTCGCTGAGGACGCCGAAGCTCGATGATGACCAACTAAAGGAGAAGCGAAAGCAAAAACTATTGAAGGCGGGCTGGGAGGCTCGTATGAAAGCTCGGAGCGAGAAACAACGTGAAAAAGAGGAACGTGAGGCTGATGAACGGAGAGATGCCGAAGACAGAGAACGCGATCCAACAGCTTGGGCAGCTGGCTTGAGGAAAAATCAGGAAGTGAGCCTACTGCACCGAGACTCTACATTGCCTTACCGAAGACCCAGGCTATCATCAATAGGATAAAAGAGCGGGCGAGGAGGAAAGCCGCCCTTAGTGACAGAAAGAGTGCTGCTGCGCAGGCTCGTATGAAGAAGATCGCCAGCTTAGCAAACGATGAGCGAGTGCCAAAGAAGAGGAGGAGAGGGAACGGTGGTAGGTTCTCCGCCCCTCCGCGCAATAGCTTCAGCTCAGCTGTTCCTCTCAGATGACATGTTCGGAGCTGACGACGCCGACTGGGCCATTTACCGCAAGATTGTATGTTGTTTCCGGCCCACCATCGTGCACCACTATTCACCCCAATCACGTTTGTTCAGAACACGGCGGAACAATCTTCCGACGAAGAGGAAGAACTCCAACAATTGCAGACACTAGAACAGAAGTTGCTCACTCACGACCCCACCTTCACCATCGAGGACACTCACGCCTACATATCCACCAAGCGCTCAGCCTTGATTTCGGCGTTCAAGCCCATTTATGACGAAGGAGACTCCGCAGGTATGGAGAATTTTAATCGCAACGTTTCCTAAATGTTGATGTAGGATAGGTAAAACAAGGATCCACCTCAACACCGAAAGATGGCGGGTGTGCGAAACATGGTTCTCCCCTAGCATGGCAGGCATAGATTCTGCCGGCATCGGAGAGGTTGTCCAAAACATCCTCGCCGCGTTCTCTGTGACCGAACGAGCTCGGCTGGCTCAGGTGAATCTTTACCCCGCGGGAAACAGGACATGAGAACTGATACTTTTCAGACGGTATTTTTGACGGGGGGGCCATCTCAGCTCCCCGGTTTGGCAGCCAAGATGGAGTCAACACTTCGGCCAATTCTCTCGCCCGAGATGCCCTTGAACATTGTCAAGGCTCTCGACCCGTCCACGGACAGCTGGAGGGGCATGGCAGATTTTGCACAGACGGATGAGTTTGCACGCGTCGGCGTCACAAAAGCAGAATATGACGAATGGGGAGGAGAGAGAATTAAGAAGTGGTGGGGGGGCAACTGGAACATGGCAGTATAGGTGCCTGTGTAGACACAGGTCAGATGCTCATTGGTACACAAGATGAACAGTCCACGAGCCGCCGAAGAAGGGAAACTAAAATACGTCGGAAGGGTGAATGCTATTAACAACATCCGCCCGTGGCTGCATCGTTGTTCTGATTTATCTTGACTGAACCTTCTGTGGTTCCTACGACGGTGTTGGCCGAGTCGGCCTGGGAATCGATCAACCTCGTCTTGATGTCCCTACCAGTGAGATGAGTGGTGATGTCGCGGTTCGGGAGGTAGATGCTGATGAGTACCTCGCAAGAGTGAAGAAGGCCTCTTCAACACCCTCGTTGACCTTTGCAGACGTCTCCATGAATTGAATACCAAGTTCTTGAGCTAATTCCCTTCCTTGCTGTTCGGTGATGACCCTCTTGTCATTCCAGTCCGATTTGTTTCCGATCAGAATCTTGTTTACTCCTTCGGAAGCATGTTGTTCTATGTTGGAGTGCCATGTACGAATATCTAAGGCAGAATTGAGAGGAGATGGAGAGGGGTGGATGGCGAGTGAGCTTACTGTCAAACGATCGTTGGTCTGTGACGTCGTATACGAGTAAAATTCCCATGGCGCCCCTGTAGTACGCAACAGTAATGGTACGGAAACGTTCCTGGCCAGCAGTGTCCCACTGGTAAGAGAATTCAGATAAACCTGTGACCTAAGGAGTCTGATGGGCAGCTGCGCACGATTTGGAGTTTGATTCGTTTCCCGTCGAGTTCAATGGTACGTATCTTGAAGTCGATACCGATGGTGGTGATGAATGAGGGGGTCCAGGCATCGTCGCAGAACCTCAGTAACAGACACGACTTGCCGACGCCGGAGTCACCGATGAGTAGGAGCTGTTGAGGACGATGTGAATACGAGGAGAGGGATTCGAAGGCGCATAGTTGGGGCTTGCCTTGATGAGAAAGTCGTAATGTGGGGGAGGCATTGCTAATCAACTATAGGGAAAGGGACGGGACGGAGAGAGAAGGAGGGAGGCAGACTTCGTGAGGTGATTACCGTGGACGGATGAGGTTCAGTCGGAGGACGGGTCAGTTAAGTCTGTCGGTGTCGGTGTCGGCCTCCACCGCTACGCCTGCGAGCCATTCTCCTTATCCGGAAGTATTTTCCTTTTTTGGTTCAGCCATCAAGCAGGAAACCATGAACCTCTCCTTTCCAAACAATCCCTCTCCTGGCTCCTCTGTATTTGACTTTCCAGCTCACAGAGAATCAACATATGTGGTCCAGACACCCCAGGATCACGCACGGGCTTCGTCAACGTCCGCACCATACACGGGTGACCCCGGCTCATACATTGTCATCTCCGGAGGCACAGGATGCAACCCAATCTGCTCTGCATTCGGCCCTGATGCCTGCTACGTGCTACCGATATCTGACGACGGTGGATCCTCTAGCGAGATCATTCGAGTCCTCGGTGGCCCTTCGATCGGTGTGTACTTATCGCCGTCCAAGTGATATGGTTGCTTCGATTTCATTGTGCATCTGTCACTCAAGGTGACATAAGATCGCGCCTCATACGACTCATCCCAACTGTGGAGAAGGGTTCTCCCCTGTACGCGATTCGCACCCTTCTCGCCCACAGGCTATCTTCAAATGCGTCGGGAAAAGATGCTCGAGAGGAATGGAGAGACATTGTAGAGGGCCGTAGTCACCTTTGGGCGGGAATCCCCAGCGACCGCAAAGAGCTGATACGAGGTAAGCTCACCAAAACCCACCCACAAATTTCGAAGTATACGCTCTGTCAACTCCTTCATCACCAGGGTTCCTTGTCTGCTTTGAGAGGGAGCTACTCAAACGCGCTCACAAGAATTTCTCATTCATGAATGGCAGGTAAGCACCCCGAACTAGCATGCAATACCCAAATGATGTACTGGACACTTCAGCATCGGAAACTATTTTCTGGCTGCGGCGCAAGGGTTTTTTCGTTCGTTGCCCTCCGCCATCTTCTTGTTCTCTTCGATAACCCATAGCCAGGTCGGTCCGGACTTCTTCTTGTTCGACGACGACTTACAGGTCATAGGCAAATATCTTGCCCGTGATAGTCACCAACCACACTGTGACCATCGCTGCAGAACTGGTGGGTACCCTCAAACGTTCACCCCCTCGTGCTGACTGCCAGTCAAGGCGGATAGGACGAAGATCGTGGGACAATGCGAGATATCCCACCCGGTCCATACATCCCCTGTGGTAACCATCGTTGATGGTGGGCCCGGCCAAGAAGATCCGGATTCTATGGGCCAATTACTGGTACAGAAGAAAAACGTCCTTTTCGAAGCAGATGGAAAAGGAGCCGCTGTTGGCCTGCCGTCCCCTATTTCTAGCGAGTCCTTCAGTCTTCGGGTCGGGTTGTTTCTTACATGCATGAATGATTAGGGATCTACTACATTAATGCCTACGGGAACGAGATACACCCGTATCCTAACCCCGACTTCCTCACGAACGTTTCCATGAGGCAAGTTTTGGTGTACTCCTGTGGGTCCCTGTGGACCAGGTCAGTCGCACTGAAACGACCTTTGAGTTATACGGACTGAAAAATGTTACAGTGTAATTCCCTGCCTTGCTCTACGAGGAGTCGGCAAAGGCATTGCAAAGTCGCACTCCTTAAAGGCAAAAGTCTTGTTGCGTGAGTCCCGAGGCTCCCGTGTACCCCCGACTCTCTCTGTTAATACGGTATACAGTGAATTCGAAGAACGACCGAGAGACAGAAACTTATAGGGCGGTGGATTTCATCGAGTGCGATTCCGAGCCTATTAGCAGATTCAGCTTTGCATTGACACCACCCGCCAGCGCGATCGTCCGTACGCTCAACACCGCTCACGAGACGGACGGAATATCGACATCATACCCAACGTCTGCTTTTATCACCCACCTCGTGTACTTGCATGACACAGAGGTCGCAGTAGATGTGCAGAAGATAACGGTATGCGAAGGCAGTGGTGGGACCTCGTATCCGAATCACTGATTTTAAAATAGAGTATGGGTGTGAAGTGCATTGGGGTAAATGGGGCGCAGGGGAGACGGTTTGATTCTGGGTGCGTGCAGGAGGCGTTGAAGAGTATCCTTGCGGAAGTTGCGTGAAGGAAGGGATTCGGATCAGATGTGAAAAGATCGTCCGGGTGTTTATACATCATGTACAAACCAAGCTAGCTCTAGATCCCCTGGCACAGTGATGGCCTCCCCTCAGCACCCTCTCTCTCTCCCTTTCCATTTCCACCACAGACGGCGGCATAAAAACTTCCGCCTGGGATCACGTTCCTCGCAGTATTGCCCGGCACGCGCACATCTTAACGCGACTCGTTTACGCGTAACGAAACCATGTCGCTACATTCGGATGATACCCCGCAACGGCGGGATCAACCTCAACCTGGGTTTAACCCCGATCTCACGACCACACCTCCGACGACGGTCATCTTAACCCCTGCGTCTAGAACCAGCGAACAGAATGGTGAGTAGAAGAACTGGTCCGCAGCCGTGGTGATGAATCGTGACGATCGCCGTTGTTCCTATTCAAGCCCACCTCCTCGATACCCCGGGAGCAGAGACAGATTCGTCTGCTCTCGCCTCACTTGACATAAACCTCGAGGGAGGGGATTCCTACGACCTCTCCTCATGTAGCGTATCCGACGTCGATGGCCCATCTTCATTCCCCGGCTCACGTTCTCGTCCAAAAAGGAGAAGAAGGCAGAATCGACTGCGAGGGTTACGCTCACCCGACAACGTCCAATTCCTGTACGATGACACGACCGATGTGAACGAGTTGTCCAGTGAAGATCTCTCGGCGGAGTACCCGCGCGCGACCCACCGCCAGAAACCGTCCCTGGAGGTTCCAATTATTGCCTCCCGAGAGCGGAGTATCACGCAAGAGGGATCATCACCGTCCACAATACTGCCTGGGAATGCCCTTCAACTACATTTGGCGGACGACGGACCGGATGGCATGTTCGGTTCTGCTCCCACGGCCACTTCTTTCTTTTCGAGTTGCCCCTCCAACAACCCTACCACGACCATCTCCGGTCACCCAACATTTACATCCATCTCCCTCGACGATGACCAGACACCCACGGTTGCTGTCCGACATTCCATGCCTAAAGTTCACTTCCGGTCGCGGGTTCGTATAACTTCTGGTCTACACTCGAGCAGTCGGTCCAGGAACCGTAGCGGTACAGGTCGTAACTCCATAGTTGACGATGGGATCGGCACAGCAAACACTTCTGCTTCTGGGTCACCTTCGTCATCAATTTCTGCACCACTGAGATACCAAGCAGACGAGAACAACGTCCTAGGACCTTTGGGGAAGCGAATCAACTCTTTGGCTCTGACGAGGAACAGGAGGGGCGGACAGCTGCGACGAACGAGCATCGGCTCTTCTGTGAGCGAGCGGACACCATTTCTTCGTGCGTCCGAGTACAGACCGGTACCTGATTACACGCATCAACGGCGGGATAGAGGTAGGATAGCTAGCGAGGGCGATGATGAGGACTTGGCTCGTGGGTTAAAGGGCGAAGAAGATATCATTTTTGGACGATGGCCGTGGAGAATATTCAACCGTCATGCAAGTATATTAGCTCAATCTACTCGGTCGGGGTTCTGACACTCTTTTTGTTCAGTGGTGGACGTACCAGTGCGAACCTATATTCTGTTGCTGTAATGACGATGGGTTTGGGGGGGATGAATGATCAGTGCTATTTCAAGTTGGTGGTCGGACCCGTTTCGCTCTCGGATTCACCTGATACCAACCGAATAGTTTCACTACAGGCTCGTGGGTTATTATAGTGATCTTTGTTGCCTGTGCCACTTTCAGACTTGGGCCGTCCATCATCATCAATTCAACGATTTGCATTGGCAAGGGGAATCGAGAGGGGATACAAGATGCGAGGGTTACGTTACAGTAGGTCGCTGGGTGTTGGTTACTTCTAATCAGAACCGAATTACAGACATGTGGACTTGATTTCTAACATTCTAAACGCGAGAGACCACGGTGGGAGTGTGAGATATTTACTGTGTCTTCTTGGGCATTACCATGGTAGGGGGCAAGGTTGTGACCGGAGGGAGCAAACTAGCTGCGGTCTTGCGCGAGTTCTGGATGAGGAGCTGATCGATGACGACCAGTGCAGCCATGGCCTCGACTATGGGGACGGCACGAGGAACGACGCAGGGGTCATGCCTTCCGCGGGCGGCGAGGATTCCAGGGGTTCCGTCGTACTGGGCGGTTTCCTGTGGCTGAGAGATGGTGGCCGGAGACTTGAAGCCGATCCTGAAGTAGATGTCCTCTCCGTTGGTGATACCACCCTGGACACCTCCGCTCCAATTCGTCTGGGTATTGAGGGAACCTCCCTCTCCCTTGACGAACAGATCGTTGTGTTTGCTGCCTGGGACTTGGGTACCACGGAAACCGGAACCGATCTCAAACGCTTTGGTCGCGGGTATCGACAACATGCCATGTCCCAATTTGGCTTCAAACTTGTCAAAACAGGGTTCTCCGAGACCAGAAGGGACGTTCCGAATGACGCAAGTGACGGTTCCGCCAATCGAGTCCTGCTTCTCTTTTGCACGGATGATTCTCTGACAAACATTTGTCAGAGAAAACGAACCTAGAGATCCGATTTGGGAATAATTTACCTGTGTCATCTTCTCAGAGGTCTCTTGATGGGGACACCGCGTAGGATACTTGTCCACCTCTTCCCGGGTGATCGTGGCCAGCAATTTCCTGAATTCGGGAGACAACGCATCCTCCACCTCATCATCCTCATCGCCCCCTTCCAGCGTCGTCAACGATGGGGGAGCGAGAGAGTCGGGCAGATGGATCTTGCCAACCGACGATACAAAGGCGACGATTTCGATCCCATAAGCCGTTTTGAGGTAGTGCTCGGCAATTGCACCAGCAGCCACTCGACCTGGGACACGACGATCAGTGATAGCGGGAGTCTTTTGGAGATAACTAACCGATTGTCTCGCGGGCAGAGCTTCTTCCACCTCCGCTACTCGCCTTCAATCCATATTTTTCCAGGTAGGTCAAGTCGGCGTGAGAGGGACGCGGGTAGAGATCGGTCTCCGAGTAATCGTGGGGGCGCTGGTCTTCATTCTTGACGAGTAATGCAATGGGTGTTCCAAGGGTTACGCCATGCTCCAGGCCAGACTGGAGGTGAACGAGGTCCTTTTCAGATCTCTACAGAAAGGTCGTTGAATGGGGATGATGCTTTTTCGTGACAGTGATTGCAAAGGTACCGGGGTGGTGAGATTAGATTGGCCGGGTCTTCTGCGGGTCAATTGGACTTGAATGTCTTTTGCATCCAATACCAAACCCTAAGTGTACCATCGTCAGTGAACAGCGATTTCTGCCAGCAGAACAAGATTTACTGGGGGACAACCGTCGATGATTGCACCAACCGAAGCACAGTGGCTTTCGCCGTAGGTTGTGACTCGGAAGAGAGTTCCAAAGGTAGACATCCGAGAGAGTGAGAGCGAGAGAGAGAGTGAGAGAGATGGTGGTGGATGCGAAGAAAGAGAGATGGAGGAAACCGTTCTGGTTCTTATACCAACATCATCCTCAAACCCGGCGTATATACGAAGAGAAAACGGCGTCAAAGGTCGATCACAGCTGGGAGAGAATTCGTCCCAATGCCTCCACAATCCTCTGTGAGTAGTTACACCTCCCCTTCCTCCTCGTTGTTATCTCCGCTCACGTTACAAAACACACCGTAGACCTCGAGGAGAAAGCCAAAGGATGATGATGCAGCTTATATTGGCGCTTCCGGTTCGAAACGTCCAAGAGACTCTGTTGACAAGACTGTCGTCCCAGACGGCAGGAGGGCCAAAAGGAAGAAAGTACAATCCGTGTACGACCCCATCGTCTCTCCTCCGATGTAGCACGTCTCACGAACAGCACGTAGAACCCAAGAGTTGGCAACATTGCCTCCTTCTCTCGTAAGGTTGACCACGTTGACATCATCCGAGCGCGACTGTAACCACGCATATAACCACAGGTCGACTTTACCACTCTTCCTAGAGAAGTCGTCCACCAATATCTCGTCCACTTCGATATTACACCCGTGTTGCACCCGTCCCCGATCTCAGCTTTGGGCCCGCCACCTCCAGAAGTCCTCCTCGATCCCCAGTTCGGTCAGCCAATCAAATTCCCCAGCCCCACTGTTACGGGTACAACTCCGGTGGACAACAATACTCAGCAACAACGCCACCAGTTGGTCAATCCCAACAGACGGACGCCGCAACAACAGCAGCAGCAACATGATCATTCTATATTTAGCACCAAGAATTATCGCTCAGTCGATGACGACGAAGATTTTGCCAGTCCATATTCCTCCCAGAGAACAGCAACCCTCGCCGACATCGCCGACTTGGACATTGTTCTTGCCAGATTAGCGGAACGACACTTTCGCGACGAATCAGTGCACGAGTTGGATACCCTGGCGACCTTCCTCGCCTTAGTAAAGAACTCGGCCAATGGTAAGCTTTCCTTCATTTCTTGTTGATGCCCTAACTGTGGTAAATACGTAGCGAAGCGAATTTAGACCAATCGCGTGGGAGAGAACAAATCATTTGATTTTGTCTTGACCTTTTCGTCTCTGTCGACCGTCGCCATGGATGCGACCGCAGAAAGTCCATCCTCATTATAAACAGTGCCGACCCTGATCAACATCCCTACCTCTTTCCTTCCCCCCCTCTCTTTTCTCCAACTTCTTACACTTTCTTTTTTTCCCCTCTTCTCTTCAAGCCTTTTTGGCCAGGGTCAGCTAAGCCTCGCAGCAGCGCTGCTTATCGTTCTCTTCGTAAGATCAACCTTCTACATTCGTGATCACATTGCCCACTGACGATTCCCCCACTAGAACTCGCCTCTCGAGGATTAAACCTTTCGTTTTCTTTCTACAACCTTTTCGACAAAGAAGCTTGCTTCGAACCCACACCGTCCTTTCCCCCAGACTCAAATCCCCTCTGCATCATGAAGTGCTTTAGGCTCTCTTTTGTTTTCCTCGTCGTTGCACAGCTCTCTGTTGCCCTCTTCGTCCCGGCGTCGAATGGCATTGCAGCCCGTCAAGTAAGTCCACCAAAACCTCATTCAACCTTCTGGCTGCTGATTCCACTCGTTCGCTCAGAACAATAAACTCGGTGGGAACCGCGGCAACAATGGTCAGAACAATGGAAACAACAACCAGACCAATGGGAACAACAATAACGGTGGTAATGGAGGGAATGATCCTCAGACCTCCACTAGTGAGTTTCTTACTCCTTGTCTGCCCACTCCCCACGTGCTGATATTGTTCCAGCTTTGGACCCCTCCGTTATTCAGAAAATCGATGGCAAAGGTCAGGCGGCCGGTGAAGCAGACTCCGTCGTCAGCACGTAAGCCAAATCCACTGCCTTTTGCACAAGTATTTTGCAGCTAAATTTATTGTAGCAACAACTTTATCGGTTTCTGCGTCGGGAAGACCATCACAAATGGCAAGCAGGTTCAAGGTGGCTCGTGCAATCCTACGCCGATGGGCGATATTCCTAGTGTCGACAACATGCCTTCCGTCAAGTTTGAGAACCCTCCTAATGGCGGCAACATCGCGGCTGACACCCCATTCACCATCAGCATGGTCTGTGCCCCGCCCGCCTGTCGGTGCTTCTTGCTCATGTGCTTGTTAGAACACGAAAGGAATGCAAACCGGTGTCTTCACCAACGCTGCCAACACTTACTACGCTGCACCTCAGCAACTGAACAAGGGTGGGCAGATCATCGGGCACAACCACGTTGTCATAGAAGCGATCCCGTCTCTTGACTCGACGCAGCCCACCAACCCACGCGTTTTTGCTTTCTTCAAGGGTCTTAACGCTGCTGCTGCTAACGGCAAGCTCACCGCCGATGTCACCAAGGGTCTCCCTGCTGGTACATATAAGATGTCTTCCATCACCAGTGCTGGGAACCATCAGGCTGTTCTTATGCCGGTTGCCCAACGCGGATCTGTCGATGACGCTGTTTACGTGGGTCCACTTTCCCGCTGCTTTCTTTGTGGACTTTTTTTGACGTCTGATCGCACGTCTAGTTTACTGTTGGCGGTAACGGCAACAACAACGGCAACGGCAACAACAACAATCCCGCCAACGGTGGTAACAGCACCACCCCCGCCAACGGTGGCAATAATGGCCAGAAGAATCCTGGTGGTAAAGGCGGACGCAATGGCCGACGCTATGAGAGGCGATTCTTCACATGGCACTGAGTTGCTGTCACTAGTACCGTTTTGGCCCCTTTCAATCCGTATCCGTGGCGTAGCATTCTTTAGCACGTTTAGCTGAACCAGTGTAGGAGTTGTGAGCAATAGAGAGACATGTCCCACCGAGAGGGGGGGTTTTTTTCCTGATGGCGGTGATTTCCTAGTGAGAACTGTGCGGCTAGGTCAAAGGGAGCAAGTGCGGGCGGTTGATCCAACCGATTCGGGGTGGGAAACAGCCACGGGAATCCGACACATTCGAGATGGCCGAGCTGTCCGTGTCCCACAGGTTGACAAATCAAATAGGTCATACTTAAGTATATCCCTCTCGGAATCTTTACCCGCGTGGATCTCCTTCTCCCCCTTCCGCCACAACTCCCCTATCGACGACCTCGACCATGAGACGAGTCTCCCTCCTCCTACTTTGCGCTTCTCTGGCTCTTGCAGCAGACCCTCCCTTCTTCAATCTTCAACTCACCGTCGACGCCAGTCGACGATACTTGGTCTACGGCCAAATGGTCAGTATCCACACCCCGTTTTCCCTCAACCCTCCTGACCTTGTGACCCCTCGCCAGGGCTCTACGCAAAATTTCAATTTTGCCCTTACAACTGGCACTCCGTATCTCACCGTCGCTGGTGTGGGCTGTACCGATTGCAGCAATGTACCTGCGTAAGCTGTCTCCTTTTCATCAATCGTATCGCCGATCCTGGGGTCTGAGTCTGATCCCTTCAAATCTTCAGATACAACCCACAAACCTCAACGACCTACCAACCCCTCGCCGCCCAGGCCAGCGTCAATCTCACTGGTGGCTCTTTAACCTCTGGCACACTCTTCAGGGATAATTGTGCTCTCCACGCAAAGGATGGCAACAGTTGGAACTACCCTAATCAGACCAGTGCGTAATCCAATCCCTAGAGATCATGGCAGGATTTAACAACCGCAATTTCCCCCCAGTCCTCATGTCCAATAACCAGTCTTCTGCCTACGCCGGCCAGGCCTCTGGCCTGTTTGGCTTGGCTTATGGTCGGGGTACAAATAACACCGACGTGAGCGTCATCGGTGGGGTTTTCGGCCGTAAGCCTACTGCACCACACGTTCAGTATGGCCTTGCTCTTCTGCCCCCTAATGCCAAAAATTCTGCAAATGCCGGCTCCCTCCACTGGCTCGGAAACGACACAAACGCATATGATGGTGACATCACCTGGAAGACCACCACCATCACTTCCAACTCTGCTTATACGTATTTCGAGATCGATGGATGGCAGTTGAAGATCGGAAGCACAACCGTTTCCAACAGCAATCAAGACCTTGCCTCCGCCGTCGACCTATACCACCCCAATATGTTTTTCCCATCTAGTGAGGCTCAGCTAATCCGTGAGTGAATGCATGATCATTTCCTGAACGTCTCTACATGCTCATCAACTCGCTCTCTTCCCACAGACGCCGCCATCGAAGGCTCATCCCCCAAACAATCCGCCGATGGTCAGTCCACCGTCTACACCATTCCGTGCAACTCCAAGTTCTCTCTCGCCACTATCATTGGAGGAAAATCTTGGCAGGTGGACCAGACACTCCTCGTTGACAAGCAGGATGATGGTACCTGTGTAAGCAACATCCAAGGTTGGACTGATACCAATGACAAGCAATATATATTCGGAAGCACTTTTTTGAGCTCTCTCTATGTGTGAGTCTCGTATGCCGCCACATGCTTTGATTCTCACGGGTCGTTCTTAGCATTGTCCAAGTTGCGAACCCCAACAGTGGCCAAAGTGATCAAATCGGCTTTGCTAAACGCGCTAATCCGCCTTCCATTGTCGGCCCCATAGTCGGCGGCGTCGTGGGAGGGGTCGCTGGCATCGCCATCATCTCCTTGGCTATCTTCTTTTGGATCCGCCGCCGCGATCAGCAAAAGCTGAAGGATATTCTAGACGCTGAGGACCGAGGCGGCAACGTCGGGCGTTTCGTGGAGAACAAAGATATACAGCCCTTCCCCTTCACCCAGCCAGCGAGCGTTCCGCCGACCAGCCCTACTGTTCTTTCGTATGCCTCCACTGCTCAGCCCCCAATCACACCAGGTTTCGTTGAAGGGATTCCTCGATCGCCTGACGTCAACGACCCGCTGCTACCCCCGTCTTACGATCAGACGTATCCTGCAGGCCCAAGCAACCCTTCCCAGCAACAACAGCCCAATCCATTCCCGGGTCACGCTCGTAAACAATGAACGTAGACAAACTTTACCCACAGCGCTCGCATGTTGGACGTCCCTGTGACTCTCGCTCCCACCACGGTTACATCTTCTTAGCGATCTGACTTTCCGCACCCAAGCTTGTACTTCTAAGCGTTGCGTCTGCTCTATTTACTTGGTTCGTTGTACATACTTCGTCATAGTCCATCCTGGATATTTTTTCTCGTATTTATCAGTTAATTGACGTTGAAATGGGTACCACATCCGATAGCTGAGGTGACTGTCCGTAAGGCCCTAAATGTCGGTGCCGCCGATAGCCGAGATTTACTCTTGAATATCTGCGGTCCTCCACATACCGGGTGACCGTATGTCAATGGAATTGGAAGTTCAAACGCAACGATGATACGAACACCCAGTGGGAATTGGAGTGGGTGAGATTGCAGCCCTCCCTGACTTCCATAGCTCGAACGATTGCCCTGTTTCGAGCGAAATGGCTTTACCGCCGTTACTCCAGATGTGCGGTTTGGAGGCAATATCCCCGACCCGACAGAGCCATCGGGGTCCTGACGGTTCCCTTACGGGGGCATAGATATTGGTTTACACGGTTTGCAACCTTACGGACAGTCACTCACTCGCCGCTTTGTTTACGACTGAAGTCAACTTAGTTTTCATCGCACCTGCACGGGAAGCCAGGGAGAAATCTCCTCTATATTAAGGAGTAGAAACAAAATGAGTGAAGTGTGGGAAGTTGATAATAAGACACGTGTGATGCTCGATACTGAGTACTTAATACCGGTGCTGATACCCAAGTCCGTTGTAGATGCCATGGTCCACCCAACCTTCTTGGCGACCGTCACCACCGCTTCGGGACCTATGATGATAGTGACGGGGCTGCGATGCTGGGGGGTGAGAAACGGATGGGCTGTTAAACGAGTATGCGTTGCCGTCGCGGGGAGGTCTGTTTGCACCGATTCCTGCCATACCAGGTCCAGTTTGTGTCATGCGCCTTGACGGATAGTCATAACCTTGGGGAATACTGTTGGGGGTGCTGTTCTCTCCCGGCCAGCTTGAGATTCGCTCGCCACGTGTGCGAGCCAAAGCAGGTTCTGCCAACAGCTGTTTTGACCGGCTTCTATCGGAACGCCTGAGCACCGCTGTAAATCCATAAGTGTCGCTCAGGACAAGGGACTTTTGGTATCCATCCACACCTTTGAAACAGCACACTATCAGCATGAGGATGAATAGACCCACTACAACCGTCACAGGGATCGAGATCTGCAAGTTTTGAGTATACCATGCCTGATAGGATACTACATCAGCACTTTAACGTCCGTGGAAGGTGAGAAGACGCCTCACTGTGAATGTATCCCAGGCTGAGCCACTGTGACAGCTTCCACTCAAACACGTTCCGCCGTAACCTATCGCAACAGCCACTTCAACAACGGCTGTCACTGTAAATAAAGTCGGGCGCACCGCAAGGCGATCCATCGACAAGCTGTGTCTGTAACACAATGCATTGATTTGCTGTCCTGGGATCCTGGCATGAGACTTGACATGACCTATCATTCTTTGCCGGACATGCTTTGGTCAGCCCGAGTGTGGAACCTGCTGACTGGCATTGTGCTGGGCGACAGTTAGTATCCTGGCGAAGCGAACGGCCAGGCGCGAGGGAAACGTACAGTCCAATGACGTGCAAATACCGTTGGCGCACGCTAGCTCTCCAGTCCCACAGCTTTGGCCTTGAAGGGGCGTGAGAGTGGTATGGGTTAGAGAAGCAAGAGGTCCTCACCATTTGGCTTAGTGATATCCGTTGGACATGTTGACGAGTTGCCGGTACAAAACTCGGGCGTGTCACACCTATCATCTCTGGACTTTCTGCATAACTGCGTTGTTGGGGCGAACTGGCAATCACCTGTGCAGCAGGTCGAACCACTTGGATCGCACACGGCTCCGGCTCTGAATTTGCAGGTTTGTGAATCACAGCACGTTGAATTGCTACCCGAACCGGGGTCACACTCCTCGCCTGCTTCAACGATGCCATTACCACACATCTGCATAGAAATCACTTGACGTGTAGGATCAGGGTCGAGAATGCAAGACGTATTCGTCTGACCACCTCCACTCCCTATCATCAACGAGCCTTCGGGTTCATGGTTATGCTGCAGTCAGACCTCGGGTATTGCGCATGACCAATCAGGGCTTACAAATATTGCCAAGACTGCAAGGGGAAAACTGAGTCTCAGTCTCGGAGGCAGTGGGGCTCATGATGAACCGAGAAGAAGCACTGCACGAAGTTGTGCTAAAGGGGCAACAAGAGCCAGACATTGTGCAGCCATCCGCGCACTTCAAGACACGTAATCAGCTCTGGAATCCTCAGGCAGAGAGTCTAAGAAGGCATACATCGTGCTGGGTTTACATTCGTCAACAACCAATAAGCCATCAGTGAGAATGATGACTTACGATCGCGCCAAAATTATGACCAATCTCATGGGCAACAATTTGCCACTCAGTCCTTCCAGCGGTTGAGACTCCAGTACCGGAGACAACGTTGGGAGAAGTTCCTGCCGCGGTTACCTGACACCTATACCGATAAATTGGTTGAATAGTCACATGACTCATGCAGGAGGGTACACACAAGGTCGCCAACCAAGCAATGCCTACTTCAGAACCAGTTGTGCATCTTGATAAAAGATGCCAGAGGCCGGTACCATCTGCTCCCTTGGCTCCTCTCCATTGAGAAAAGAGCGAAAGGCGGTCGCTGAGCGTCACGGACCCGCAGTCTGTATTCCACGGCACCGCAGGGTCAGTGGCGGTGGGACAATTTGAATCCATGATTTGCAATTCGACGATACCAAGCGAAATCCTGAAAGTGTTCCTATATAACGCGCTCGCCGAATTCCAGTTGTTCAGTATTTGCTGGGTTGCGTTTGTCTGAGATCCGTACTGTTGGGTGTACGTGCAGTCGGCTGCAACACCCATATAGACAATCTTGGGACTAGTGGGGCAACCGGATCCATCTCCGATGTGATTGACGAAACTAGAGACCAGAATTGAGATGACGCGTAACCGCTATGAATGTAAATACCGACTTGGTGCTCATTCCATCTCCAGCCACATCGTCTCGCTTGTAAGCAGAAACATTGGGAAATGCGGAATATGCGTCTAGCACGTTGAATGGATCATACCACGGCGAGGAAGAATGCGGCTTCCTCAGCGCAGGGTTCTCGTATGGGTCGGTATTGTAGGTGAGGGTATCGTGGGCACATGAACTAGGTCGGTGGAGAGGAGAAACGTTTGAAGGCAAACGGTGCTTCAAGCGGAGCGCAGCCTCTTCGTGATGTGGCAGGACATCAGAATCCCTCCAGATTACGAGGCCCGCATCGGAGTGGGTTAGGTCAACGATGTCTGGGTCAAGCTGTTGTTTGTTCCGCAGGTAGTTGTCGGAGGTCGTAATATGATGGGTGACACCGTTCACAGTGAATGCACCTTCGAGGACAGGGGGCGTTCCCGTGTTTGGATCACCCTGGTGGTGGACCATGATACGCGCCCACCCGAGGCGATTCCCAGTGTCTGGTACGACTCTGGCAGCATCAAGTCGCAGCCTTTCTGAGGAGAGATGGGCGGGGATGACATCACCATAATAGGCTTTTACGGACTCTCGGAGAAGGGGTTCCGTGCGGGTGAGGACTGTTTGGCCATCTGGTGTGGTGGAGAAATAGTTGATGCGTGCAGCAGGGTGGATGAGGTGGTCATTAGGTCGTAGATGAAGATAGAATGTTTCTCCGAACGCAGACAAAGTGAGGCGGAAGGAGTCCGAATGAAGGAGGGCGGTCGAACGCAAAGGGCGAGAGCGGCGATTAAAGACATCGTAGTTGTCTGCCTGAGAGCGAGGGAGGATTTCTATGGCCAGAGTTTCTGGGTGTGCGATCCGCTTGAGCGGCCTTGGACTAGTGCTGGAAGCTTGGGTGGCGAGTTAGGGGATTGAGGAGGGAGTACGCAGGAGGAAGACAAACCGAGGGCACTGGAGAAGGAGAGAAAAAGGACCAGTATGCAATGCAAGAACATACTGGAAATGGAGGGGAAGGAAAAGACCAGAGGTGGTTTCTTGTAGTCTACTCAGAGGTCTGGGGGCGATGACGGCACAATACCTGCCGGAGGACTTGGCGGCGGACAGGAGGCGTAAACCAAGACAAATGGGGAACCGCCTGCGGGGGGTGTGTAAAGAAGAAAGAAAGGGCAGGCTCAGCTGCTGGCCAAAGACGTGAATAAGCAGGGTATAAGTATGTCACTATAAAGAAAACGTCTAATCCCAGTCGTTGACGACCACCGATCACCCCACAACCGTAATCCCGCACCCCATGTTCATAGCGTTTGCGGAAAAAGCAATGTATTTAGTTATGCTACGGATCTCACGACAAGGCTTTGTGAGGGTGTGCTAGAGGAGACCCACCTCGCCACCAGAAACACTTCTTCAGAAGAGGAAACCTGTAACAGCCAGTGACGGCGGAACAAGCGCCAGTAAAGTTATCACAGCCAAGACTCAACTTTCTTCACAATCGCCACCACCCCTTGTCCCTCGAGTTCGAGCCACAGGTGTTTTCCAGCCATGAAAGGGTTATCAAAGGCTGTTATGCGGTCCGTTTCTTCCCCTCATTATTGGTGTCCATCATCCTCACAATCGTCCTCAAGGACCCCACACATGGTCACATCGAAAGTGGGCATGTCGAAGCGTACGGGTTTCCATGATATCTTTCTTTAATCTCCGCCCATGTGCAAACCTATTCCCAACCTCAGGTTCAGTCGATAAGGACTTTGATGAACTCAATCGTACCTTCACCGCAATCGAAGGATCCACCGATAAAATCGTCAAAGATGCGGCTCAATTCTGCGACCACGTAAAAGGCCCGTACCATAAGATCGCCTACGGCTTAATCTCCGACCTGACCGCTCGTCTCTTGCCCTCAGCTATGTTCAATGCCGGTGTAGGATTTGCCGATCATTTCATCGCCCTCTTCTCCCCAACCGCTGGGGAATTTGACCTGGCCAGGCAGCACCCGGATTCCGCCGCGACCTTTGAGAGCATGACCCCATACCAAGAACTTATGACGGAGCTCAATCTTGCAGTGCAGCCAGAACTGGAACTGATCCAGAGCAGGATCGTCGGCCCTCTGAAAGAGTTCAAAGAGGTTGTCAAGGCGGTCCGCAAAAGCATCACAAAGCGCGAGCACAAGGTGAACCATTGGTAACTTCGACCATTCGACAAGGAAATCTAACCGCTTTCATCAGCTGGTTGACTACGACAGATTCAATAACTCGTTAACTAAGCTTAGGGAGAAGAAAGACAAGAGTTTGAGTGATGAGAAGAACTTGTTCAAGGTTCACCCGACGACGCAGAAGCTGTGACTTTGCTCATATCCGTTGCAGCTTGAACAAGATTTCGAGATCGCCACAAATGAATTCGACTACATCAACTCCGCAATGAAGCAAGATCTCCCTCGATTCTTACTCCTCGCCTCTAGATTCATCGCACCACTATATCACAGTTTCTTCTATATGCAGTGGGTCTACTCTAGTCCAATACAGCCAGTATTCTCACCCGATGACAGACTGAACATCTACTACATGGTCCTGGAGAAGCTCTCCACCTTTGCCGAAGGCAAATATGACGTCTCTCTGTCATTCCATGATGTTGCCACCGATTACGAGGCCAAGAGGCCGGACGCATTACAACAGATTGAGGATATGGCCATCACCAAGCGGATCGTCAGCACCTGTAGGGACTGCCATCATTCTTCCATGGTTGGATCCGTTCAACTCTTTTCCATTTCCAGCGCGATTGGTGCAATCCAACAGGGCGATCTCTGGTGGTAGTGGTCTCGGAAGGTCCAACACCACGCTATCCACAGCCAGTTCTTTGAAATCACGAACCATGTCCACACCATCTAGATCGCCTTCCAGTGCGTCTTCTTTCAAGAAACCTCCCCCTCCTCCTCCGGGTTCTTTCAACAGGGAAACCACTGCGCCTCCCCCACCATACACCGTTGGTAATGGCGCTGCCGCCAGTAGTGTGGTTGGGAAGAAGCCTCCTCCGCCTCCACCTCTAAAACCAAAGCCCAAGATTGAACCGCCAAAGCAATACGTTGTTGCCCTTTACGATTTCGAGGCCCAGGCAGACGGAGATCTATCATTTAGGGCCGGTGACCGCATTGAAGTTGTAGAAAAGACCGCGAGCTCTGAGGATTGGTGGACAGGAAAACTGAAAGGCGCACAAGGCGTATTCCCAGGTAGGCACTCGCTCCTTCCAGATTTCGGAAACCTGACTGGTATTTCTCTCACAGGTAACTACGTACAAGATACTTGATAATCGGCTTTCAGATCCATATCTAGATATCGCCACGCTTCTCTCCAGCAGTGACCTATTTGATATATGCACATTCTACCGCTGATAAAATGTCGCTATTACCGCTGGGTTTCACTTGGATCACATGGATATCCGGCCCCGGAGACTATGGGCACAGATGGGATCGGAATAAAGCTGTGGCGCATAGGTGCTCTGGTCACAGCTAGGAGTCATCGAGACCACTTATCCACGTCGCTGCACGGGAGGGATGCATCGCTCACTTTTGACCAAACGGCTAAAGTAAATTCGGGTACACGTTCCTCGCTCGTTGAACGCTGCCCGTTGATAAGATTGTCGAGCGATCGCCACGACCGATCATCGATCATCCGCTATTCGCAAGGACAAGCCAGTTTCGTGTTGTTAAGGATTGAGCAGGTATTGACAAACACTCGGAGCACGCTGGGGTGAAAAAGACATGGCCGACAGGGCCACGGGCGATATTACAAGTGGGATTGAGCAACAACTAAAGTAATAAGCAGGAGACACCAGTAGGTAGAAATCACAGAGCTCTATCAATCATCGTTCTCGCTCTGAGTCAAGTACTCGTCGTCGCTGATGATCTGTTTCCTCCCTTTCTGCTTCGAGGTTGAAGGCGGAGGCGGAATGTCTTCTTCCATGGGCGTCAAAGCTGAGTCTGACATTCCTGGCAAACCACCGGGGGCGTCAGGAAGCCCCGAGCCAGTCATCACGCGGTTATAGGTGGCATCGAAGACCCTTTCCATCTCTTCGGCGTCGTTATACACCCAGGAGCCCTCCTGATTGTACTGCCGGGCGTTGTTGAACATGAGCCTAAAATCATCCTGGAACTCGGTGACCGTCTTGTAGGCTCCTGAGTTGATGCGCTTGCGTAGGGTGGACAAGGCAATGGGCTTCTCGATCAGTTGGTAGTAATCAGGATACTCCTACGCCAGGTCTTGGTAAAGGGGAGACAATATTTCGTGTGGGGAAAAAAAGTACATACCCTGCGGTCAGGAATGTCTCGGAACAGCTCGCAGCGTTTTCTGCCAGTAGCTTCTTCCTCGCAGTTGACAACGGCCTTGTAGCACTCGTTGAAAGCTTTCTTCATCCTCTCCTTGTTTGATCCGGGGACTTCTTTCGTCTTCGTCTTACGACGTTTCTGCGATGGTGCTTAGCATCGGTGGAGGTGTGACTCCGCGGTGGACTTACCAAATCACGTTCCTCGTCGTCGTCGTTGATAGATGGAGTCACAGATGCCGCCTTTGCACGTTTTCGCTTGCCGCCTGGAGCGCCGTCGTCGTCGTTAAGTCTCGGCCTCCCTCTCCTTCCACGGCCGCGGCCACGCTTAGAGTCAGACGCTTCTGGGATTGGCGTTCCCACGGCCGATTCCAACCTGCGGTTCCTGTCTGCGACCTCGTTGATATCTTCGCCCTCTTCAAGCGCCATAGCCCACTGATCATCGTCCAAACCGTCGTTGTAATTGACAACTGTCCTGCGACGCTGGCCTCGACCCTCGACTTCGTCAACGGCATCAACGACTTCGAACGGTTCATCGGTCTTATAGCAGTCGGGAAGCTCCTCGAGCTGGATCAATGGAAGGGGGGGCTTTCCACGGTTTCCAGCGGCCTTCCACGTCTCCTGAGCTTCGCGTTCCCGTCTGATATCCATATCGCGGAAGATTACTCCCTCCTCTTCCGACCTGGCAAGAATTTCATTGATCTCGTCGTCGTTCATATCTCCTGGCTCCTCATTGTCATCCTCCTGATCGGCCTCCAAGATAGACCTCTGTGACCAGAATTAGAGCGGAATATCGGGAAGGGTGAGAGACTCACCAAAAACTCTTCCTGCTCCTCCTGCGTGGATTTGTTATCGAAACGACCGGCTTGAATGACCTTGTCATCAATATCTAGCTTGAATCGCGCGCGCGAGTACATCGCCTCCTCAACGCTCTTGTCAGTGATGAACCGGAGGATACGGACTGCCTTCGTCTGTCCGATACGATGCGCACGATCTTGGGCCTGTAGATCAGCGTGAGGATTCCAATCGGAATCGAAGCTGCGAAGTGTGATGTTGAGCCAGGGTGCACTTGAGGAATAGTAGAAAAGTCATACATAATGACGGTGTCGGCGGTTTGCAGATTAAGGCCAAGTCCGCCTGCCCTAGTAGACAAGATAAAGACCATGTATTCCGAATTCGGAGCATTGAACATCTGGACGTGACCAGCACGTTCCTCCGTCTTCGTACCGCCATCCAACCGGAGATACTTCCAACCCATCATCTTCAAGAAATCCTCCATGATATCCATGACTTTCGTCATCTGGAAAAAAATCAAGACCCTATGGCCGGTTGCAAAGAACTTTGGGAGGATGCGCGACAAGAGTTCCACCTTTCCGGAGGTACGAACGAGGGTATCGTTAATGTGGCCGGTGGGGTTCATCCTGTCCTCGACACTGTCAAACAAGAAGGGGTGCTGACAGATCTTTCGCAGCTGCATTAACTCGTTGCTCAAGCCCTTGATGCCACCAGGTTTCCTGATCCCACGGTCAGCCAGCGAAAGATAAAAGCAGACGAGTTCACTACATACCCTCCCTTCTCCCTTCCATCCGCGATCATCTTATACTTCTTCATCTGCTTGTACAGCTGTGTCTGGAGTGCGCTCATCTTGACCTTGATCAACTTCTCCACTTTATCCGGCAGCTCGGATTCGACGTCTTTCTTCAATCGCCTCAGTAAGAATGGACGTAAGACCTTATGCAGCCGCCGGATGATGAGTAGCGCCTCTTCTTCGTTCAGTTCCATCTTGTCTCCCGTTCCGGAATTCGCGAACGGCGTGTTAAACCATTCTTCAAATGACTTCACCGAGTTGAAGATCTTAGGCAAGGCGAAGTTAAGCAACGCCCAAAGTTCGGGAAGGTTGTTCTGCAAGGGAGTTCCGGTCAAGATGAGACGATGCCGAGTGTGGTAGAACTGCGTCAGGGTTTGGGACAATTTGCTCTGAGTGTTCTTCATACGATGACCCTCATCTAATGAATATCAGTCAGCAAAGGTCAACATAAGTGAGGAGGTACTGACCGATAATCATATGGACCCACTTAATCTTGCTGAGGTGAGGTCGATCACGGATGATGAATTCGTAAGTTGTCAATAACACTTGGAAGTGACCTGTGCGCAATTCCCCTTGGAGGATTCGTCGTTGTGTTGGGTTGCCTTTGTACGCGACCATCTTCACGGCCGGTGCCCACTTGGCAAACTCGCCCTGCCAGTTGGTCATGGTGGTTAAAGGAACGATGACAAGGTAAGGTCCGCGTTGGCGTTTGGATTCGATCAGGAAAGCGATGAGTGATATAGTTTGGATGGTCTTTCCCAAACCCTAGATAGAAGAGTGAGCAACAAACAGTGACGCCTTCGGAACACAAATACCATCTCGTCTGCGAGGATGCCGTTAAGCTTATTGTTGTATAAGCTGACCATCCACTGTAGACCCTTGAGTTGATAATCCTTCAGAGTGCCACCGATAAGCATAGAAGGCTGTTTTGTGACTTTCTCCCGAATCTTATGGGCAACGGCATAGTAATCGACCTTGTCCTTCTCACCATCATCGAGCAACGTCGATGCCCCAAAGGTGGCCTCGCTGGCAGGACCTTCCTCTTGATCGAAGTCGTAGTTATCCCGTCCATCGCTTTGCTGGGCTCGGACAGCTTGAGAGAGCGACTCGAGATAGTTGTCGGTCTGCCGCAGTAAATGGGTGATACGAGTGTCCTTCGTGGTGTCAATCAGCTTCATGTACGTCTCTTCATCGTCGGCCTTGAGGGCCTTCAAACGCTCCTTTGTGATCCTTTCGATCCTCTTTTGCTCCTCCTTCTCGGCCTGGGTGTGGAACGTCAAAACGGATTTATTGAGGCGAGCAATCCTGTCTTGAGCATGGCGGTTGACTTGGAGGATTTCCCTTCCGTGTGCACAAATGACATTGAGCTGGGCAACGTGCCTCTGTTTGGCCTGCCGTTCTCTATCAGCCCTCTGCTTCCTCTCCAATGTCTCCGTCTGGCGAGCATCCCTAACCGTTGGCTTCCTAACCCTCCTAAACTCGACGCGGTTTAAAGGAAGGTTTGTTCCGTGAGTCAACCTCTCCGCTACAGCAGCCCTCAACGCGCGTTGTTTCTCCAATACCCTGAGAGACCGCAACTCGATCATTGCTCTGAGCTTTCCCTGAAGTTCAACCTTGATGAGGCGGTTCGACTCGGCACCCTCAATGCTGTTGACGATGTTCTCGAACCCCGCATCTCCCATAGTAGCTGGCATCGCTTCGAGTTCTGCAACCCTCTGTTGGATCCTTGCATCGACATAACGGTTCCTTTCGACGATGATCTGGTGGGGGTCCAGTCCTCCGGGCATGACTGATGGCACAACAAGTCGTTGCAGCCGCGTATGGAGTAACTTGGGGTCTTTGAGGGATTTGAAGTGGGAGAAAGGGTGGACGTAAGCATTGTAGGGGTATATACTAGAGTCGGTCTGGTCCTCTAAGAAGGGCCCCTTCGGTAATTCGGAAGCGTCTGTGTCGTTGTCTTCAACCTTCAGAGCGGTCTTTGCAGGGCTTGCTCCTCCGGCAGTAGAGATAGATTCCGCAGGGTCGTTACTTGGGGCAGAATCGACACCGGTAGACTCGGTGGACTTCTGGACCTTGATGACGCTATCCACAATCCTTGCAGTGGGATCAGAGGAAGAGAGTAGCCTCTCTAGCTCGGGTGTAGCGTGGTGAGGATTCCTGATCACATTCTGAACGGATTCTGGGATGGGGACACCGCGTGATAAGAGTTTGAACGCGTGTATTTGGGTGCGAAGATGGTTGATCTGATCAGGGGTGAAGGATACAGGAGTGTGTGGGGACTGTGGGGGTGGATGGGCAGGGTGATTGCGTGGGGGAACGGGAGCGGTGGAGAGAGGGACGGCAATCTGTGGGACACTGTGAGGGGCACCATTGACGATGGGGGTGTGGCCGTTTGTCAGCTGACTGCTGGAGTCGCCTGTAAGGAAAATATGAGCGGTAAGTGATACAGGAGATGATACACGGTAGGAAAATTTGCGTCACACCTGGACGCGACTGTTGGGGATCGGGGGGATTTACGCCCAAATTTGCCTGGAACTGGGCGAGGACCTTAAGGATTTTCTCAAGTTCGGGGCTCGTCTGGGGGGTGTGACCCATGGATCTGAGCTGGCTGGCACGCTGGAGTAGGGTGAGCTTAAGCCATGGAGATTGATTGAAGAGGACCACAGACCTGAACCATTGCCTGGAGGTGCGCATTTGCTTTATTCTTCTGTATGAGGGCAACATTCTGGATATTCTGCTGCATATTTGGGGGAGTTTGCTGCGGAGGAGCCTGCATGGTGAGGGCCGAGGCGGGGGAGCGTGACCGGGATCTGTTCTTGACCTTTCCGCGTCCGCACTTCAGTCGATGGCTGGAGAGCTGGCCACGCAAAACGTACGGGTAAGCCAGAGGCGCAAGATTCCTTTTCCGGGAAATGCTTAGGTAACCATCAATATTGCACGTGATCAAAACGCGGTCTTTCACTGTGACATTGACAAACATCCCTGCAAGTGGAACGAGCTCAGGGTTCTTTGCGCCAACATGCCAGCAGAGCGAGCTGGGGTAACTATCCGACCCCGCAAGATCCTCGCTTCTCTCGCTGATTTCTTCAGTACACAGTAACTGTATTCGTCGTCGACCTCTCCCCGTCGATGGCCAAGACCAGGGCGGTCGAGGTCCCCTCTGACGATGGTATCGTGACTATCGAAATGACGAACCTAGAATGGGGTCTGCAATATGTCAAGCTCAAGATCCAAGAAATGGTACGCCGTGCCAGTCCAGACCCGTTCAAACGGACATCCTCGAATTCTATTTTCTCCGCAGATATACAACGGCAGGAAAACGGACCAGTGCGGCGTGGTCGTATTCGGAACGCCAGGCATGCCGCACTGTTACTGACGTTCTGTGCTCTGGACCATCTGACCTCACGGTTTAGAGACCCAAAACATCCTCAATGGGCGAGGTGACGGATATGAGCACGTTTACGAGTATATCCCCATCGCCCAACCAAACTCGAGCACGATAGCCAAACTCAATGCTCTTCGTGCGACAGATGTGTGCGGTGATCGTACGTCCCGACGGGTCTCTTTTTAATTCCCGTCAGATTCTACGTCTCTCATCTCCACATCCCTCTTGATACAGCGATCGATGCGCTGATTGTTGCAATCGAAACCCAGCACATCTACCTCTCTTCGAAGAGGACCTGGACGCGGAAGATCGTCATCCTTACTGATGGTGAAAGTCCGATTGAGCTAGACGAATGGGAAAACACCGCGCAAGCCGTCAACGATCGCAACATATTTCTCACTGTCATGTATGTTTCAATCGCATCTCTGTACCCAAGCCCAGATGCTCATCTCACCCCAGCGGGGTTGACTTCGACAAAGACTCAGGACATGGACAGCAAGACAAACCGGATATCAAGGTATCCATTTCATAACGACCTTCGTCATCCTCTAAAATAAATTACAGAGGGAAAATGAAAAGTTCTACAATGAACTCGTCTCAAGGTTGACCAACGGGATCGTCGGCACCTGCGAGTTTGCCCTCCAGGACATCTCCAGACCTGATATCAAGACCACGAAATCCGCCCTCATGGGCACAACCCTGCGCGTTGGTGACGTTCAGAACAAACCTACCGAATCCATGGAGATCCAGGTCAAGCTGAGCAAATGCACTGCGATTGCGAGACCGAAAAATTGGAAGCGAGTCATGCTTCGGAAGAAGGATAAGAAAGATAAAGACGGGGAGGGAGATTCAGACGAGACCGAGGAAGATGCCGAAGAATCGATGGATGTGGAAGGAGACACTTATGTCGTGCTCAAGAAACGCACCGAGTATTATCGGGATTCGGATAAATCTGACGAAGATGACGATGAGGAGAGTCAAGTTCAAGTCAAAAAAGAGAAGGGGGACTATGACGATGCTCGGATCGAACGGGATGAGCAAGTCGCGGTCGAAGACGATCGCAGAGTGGAGAGGGAAGAATTGATCAAGGGTTTCAAATACGGCTCGACCTACACGCCATGTCCGGATGGTCAATTTGATCGGCTCGAGACCAAGAAAGGAATAGATGTCTGCGGATTTTTTAAGTCGAGAAACGTGCGTGCTTCTCGCTACTTGTCTTGAGATGCCGGTAACAACCCCAGATTTTAATAGTTTCGTCGAGAGTGGGCGATGGGAGAAGTTCAATACATTTGGGCCGATCCAGGCAGCCCACGGCAACAGGTGGCCTTGTCTTCCATCGTACAGGGAATGACACGAGCCAAGGTGATGGCGGTCGGACGGATGGTGTCAAGGGACGGCATGGACCCCAAAATGGGCGTCTTGACGCCATGCAGCTTTGAAAAGGTGGACTGTCTGCTTTGGGTCCAGGTGCGTGTCTTGCAATCAGGTCGGAGAAAGGCAGGTATTGATCGAATTGGCAGATGCCTTTCGCGGATGATGTGCGCAAGTACACCTTCGCCTCGCTGGAGACACTTTACAGCAAATCTGGGGAGCAGGTGACTGAGCACCCGTACCTGCCCACGGAAGTGCAACAAGATGCGATGGACAAATTCGTGGACGCGATGGATCTAACATTTGCGGGCGAGAAAGGCGAAAACGGGTAAGTGTTGGCCAGCGCATCGGAGTGTTTGATTGAGCCAATTGAGTGTCACGTGCAATTAGGGATCGACAGCCATGGTATGACAATCGAATGTCGTACAACCCGGCGGTTCACCGAATAAAACAAGCCATGTTTCATTGCGCGGTGATTACGGACTTGGCCACAAACCCTCTGCCCGGACCACACCCTGAACTCACCAAGTATATGCGACCCCCTGCGAAGGTGGTCAGGCGCGCGGTCGAAGCGATGGATGACTGCAGGAGCGCGATGGGCGTCCAGAAAGGCAAGAGTCCCCCATTTCTGAATTCAATTTCCGACCCTCCCCATCATGCTGACAACGTTTCCAGTCATGAAAGTGACGCGGAGACGGAAGAATGACCACGTGCTTGCCAAGGACGCGGATGACGAGATGCTGCTGTTAGATTCGGCGCCTGTGCCTGGACGTCGGCCCAATCAATCGCACATCCAATCCCCCCATGTGTCACCTCCTGAGAATCAGCGGCGGTTTGCCAAAAAGAGCGGAAGCGATACGGAGGACGAAGGCGACCATTTACTTCTCGGGGCAGTGACAGCACCAGACCCCGATTCAAAGGACGCATCAGCCCATCCCACCCCAGACCGATCAGCGAGCCCAGACCTCGAGATTGATGAACGCGAGGAAGGGCGCATAATCGGCTTTTCTTATCCATTGGACGACTGGAGGAAAAACCTTGCGCAAGTCAGCAAGGCGGTGGAAGACATGGGTTACGTGATCCGAGAGATCGTCAACCGACCGTTCGCAGAGCGTCGGCACAGGGAGATGATAGAATGCATGCGGGAGATGAGAGAAACGTGCCTGAGGGAGGATGAGATTGATGAATGGAATGGGTGCGTAACAAGCGGTAAACCGGGGCAAGTTTGTACCCCGCTGATAATTGGGGTGCTTCACAGATTTATGATGGACTTGAGGGAGCAGTGCCTAGAGACGGAGGGGGGCGGCAATAACGCATTTTGGAAGGAGGTGTGCACGGTTGGTCGCACTCTGAGTCTGATCAGCAAGACCGAGGCGGCAAACGCGGGGGGCAGGAGCAGGATATCAGAGTCTGTGGCGTCAGAGGTGAGTTATGAGAAGGATATGTCCGTTTGTTACTGATTAGAAAGCTTGTTACAGTTCGTTGTAATCAAGTAATGTATTTGAAATCGAAATGTATTAACGACCCGCTACCGAATTGCGTCACCGCCATCTAGAACTTGTAGAGTTTGTATGTGATGTCACTTTCGTTCTGGACTAGTCGATCACAGACGGTCAACTAGAACCCGAGTACTATAATCCCTTTCTTTCTCTTCTCTCTCTCTCCAACCGTCCTTAACGCAATTCTCTCCCCCCCTATATCTCCCCACAACATCCCTGACAACCGGGAAGAAGGCCCATGGCCGACCAGGATTTCTTCTCGACAAACGCCCCCGCCTCCAACCCTAAACCCGGCCATACTCCAGAATCGACCGACTCGTTTGCAAAGGCGATCCAGTCAAGGTTCGGCTCATCATCTCTCACCCTACCCCCTCCCCTCCATCTCCCGTCAACGAGCGGCTCCAGGAAAAAACCAAACAAGCATGGTTTCTCTCTCTCGATGCCTGCACCTGCCCTCTCCCCCCCTACTCCCCTTCCTGTAGCATCAACATCATCATCGACAATACCCACGCATTCATCGTCTTCACCTCAACTTCTTTGCTCCGCTCATCCTCCTTCTGACCTCGAACAATTCGTCAATGACCCAGACTGTCTTATTCTCGATATCCGCCCTCATGCTGCTTTTACCATTGCTCGTCTAAACAACGCTTTGTCGCTCTCCGTACCCTCAACGCTGCTCAAACGGCCACTCTTCTCTCTCGAAAAGCTGGCTCATATGCTTTCTTCCAAGACAGCCCGAACAACTTTTTCCGCCTGGGCTCAAGCTTCGGCCATCCTAGTCTACGATGCCGACTCCCTCCAAATCCCAGAAGGCTCGAATCTTCACGGGTTGTTGAAAAAGTTCCGGAATGAGGGGTATCCATCGGAGAAGCACCTCGCCTGGCTCAAGGGTGGTTTTGTTTCTGTCTGGAGGGAGCGAAGAGAGTTGGTTGTCTCCGGTCCTGACAAAGCACACGTCGACGAGGATGATGATGAAGACGACTCCCTCGAGCCGCTGTCCCCTTCACAATCTGCTGGGTTTCTCAGGGCGAGTGCATTGCCTTCCTCCGCCTTCAACCTCTCCTCGACCACTTCCCACCGCCCCTCCCGTGCTCCTCAGCATTCCCCAACTCAATCCACTTCATTGCTCCCGGCCGCCTCCATCCACCCATCCATGGTCAAATCCGCTCCACAATCCCCACCGCAATCACGGATTGTGGCGTACAATCCCTTCTACGACACTGTTCGCCAGAACATTGAGTTGTCACAAGGTATCTCGGAACGTATACCTCTCACGTTACCAGCATCTGTCCGTGAACGGATCGCGGATCTGCCTTTCCCGTGGCTACGTCATATCGCCCGTAGGGCCGCTCCGGCTTCCAGAGACTACACACCTCTGGACCGCTCTGCTGAAAACACAGAGGAAGATACCTCGTCATTTTCGTTATTCTCCTCATCATCATCATCATCAGCTGGCGACTCGGATCCAGACACAACTCCCCCTCTGTTTTTGCCAGATGCTCCCCGACAACCCGAGGACCTCGTTGAGGAGGGAACCGAGGCTCTCGCCATGCAGTTCTACCGCCTCGAACTCGGAGAGCAGCGGAGGCTCATGGGTATTCTGCAACACCACTCTAGCGAGTCTGGTCGTGTGTTGACCTCCTCGAGTTCGGGAAGCCTCTCTTCGGAGGAAAATCCCGGGGCGCCTCTTCCTCGAGTACGCCACCACAAGGCCAGGTTGAATCGCACGGAGGTTTCGTTCCCGTACAGCATTACCGCGGGATTTGAGAAGGGTACCAAGAACAGGTAATGACCTCCCCACTTTACATCCGATGCCGACTAAACCACGAAAACTTTTACCCTGATCCCAGGTACAAGCACATCTGGCCTTTCGAACACGCCAGAGTTCATCTCCTCCGGAGTTCGTCTGACGACTATATCAACGCAAGTTTCGTTCAACCCCTTGGAACCTATAAGCGGTACATCGCCACTCAGGGACCCCTGGAAGCCACTTTGTCCGATTTCTGGACGTACGTACATCTCCATTAACTCGATCGGAAACGCAGATGACTGACCACCGATCGCTTTCCAACATTCAAAACAGGCTCGTTTGGGAACAGAATGTACACGTGATCATCATGCTTACGCAAGAGGTGGAAGGGATGCAGGTCAAATGTTGCAACTACTGGGACTCTGGCCAATATGGTCCATTCTTGTTGAGAATGGTTCAGACAACGGAAACTGCGGAAGAAAGGATATCACGCCCGACCCAACCGACCGAGTTCCAGTGGAATTCGGGACCTCCCTCTCCTCCTTCTAGGTCCAAGAACCCGACAATTACCCGTAGACTCGAACTAAGCAACAAGGACTTCCCTTCTGCAGGCACCCGAAGTATCGTCCAGATGCAGTACCTGGAGTGGCCGGATTCCAATGTCCCCGATGACCCGAGGGGTATCCTTGACCTCGTCACGAACCTCCAGCGACAGGTCGACTCGACTCCCGTAACCAAGCCAACTGTCGACAATCTCCGCCATGACGAGGCAGATCCAAACACGGGCATTGTCAAGCGGGGCCTAGATCACCCACCCGTCCTCCTTCACTGCTCCGCGGGGGTGGGCCGCACCGGGGGCTTCATTGCCATTGACGCCATTCTTGATGGTATTAGACGAGAGATTCGGAAGAAGAAGTTGTGGAGGAAGGAGGAAAGGAGGAACCGTGAGACCCATCAATCTTCCCAATTCCCCCCCTTCTTTATCGACAGAGACGTCGAGATGAGCGATTCGAAGTCATCCCCCCCTCTGGATAGTATGGTTCTGGACGATGCCATCGATACGAATATCATCAGGACAGCCGATCGTTCGCTGGTCATGCCGATCCACGCTACACCCCATGGCTCTGGAGAGCCCCTTTTCCACGTTCCGGTCGTTGGGTGGGTCCAAGAAGACAGTAGCAGTGGTAGCGGCGGAGAACGAGATCAATCAAGTGGAGACCTGTCAAGCCAGAGAGATTCACCCTCCCCTTCCGAGCAGATGGAGATCGACGAGAGAGAACACATTCGACCGAAGCTTGGGAGGCAGAATTTAGAACAGATTTCCCCCTGGACGAGTACGAAACGAGGACTGAAAGAGTGGTCGACAATCGATGACTCCGATAGATCCAACCACGCCGTGCGACCACATGCCAAGAGGATGCTTTCTGACGAGAGCGACGTTCGTCAGGCCCACTCGGATCGATCCTCTTCCTCTGGGGATTCCTGCCTCGCCTCTGGATCTGTCACTGGGTCGACTTCTGGTAGTGATCTCAACCCCGCCGCCCGTCCCC
>Ga0307514_10000832_pt1 | contig 49831 bp, 50 predicted proteins | sample 16_EM_MG_FD_203088 | JGI IMG/M metagenome (GOLD analysis project Ga0307514, IMG submission 203088) | Populus trichocarpa ectomycorrhiza microbial communities from riparian zone in the Pacific Northwest, United States - 16_EM | ecosystem: Host-associated > Plants > Roots > Unclassified | place... | reverse complement strand
CACAAAACCCATAGAAACCCATACCCATACCCATGGAAACCCATACCCATGGTCATGGGTATGGGTTTCTGTGGGTATGGGTATGGGTTTGTCTGAGATACCCAGGGGTTACCCACGACAATCCCTATGACTGATATCGCTAGCGTGCATTATCTTGCACTAAGCGAGGGGGAGTGTTGAACATGTAATATGTTTGACATAAGCTCCGCGCTATGTAAGTGCGTATTACTAAGAGCTGAGTAAGACTTCGTCATCAAGCTTACGAAGCGACCCCGCTGACTGATCATTATTCAGTCACATGGTGCACTGCCTCATGGTCTGTGCACCATCTATCTACAGTATATAAGGAGGCTTGTATCGTAGATAGAATATAAGGTCTTTTATTGAAAGCCCTTACCTATATAGTTTAAGTAGCCACTCCAAACTAACAAACTCGGTAAGCAGTAGTTATTCGCACTAGGGGCTTAGCAGCTCCCTGCTCAACATGCAACAGCAGCGGCCATAGCCTTTATCACATTCGGCGTAGCAATTTTCGGCTTGAAAGAGGTCGGCTGCCCCTTTCCCTTTCCACTCAACAGATCGTTTATCTTCAGTTTTTAGACCTTACCATCGCTCATAACGAACAAAAATGTGCAACACATCCAACGTCCGGACTCTGAAACGACTCTCGTTGAGCACGGGGACGACGTTAGCTGTGGGTCTGAATCCTCAGAGCCCAGCGAAATCTCAGAAGCTACTCCCTTACTCGAATGTCAAACTCACTCGTCAACAGGTGTTATCAACAATACGAATTTATATACCTTAATACATTGACCTTTGCTCCTGGTTTTCCTGAACTACGTCTTCCTTACCTTTCTTGAGATGGCCAGCACCGTTCTTCTCCCCTTGATGTATTCCACTCCCATTGAATTTGGAGGTTTAGGATTGACGCCTTTTCACATTGGCACAATGCTCGGTTGCTTTGGAACGGTGAACGCAGTGATCCAAGCAAAGTTCCTGGGCCGTCTGATGAGACATTTTGGTACGCGCAAGTTATATCAACTGGGAATTGCATCGCTGTGTATCCCCTTCTCGATATACCCACTCACGAAGCACTTTTCACGGAGGGCGGAAGGCATTGATGCTTTCGTGCTCTGCTGCATTGTAATTCAGATGGCCTCTCTGGCACCAATTTATATGGCGTTTGGTAGTTCACTCTCGTTTAGAAACTGAAACTTACACTGACTGGCAAATTAGCATCAATGCAAGTTCTGATTGTTCAATCAGTCCCAGATGGTGGGCCCCTTGGCACTGCAAATGGAATCGGTCAGATGCTCGCGTCCGGCATGCGAACAATTGCTCCATCCTTCGCCTCGTCCTTGTTCTCTGTATCCCAGCAGAGAAACCTCGCTGGCGGTAATTTGGTCTACTACATTCTTCTCGGGTTTACTGTCCTTGGAGTCTTTTCATCTACGCTACTCGTGGACCCTCCGAAATGACCAAAATCAATTCAAACCTTCCCTATTGTCGCTCAAAAACCTCTGGATGCGTTGTTTAATAACTACTGCTTCAGTATCTAGAGATGAGAAAACGTCTTGGTATTATATCTAAATATACCGCTGTCAGACAAAGTATCGACTGTTGCTACACGGAACCAAGGGACAAAGGAGATGTGTTTAGAACTTTGGCGGAAAATAACAAAATACCGAATCCCTTTTCTAGAGAATTGCAACATGACAAGATGGTTGAAGGAAATTACAGGTATTTTGGTTCTTCGGAAATGGCCGGGTTTGACATCGGTTACCAAAACTTCTTTTACAACCTGGTGCAACAAAGCCCGCTTGTCAAATGTTTCATCCGACCAGAATCTGACCTCTCGGTTATGTATGTGATCTAACATAGATATGCACATGTCATTTGCAGTTGCGATTATTACAAATTCTTTCATTCTCAAAGCATTCCTTACGGCGGGCCACTCATTTTGGCTTCCATAATCTCAAAGCATTCTTTACGGTGGGTCATTTATTCGACTTCAGGATATAGCTATAGAACTATCATTGGTAACCGAGGGTAACCGGCTATTGGATCAATCACTGAGATGTCCAAAATACAGCCGAGTGTGTCCATATCTACCAATCCCATTCCAGACCCAACTATCCCATGATAGCGGTATAAAAGCAAGGGAGCTGGGTCCCTAACTCACACTCTCTGGTGCCCGGTTGCTCCCAGAGCTAGAATACAATCGCTGGTCGATCATGATTTTTCCCATTTCCACTCCTCTCTTCGCCGCTTTGGTACTCAAGGCTGCATCAACCCTTGGTGCTCCTCTGAAGTATGACTTTTAAGTCTTTTATGTTTCAAACAGCCTTCCTGACAATCGTGTTAGTAGGATACCAGATACTTCTAGTCTTGGTCATGTCGTCTCTCTCCGAAATGGTTCCCCGGCTGCGCAAGAGCTCATCGATGACATTCAGGCGCATGAGCTCTACGAGAAACGCGAACCTCAGCCCGACCCAGCACAAGCAACTGTCATGGTCAGACAAGAAGAGATTCTTAGGCCTGGTGTCATTTTACCAGATGGCACCTTTGCGTGCACTTGTTCAAGTTCTCTTCTCATGACGATCGTCACATCGCAAGGAAAAAATGTTGCCCCGTCTATCGCGACCAACAGTACGATACAGGCCCCCACTAATAGCACCAGCAATGTTTCCGAAACAAGTGAAACTCCATCCCCTTCGACGGACCCCATTGAAACGGAGAGTCCTTCCCCTACAGGCACAGAAAGTGACGTTACATCTCCTGCCGACGACACTTCTTCCCCTCCTGCCGGCGATGAAGGTAGTGCTGGTGACAGTAATCCCTCGTCGTGATTTTTGACGCTGCTTTTCCAGCTGGGCCACGTTGACCTAGTATTATGAGGCAAAGAAAATTATCGGGAATAGATCTGTTGAATTCTTTAATGTATTTGATTATATCTGTCCGACTGGTTCGACAGTCCATTACTTTAACTTCGATGACACTCCTTACCACTGTGAAAAAACAATGCTTTGTGATTTCAGACTACCAATGATGAAAAGCATATTAGCACTGCAGAAAAAATACAAACATGCTGTCTACGTATGGATGGTAATTGAGTTATGATTAGGAGGACAAGTAAGACCCTGGTTCGTGGATTTCCAAATGACATGTCCGAATTCTTCATAAGATGAGGGATTGAAGGAATGGGAGGGAATGAAAAATTGAATAAAATACAATGTCGGCCAGGCAAAACATGCCTAAAGAAATTACAATGGGTAACATCACCAGTCAAAAGCTAATCAAAAAAGTACAGCATTCATAGAGATGGCTGAGTAAATATGGACGGGCATCAGCAAGGCCCTGACTTGAACGGCTTTCAATAACCTCGAGGAAGGGCGCGTTGTTTCTCTTTCTTGCGTCTACGTTTCTCATCTTCGCGACGACGCTCCTCTTCTAACGCTCGCATGTCTTCCTTCAACGCAATACGAGAACTGCAACAGCGTGAGTCGCCAACCAAACAATAGAAACAGTATTTCCCGACCTGACATGCTCTTCCCTCTCCAAGGCAAAAGCATCAGCCTCCATGTCGTCGTCACTGTCAATGTCCCGATCGGCGAATGTATCTCTATCCCTGCCGGTTATCATTTTCCAAATGCTACCTCCGAAATAATCCTCACGATGCTTCTTGGGCGGAGGAGACTCTGATCGAACAGGCGATCGTCGTCGCTTTTGCTTCGCGACTGGGTCTCTGGATGTAATAGAAGACGGAGGGTAATAAGGCGTGGATGTGGGTGTGGACGATTTGCTAGACTTCTGCGATTTGATTACTTGGGAAGATGGCAAATCTTTTCCTGTCGGGGTCACTCTGGGAACAACAGACGGTCTAGATGCCGCGGTAGGAGTGGGTTTGGTAGAGGATGGTCTCGAAATGTAACCAACGGCGTTCTTGTGCGACGATGATACAGAAGTAGATGTCACAGGTGTCGAACTCAAGGCCGGCCCTAGATCTGATTGATATCAGCAGTTGAATAGAGATATAACAGAAATACCACCCACTCGATGAGACGATGGGACCAGGTGTGGAAGATGTTGAGCGCGAAGGAGGAGGTTCCTTGACATTCTTTTCCTTGTCCTTTGAGTTTCCAAACCAGTCATCAAAGGACCGAGCATCTTCCCCTGAAAGAACCTTAGGTGTCGCTTTTCCCAACTTGATCCTGATATCTTGCTGAGCTTCATCGACTGTCCGACGATCCCGAGCTTTCGTCTGAAGCTGCACCAATGTATTCGGACCCTGCGTAAGCCTTTCCTTCAATGACTTTGCACTCGAATGATCAGAAAGCGCAGCGATCGGAGTTGCAGAATCCCCCTTGGCATTCACGACAATGTTGACAGCACCACCAGGTAAACAGTGACCGTCCTTACGGGGTCCACCTGAATTGGTCTTCCTCGATGAGCCCCGTGTGAATTGTTTCCTCAGCTCTGCCTCTCTCTTCCTCTGTCTGAGCTCTTCGCGTGTGAGAGCGAGACCTGAATCGCCATCTAAATCGTCACCCATACGTTGCTTGGCCGCCTCCTTGGCAGCTGTTGACTGGGGATACTTGGGTGACCCACCTCCATTCAAAATAATCTTCGCCTTCTTTGGCCCATACATCAAAGCATTCTTCTGCTCCTCTTCCTTCCGCTCCCTAGCAACCTCCATCGCCCTCCGTTGGGCCTCCATCCGCTCCATCTTCTCCTTCTGGCGTTGCTCCTCCTCAAGCATCTTCATCCTGACCTTCTTTTCTAATTCTCTTTCTTTAGCTTCTCTTTCTTGCTGCTGTTTGCGTTGAGCAGCCTCTTTTCGCTGTCGTTCTTGCAGCGCGTGATGCACTGCAACTTGGTTTTCCCGAGTGTGAGTGGCGCTCAAAGCCATGAGTGAGGCAAAAGAGCTCATGCTAAATAAAAGCGTGTTGTGCAGGTATCGTTCCTTGTGAATAAATGAGCGACCAAAGTGACTGTCAGGAAAGTAGGTATCAGGAATTGTGTCAGTCAGAGTCAAACACTGTATTTGTAATTATTTGTACACCCTGCCAAGATAGGTACAGCCCACTAGGTTTCGCTAGAGCCTGCATGTTGAGGGAGAAAGCACCCAACCAATAAAGAAAATACCACAATAATCAAGAGGACGTAATATACAAGATATCCCCCAAGATAACTTTTTTCTATGGAAAGGGAAAAGAGCGAATTCGCTATTGCTGGCCCAAGGGCACGCATGAAGCTGACCGTGGTCTGTTAAGAATCAGTCAAAGGCGGTCAGTGGTGTTGAAGAACGACGAACCTGGCTGAAACCCATAGTCGCACCGAGGGAGGCATGGTTGGGCGCTGAGGTTGTGATTAAAATAAAGATAGCACCTAGAAAGGAGGCGACGATCAATAGAGGCTCTAATCATAGAACAGGTGTACGGACTAAATGAGACGTTCGAAAGAATAAAGAATACAATCTGGACTCCAACCGCTGCCCAAACAGTGAAAGAATGTCCCTGATGCTTTGCCAAAATACTGATGACGGGGAACAAAATAAATAAGGGGGAAAAAAAAGTCAATCCGCCGATGAACACTTTCTTTGGACCCCATCGATTATTGATTCTTGCAAAGAAACAGACTTGGAATATACCAACGAGGATTCCAAGAATAGATAAGACCTTTCCAATCACTAGCGGCGAAAGCCCTAGGCCACCGAGATCGATAGGAGTGGCAAGGAAGACAGGATAAATAGCACGAAAACAGATTTCCACGAGTGATAAGGAGGCGTAATTGGCTGCTGATATTAATACTTCGTATGTGAAGAGAGATTTGAGGGGCGGAGAAATCTCGATTTCGGCGACTTTACTATCGGTGTCGGTATGGCAGGCCTTTACTTTTTTTAGTCCGAGGAACTGGCTAATGGTCATCGGTTTCGGGTGTGTCTCCTTGAGGAATATCAAAGCAAGGATCCAAGCAAGCAGTGTAAAAGTTGCTGGAACGGCACAAGGAAGGAAGTAAGGGTACTTCTTCAGAAATTCATTTTTGCCAAAAAGCATAGGAAATCTGACGGTCGGATTGGATAATGATCCCCCAATAATCGGACCGACCTGTGGAAGATAAGGATGCATGCAAACAGATATTAATTATAACGCTTACTGTGCTGCCAACACACCACGTTATGGGCAAGTAAGCGTACGCCTGAAGAATCAAACCAGATTCTCAATTTAGCATCATAAAATTACTTACTACCGAGATATTGGTAGAATCTGTCAGTTCTGCAATGATGCTGATCGAGAATATAGTAAGCAAATGAATGAGCGTGAAGGATGCAAAAACATACCTCTTGATAACGCCACTATTTCCATCTGAGAACGTTTAGGTAGAATTTATAACATTATAGGTATGAAACTAACTCAATACACCATTTAGAATTCGGCTAAGAGGAAAAGTTTAGTAAGCGTTTCTGAACAAAATTTTGTTGTCAGCTCATACCTGAAGACAAGGCCTCGGAACGTCGTAGACAATCCAAAGCGGTACATAGACAATGACAAGCCGAATAAACCTAAAAGTATGACTGGCTTTCGGCCTACACGGTCTGATGCACTACTCCACAGTAGAATTGTAAGGGCCTCTGCCAAGAAGAACGAAGATTGCTGGAGGACGGCGTTGATACCAACAGCTTTCGGTATGATAGACACTAACCAGAATTCCAACATAATATCCTACTTGACTTTCTTTCCCTTGGGATATTTTGGTATCGCGAATAAGCTAACAACACAACAATCAGTGTTGGTTGCGCAGTCGTATCCTCGAAAAAAATATACCTGAGGAGCGAACGGAAAGATAACATGCAAGGACAAAGGTTCTGCGAGTTGAAGAATAATCACGATACAGAACTGAAACCATGGTAGAGGAGTTGGTCTTTTTCGCCCTTCTCTCGGGATCAAAGGAGTCTCTTCATCTGCTGTAAGCCCTGGGTTATTCATGGCTGACATTTAGCCAGAGAGAATTGCTACGAGAGAGCCCCGAGTTGCGAAGTGGTGGGAGGGATAGAAGCGGTTCCCGGCCACAGAATTGAGAATCTACATTGCACAAGCAGCCGAACACATAGTCTTCTCTAAATGATTTCAAGCGAATGTAAATTTGCCGGTGACAATTTATTTGTTTGTTGTATCAATGTATGGCACCAGCAATGAAGGGTAAAACGGTGACAGTTCATTTTTTGTTGTATAACACCAGCAATGAAGGGTTCATAAAGGATAAGCCTAATTTCGCTCGAGAAGTGCAGCTGCGACCGCCAGAGAAGTCAGATTGGAAGTTAGCAGCAGTTAAAGTTACATGCCACAGGAACAAATACGTGCAAGCAACCTCAACAAATGGAAAAATATATACTCTTTGACTTTGGCCATCATCTCCGCTTGTTGTCTGTTGTCGCTGTATCAGTTATACTACCATCAGCTCTGTATTCATGTAAGAACTCTTTCTTGTATCCCCTGCTAAATTTCGCCATGTAGCGTGCTACGATACCTGTCTAGCGATTTATGTCGCGATCGAATTCCGCCTGTCTCTACTTCCATGTTTTCTTGTTGTCGATACTCAACTCTGTCTTGTTGTCATTATGCAGACCAAAATTCCTTTTAACGAACTCCCACGCAAGTCGTGCGTCTTCTGAGTTTTGTATCTCAATCAGTCGTTGAGAAGAATAATTTTCAACGTTTGTAACTTTGGCATCTGGAGCTTAAATGTCCTTGAATCAAGATGACTTTGAATATTATGGCGGGGATGACCGCCATCAGGTAGGAGTCTTCCCTTGTCTCTTTCTCGGCGCCTATTTTCTGACCATTTTTGGTTTTCGACCTTGGTTTTTATTTGTGGCATTTTACAGGATGGAGAACGTGTCCCATCATACACTTCGAAAGTCGAGCCCGTGACAGGTGATAAGCGCCAACGTGAAGACAACGATCAGAATGGTACTCCTCATCCTAGTTCCAGATCCACAAGAGGGCCAACAGGCGAAAGCAATATTATGAACAGCTACATGAGTGGCAGTGGTCAAGCTCAATCCATGTCTGGGAATGATTCCCTCTACATAGGAGATCTCCAATGGGTCGGTTGTCCTGTCGGATTTCTTTCTGATCTATTGAAACCAATGCTTCTTCAAATTCATTCAGTGGACAACGGACGAAGATTTGCGTCAAGTCGCTTTGAACTGTGGCGTTAACATTGACCACCGAGATATCACTTTCTCCGAGCATAAAGTAAACGGTAAAAGTAAAGGGTAGGTAAGTTGCCCATCTGAAGCCGTTAATCTGACGTTGTTCTCAGCATAGCATTCATCGAATGCCATGACGCTCAGGCCGCTTCGGCCATTAAATATTGGTTTGATAATAAGTGAGTTAAAATACTCATTCTCGGTCGAATTGCGAAGTTCAGAACTTCGACAACCCAGTGAATTCCAAAATCGACGTGCTACAGCTACGCTAACGAGCTCTGCAAATGGAAATCCGTTCCGCACGCTACCCAAGGGTAATTCTTAAGCTTGCAGCTGCCTGACTGGGTTAATTTTCTTTTTCAGAACCAGCTCCGCGGGAAACTCGACAAGGCAACGTTGGTGGAACGACGCGGGGGACCGCCACTTCGCGTGGGGGAGCGAGTAGTATGAGCAATGTCGGACGGGGTGGTGGAATGATGCCTGCGAACATGGGAATGGTGGGAATGGGTAACATGATGGGTGGCATGGGTATGGGTGGTATGATGGGTATGCCCGCTATGAGCATGGGTTTGGGTGGGGCAGGGGGTGCCTTTATGGGTGTTGGAAGAGGTGGAATGCATGGTGGTCGCGGCGGCATGACGGGTGGAAGAGGTGGCATGATGGGTGGCAGAGGTATGATGGGTGGAGGTTTGGGTACGAATTTTTAAGTTTGCCTTTGCTCTCGTCATCTGTAACCTTCATTCCGCCTCACCACTATGTTTACTGTTGTTTTGTAATTCATTCACGAATCGTCGCGCTACGTCCTTCATTGTTCGTAATCATTCGTTTGACAAACATTTGTTCATCGGAACCTTGGTATGGACCAAGCTACTAGTAGGTTATCAATTTTAACCCAGTCTTCAAAAGAATGCGAGGCGGAAGTGTTCAAATTGGTGATGGGCAATACAAGATAATAATTGAAACCCTTCACTTCGAAGTCAAGGCATCTATATCTCGAAGTTTCATGAGTTCCTTTCCAATAGCTCTAATCAAAATACTTGAACATTATTATTATCGCCTGACCGATTGTGACTAATAAGTAAAAATGATAACCGTCGAGATGACAGCAGTGAAGTGTTCCAGGATTCCAGGTCGGAGTGTACCACTGGCCTTCATGAAAACTATATAGGATTCAATTTGGTGCTGATGGCTAAGCAGCAGTGTAGCATGACTGGTGAAAATTGAATACTGAATTCTGAACCATTCAAGCAGGTATGAAGTCTGGACCATCAAGTTGCAAGCGCAGGATTCATTGCAGACAATTCATGCATCATCGCCGAAAGAGAGCAGCGCCTTCTTTTCTTTCTTTGTTCTCTTAGCGGGGTGCTTCGAAGATGCAGTCTTCTTTTCTCCATCGTTATCCGGAAATTTGACCTCGTCGAGCTGATTCGTAGCCTTTCGCTTGTTAGATTTGAATCTTGTCGCAGATGAGGAAGAGAAGGAGAGACTCTTTGAGGTACTAGGTTTAGAGTTCGAAGACGTAGTAGTCTCTGGGCTTTTATCAGAGGACATTTTTTCGGCCTGAGGACTATCATCCTCAGGAAGCGGGGGCAACCCTTTTTCTGGCAATAAAGTCAGTCAGACTGTATTTCACTCAGCATGTCCTCCAATAAAACCTAAGGCCTAAAGTGCTACAAACCTGCTCGTCGTATATTTTCAGCCTCTCGCTCTGTCAGATGCTTTCCCGCTTTCAACACCACGACCTGTGGTTTCTCATCTCCGTCGTCTTCATCCGCGCTTCCAGGATCTCCGTCAGGTCTTTCTGGAATTAAGGGCCTGGGTCGTCTTGGAATAGGCTCACGGCCTCCGCCAATGTGTTCGAATTCCTCGTCATATTCCTCCTCTTCATCTGGGACGCCATTCATGCGATTTTTGAATTTCTGAAGGAAGTTCGGTGTGTGAGATTGATAAGCAAGTTTAGACGATAATTGTGCTCGTGTAGGTTCCCTAGGTGCCATTTTCTGTCTGAGCAATTCAATATGGATGCCAAGAAAAGAGCGATCATCGGATATGGAAATACAACATTGTCCGAAAGACTAAAATACGCAAGCACTGGCAGTGTACAAAAAAGCATATACATACAAAATCATTTAGACATAACCACTAAACTTCTTCTCCAAAGCAGCTAATTCCAGTTCAGTTACAGCAGCCCCATTATGTCCTCGGGAAAGTTTCATCAACAAATCATGTCGTTCTTCCTGTGTCCAATTCAATGCGACTTCAAGCAGGATGCTGGAGGACTTGAATCCAAGGTCAACAAATCGTGAGAGAAGGTGGTCCAGTGGTGGTGAACAAGACGACAAGAAAGCATGGACGTGTGAGAGTTCATTTGAACCTGATTTTGAAGCTTGTGAATTCCTGTATGAAATGGCAGTGCATTTGGGTGAAATCTCTGTCTTTGGTTGTTTCTGCAAATAGTTACTCTTGTGCACCTCGTGCATGGTGATTGACAATGGTATACATACCATTCTACGTATATGGCTGGTCGATGTTTGAGGAGGGATATCTTGCTGCACCCTGATGTTAATTACATTCGAAGCACACAGTGTTGGTGGTGGTGCTATAGGCGTTGGATTAGGAATTTCTTCAATTTCCTAGATTCGCAATGTTACTAGACTCCAGAAGAATGAATTTGAAGTTACCACGCACAGGGTCCGAATCCAATGATGTCTATTGAAATTTAGTTGAAATCAAGAACCACAGAATTACGTGCTCACTAAGTCGATAGGGTTCTCTTTTCTACGAGACTTTACAAGAAAGATCCTGTGTCCCCTGTGGAGATGCCTGATGACAGATAAAGCAAGTTGCAACTTTTGGTCGTGGTTGCAATACGACGGGCCAAAATAATCAGGTAGAAATTCTTTCAGCTAGTCAGAGTGTGCATTGATAAGCCTTCAAAATTTGATGGAGTTGAAGGAATACCTGACGTTCAATCCTCCCGAACTTTCCCTGTTGACTTGCTGCAGATTGGCTGTCCAGCAGGTTCTCTAGACATATTTGCCGAAGGCAATCCTAATGCAAATAAACCGATCCTAAGGGATATTGGAATAGTGACAAACCTTGATCCCCTTAAACTCTTTGGGCTTCTTTCCCAGTCCGAGGAGGGCCTGCAATTGATCTGAAGCCGTCTCAAGGATGTATAAGGATCTATTGAGAACCTTTCTCGGGAACGGTGCTTACAAACTGGTTTGAAAAGTTAAGTCTGCCCATGCTGGGGCACTACGTTCGTGTCTTGGTTCAACTTGAAGTTGAAGTTCAACAATCTTATCACGGGATCGACATGTCCAAATGTTGGCTTGACACAGTGAATCACATCAATCATCAGCAACACGCCCATGCCGCCCCATGTTCCTGCGGAGCTCAAGCTCGACAGCCCACTCTACGAGGAAGATATTGGCGACCTCAGTCCATATGTTGCGCTTCCATTGTCTACAAGCTCGCGCACTAGTTCAACCACAATTAACACTTCTCATTCTGCTTGGAGCACCTTCACAAGGAGTGAAGTAGACTCGGGCACCCCATTCAGCGCTAGTGAGACGCACCACATGTTGACTACACCTAGGAAGGACCTTACGACTTACATTTTCTTTAGTTCCGTCCCCTCAGGTGGCGCATTCTCAAGCGCTAGCTACAAAACCACCTAGGAAGTTTCAAACAGAAATCAGTGCTCTTACAATGGACTCAGATACTCTCGCTAAAATGAGGAGATGGATACTTGGTATAGCTGTAGGTGCGTAGTTCCCCACTGCCCGTTGTATGTGGCTAATTTCTGTTCTTAGTCGAATTTGACGTAGATACGGGTCCGACGGTCGACGGCGTGTATCCACCCTTGAATCTAGAGCCAGCAGAATTGGAAACGCTGTACGTACACGTATATATTATCAGTTTGAGCCCAAGACATCATTTCCAACGATTTACAGTGCATTTTGTGCATTGCCTGATTCCTTACAATTCGATCAAGGGTCTCAGACCCATTCTTTTCGCCTACGCGAGCGGCCTTCGTCTTTCCTTCCAAAAGACAAGTCGTGTTCAAAGGATGGATTTATGTATGGATTCTCGCACTTCATTCAGAAGAAAGATTCGACATCAAAACGGGGTTATCAACAGGTATCTTTGCACTTAGTACCCTTGTTCGTCAGGTTGCGTATAAAAATGTATCCAGCGATCCCTCGTCGTCTTAACGCAACACCAATTTCCAGCCCTTTTCTACGGCGTTATTGGCTTGTTTGGACCCCTATTCGAAGCGCATGGAACGCCAATGCTAGAGGCTGCTTGCCATAACATCGCAACTTGGTAAATTCTGTCGAGTCCCGTAATTCATTCGTCCGGCGCTTACAAGAAAGGGGTTAGGCCCGACTCAGAGCCAGGAAGAACGGTGGAACTTGGTTTCCTCGGGTCTGTTCTGCATGTCGAAATACCACGTTCGATAGATGTGCAACAAGTTGCGGAGACCCCGTCGTTTAACGAAAAATACGACCCTACAATCCATGTAAAGTTTTGCACCTTGTAGATCTTCTATTATTTTCTTAACTCCTGCATAGATTCTTGCCAGTACCACCCCTTTTGTACCACCACCAATCCTACTTTTTGAAGGGGCATTGACGAATCTCTGGTCTATATGGGAATGCCTGGTATTATGTGAACCGATTCTCGTTTTCGGAGTATCTCCTGCTCAAACAAGCCAGGCCATTTGGTGGTTGCGTGACTTGATGCGACCAGTTTGTTTCCTCCGCAATACCTTCAAAGTCAAGTCGAACTTGCATGTTTTTCGTCTTCTAGATACCTCTTGCTGGCGACATTCGACCGTACTTCACGATGCAAGATAGTGATTCGTCCCAGCTTGTCAACAAGTTACCTCCAAAGGCAGGACTCATGCTAGGCGTCACGAATCCGTTCTTTGAAAAGTCGTGTGTACACTGGCCGCATGTATTGAGTCTTGGTCGGCGAGATCCGTATGTTTGATCTTTAATCAAGTTTTAAGGCTTCATCCAACGCCTTTGCGCAGAAAGACCAGGTCGACCGGGTTTTCGAAACAAAACAGTCCTACGTCGAATGCTCCTGCAGGACCACCCCCAGGATGGAAAACTGCAACCCATAGGCGTTATATATCGAAAGATCGTGATTTGCTCAAGAAGTTGGAGATTGCCCTCAGAGGTGATACTCGAGCTCGTGAGTGCAAAAAAAAACTTATGTTCTCACGCATTTGGTTTGCTCAAAAAATTTTCTTAGGAATAGAAGCATCTCTCGCGCTTCGACGCCACTTCTGTTCTCGTTCAACTCAGCTCATCGCGCCTCTTGCGCGATATCTCAACTCTCTCATCCCATCGCCGACTGAAGTGCAGCGCGTCCGTCAAGCCTTGGGATACCCGTCCTCACCCCTCCCTTTGCTATCCCCTTCTCACGCCATTCTTTCGTCAGCATCACCCGCAGTTTCAACGACATCGCGCTCTTCGCTAGTTTTGTCCTACTCGCCTTCGCCCTCACTACATGCCTTTCCCGTTTCCCCTGGCGTTGTCGACTCACCCTTATCTGCCTCCACTTCTACAGGATTGACTCCGACGCAAGGGCAGAGGTACTCAGAGGTGTCAACTTTATCACGACCATCGTCGGCACTGAGACTTAAGCCTTTCAACAACGCCAACTTTTTCGCATCTCTCAAGGCACATGGGAGTGTCTTACCCTTCAGAAGTAGCACCAAAAGAACAGAATTCTACGAGCGGTATGTTGTCTACCTCCTAATTGACTCTATCTTTCTCCAACTAATTGCATTGGTTCCGGGGTAGGTGGCTGAAATCACCTGCTTTCGGAGCATGGCTTGCCCAACAGGAGCAAATTGTACAGAGTGTGCTGAATCCAACTTCCGCCACACCGAGCCCAGAAAAGTAGAAGCTACGAGATTACTGCAAGTCGTTGGGGCATTCCAGGCGCTAGTCCAGCAACGACGCGTCGTACTATCTGTGGCACTTTGCTTCCGCGATTGTCGTATCATGTTTCAACGCTGAATCGCTGATGTCTTTCTGAGGCGGTGATGACTGCATCGTGTGAACTACACCTGTTAAACCATTAGAACCCATTGCATCATATTTCAATCCTTAGTATCAATGCGTCAACAGTTTGTCACGAACACGATCAGTCACATATTCGTGATTTTGGTGTGACGAAATTCGTTAGGTCCCATTCCAATTCATCCATATTCATAATGCATGAGTATAGACAGTGCTGGGCATGCATATCATTATTTTTAATTATTGTAGCTCAAAATGATACTTCTTCCTTTCCATCTTTGACTCATCGCGAGACACGACCCAAGGGCATCTCGTCTATATCTGACCTCATGGCAAACCTTCCACTTACAAAAGCTCAGGACGACTACAGCCTCGCTAATAACAGTATGAGCTATATAGCATTGCAGACAGGGCTAAGACCAGACAAAGAACTGAACCGAAGACGAAAACGCCTTCGTATGATGGAGATATTATAGGACCTACTTCAGAGGATGATGAGGGCCTTAGTCCCAAGCAGACCTCACGGTCGAAACTGAAACGTAAGGCGAAGTCTACATGAAAACAGTCGTTTCCGAATGCGTCCACTACTACCGCAATTAGCCCAGTGACAACCGTTGCGCATCACAGTGCTCGTCCACGTCCACCAAACAAGTTAGAGCACAGCTTGACTCTGATCCTTTACCACCACATCCCTATCCATTCGCTCGTAACCCTCTCCAGTACGAAATGCCCGTTGTTAGTCCACTTCCACACCTCCATCATTATACCAGCATGAACCGGACCTTCCAGTTGCTACCTCACCGGCTGATATTAATCCAAGAGGGCCGGTATCACAGCTACCACCTTCGGACTCCCAACCACTGTGTCAACTGCAAGCGAAGAAGAATGCTTCCAACCGCAGGGACTGCCACCCATTGAAATTCTCCATGGCGAAGAATCTGACCGCGACAGGGCCTCAATTCAGTGATCGGGGTAGGAGGAAGAAAAGAGGGGCCCTCGAAACACGATAGAACGCAAAACAGAATCAACTAGTATCGACTTGTGGATCTTCGAGTTGATGCCAAATTATGAAAATCTGCGTGACTCTCTTTGACTTCCCACTTCTTGGGGTTTTGCCGCAAGGTTGGCCTCAGAGCAAGGACACCTGAACCAAAGCATGCTGCATGCCTTCCTTGCAATTCAAGTTGGACGGGAGCCGCGCGATGTAACCACTCTCGAGCCGCTTCATGACACGTTCCTCGGAATTTTTTTTTGCCCACGTGCAACCGCGAATGATTTTCCATACGAAACCAACACTCTGTTCGGAAACTTCAGGTGCCTGCTTTCCTGATACACATAATGCTGGCCGTATTTTCCAATCGTTCTACGTTGTTTCTTGAGCCAGGGCTTTGGGATTGCAGCTGATGCCAAAATTTGCACCAGAACAACTACCAAGTCCTACATAAATCTCTGGGTTGAATAAGTAAGCCCAATGAATTGCTGCAGCTTCTCAGAGATCATTTCGAAGTTCAGGTGTCGCATTTAATTTTATTGTCAATGAGCCCTGCCTGATGCCAACTAATGACTGACTCCTCAATAAGACGGCTCGTAATATTTTTATTTGACAAATATCAAGCGGTTTGGTTCCTAGAAGGTATATTACTCCTGTTTAAAGCTTGTGCCGGCGTGTGGCGCATTTCCAGAAGCAGTAATCGCCTTATGTAAACATCGTCAACAACGCCAGTGTGACACTGGTGCAGCCAACAATTTCACTCAAACATTGACACTTTACAAGCAGAAATGTCGCTTCCGCCACAGCTCATACGTACACTGGAGACCCTACGCGACCAGGCGAAAGATGCGGTGTGGGCTTTGTCCTCATGTATATGCCAGCAGACACCCAAAATCAAAATCAACGGGCGGACATGTAAGTTACTCAACCCCATTTCCCTTGTAAGGGCATCGTAACCTTTCGGGTTACACTTTCGTTGTTCCCCTTGTGTGAACTTCTCTTGGAAATGGGCTACCAACTTTTACTAATGCAGTCACTTCCTATCAGTCCAAATTATCAAGGTCCTCGGAGAGGGTGGATTTTCGTTCGTGTATCTTGCGCAGGATGAGCACAGTGGGGTAAGTTTTCTTTGCCTTAAGGTCCTGTTTTAAATTGTTGGTGAACCGGCATTACAGAGACAATTTGCTTTGAAGAAAATACGTTGCCCGACGGGTGCACAAGGCGTGAACGAAGCGATGAGAGAGGTCGAAGCGTACCGGAGATTCAAGTCCGTTTCCTCCAATTTTTAAGAGTTTGACTCAAGAATTTTACATGCAGACATCCAAACATCATTCGGATACTGGTGTGTAGCCACTTGCTGCAACGACCGTGGCCCGGTAACATGTTTTCTGAATATTACTTAGGACTCTGCAGTGGTACAAGACCCAGAAGGAGATGGAAAAATTGTATACCTTTTCCTTCCATTATACAAAGTACTTTTCGGTCTTATGTTAGAGTCTACCGCACTAAGAAACAGATAGAGAGGCAATTTGCAAGATGCTATAAATGCTAACGTAGTCAACGGTCGACATTTTCCAGAGCAGGACATGCTTCGCCTCTTCCGTGGCACGTGTCTTGCTGTGCGCGCTATGCACGAGTATCGACCAACTACGCCCCGATCTGCAGCAGAAGCAGCCACTGCTGCTGGTGCCACTTCCGCACCTACTGGAACAACGTCGCAGCGACATGACGATGAAGACGACGAGCGGTTTCCCCAAGCAGAGGGCGACGCAGAAGGAGGGTATTCATATGACGGAGCTAGTGTCCCACTGGTGACGAGACATCGGGTTGATGAGGGTGATGTGATATTTGACGGAGATGAGGAACTCGAACATGCAAAAGAAGAACTTGGGAAGCCTGGCGCTGAAGTCGTGCCTTATGCACACAGGGATCTGAAACCGGGGTACGGTTTCTCAATGCTTCATGGAAGATGTGCTGATTTTCTCTCCCCCAGGAATATCATGATTGCTGATGATGGAAAAACTCCAATTCTAATGGATTTTGGAAGCACTATGAAGGCAAGGATACATATCGAAAATAGGTCACAAGCATTATTGCAGCAGGTTCGTCAAATTCAATATTTATGCTTCCTAAATATTTCTCTCTCCCATAGGACATTGCTGCGGAGCAGAGTACAATGGCCTATCGTGCACCAGAATTATTTGACGTGAAAACAAGCCAGACTTTGGACGAAAAAGTAGACATATGGGTATGTCCCGTCCTATCTCTGTTACTGTGCCATTCCTACATTGTTGTTCATAAGTCATTGGGCTGTACCCTTTATGCTCTTGCGTACTCACATTCGCCATTTGAGAATACCCAGACAGAACAAGGAGGTTCAATAGCGATGGCCGTTCTTAATGCTCAATACAAGCAGCCACAGTCGGCGTACTCGCAAGGTTTAAGGGATCTAATTGACAATATGTTAAAGGTCAACCCGGCAGATCGCCCAGATATCAACGGGGTCAGTTGTCTTACTTCACCATAAATTATTTATTAACTTTTTCCCCTAGGTAATCACAATTATGGACAGAGTGTTGCACAGTCTCCGATAAGCAAAAGGACGCTTAATATTACAGTTTAACCTCTTATGCGCTGAGAACTTTATTCCTCTCATTTATGGTCTAACTAAACTGTTGTCATTGGACATGTATTCACTGGAATGTTCAAATGGTTGTAAAAAAGATTGGAAATTTATGAACGAACGGGACTTTGTTACACCATCACATACAATGCAAGCAGGACCTAGCTAGCTCGAGCTCAATATACTTGACTTGCCACGCTTTCGCTTGCCCATAGCTTTGAGACGTGCATTTTGTGTCCTTTCGGCAGTAGATCTAACGATATGTTTTACTTTGTCTCGTGTATTCTTGCTAACAAGGACTTTTTCGAGATTTTCGTGTGTGAATGCTTTGGCGCCAGAGTGGTCTGCCTTTATTGCGCCTGTGCTAGTTGTTTTCTGCCTTTTTGGAAGTGCGGGCAATGCGCGTGATTGCGCTTCGGTGAGTACTTGTGAACTTGTCACCAAATTTGAAGTGGCGTCGTTATCAGGGCCACTGGTCTTCCGCTTCTTCAGAAGGAAATTTGGCTGTCTCGCCAGATCGCCCTTTGTGCTATCATTCCCAGGAGCCGTTGTGCCATCTGGTTCTCGAGCGGAAAGCGAGGCTAAAAGAGCCGTCTTTTTCAACTTCATTTCTTTGAACTTACTTCGACGGAGTTTTCGACGGGCATGGAACGCTTTCTGTATAAATAATTTAAATCTCTGACACGAAATGGATAGGCAGGTTCTTACCCGTTTCTCTGTCCTGTTAGACGGAGCTGATTGGGTCATGGAACATCTCGGGTTGTCATTGACTTGGCGTCTGACGACCTCCCAAGCACTCTGAGTAGACTTGGTGTCTGCAACAAGCGCCTTGAACTGCTTAAATCGCCTGTCATGTGCCTGGTTATTAGAAAGGAGGGAAAGCGGTTAATCCTTTTTGTTTTGTAACTTCCGAAGAAAATCATACATGCATTCGAAGTACGGTGCAGCTGCGTCATTTCTCGCCCTTTTAAATGTTTTCCGGGGCAGACTATGCATGCCTTCACTTCAGGATATACGGAAACGACATATATCGGATCACAAAGAGCTTGGTCGACGGATAAAAGTGGGTCGTCTTTGTTTTCTACACCATTGCTATTCTCGCCGTCGTCCGATTCAAACTCCATGCTACCCGCAGCATCGTCGGATAATTCTGACTCAGAAGTGGACTCCTCTGAGTCTGTGTCATTGAGACCCACGTCGTCGCCTATCCCAAGTACTTCTTCTTCCTCCTTCTTTAGACGATGCTTTTCGAGGCGTTTGAACATGATTTAGATAAGACAAGTATTGTGGCAAATTCCGAGAAGTTCGCCATCATTCGTCTTATCTTACAAACATTGGTTCGTATTCAAAAGTGTGTGTACAGTTACATGAATGCCAGAAGGCAGTGAAGATGGTTCTGAAGAAGAGAAGTCGTTGGGATGCTTATGACTGGGTCTCGGCGAGTTTCTGAATATCCTTTTTATATATAAAAAATTCAAGTTGACCTTAGGCAATGGTTAGTGGTCTGCAGCTTTGATCTCTGGGGCACTGGTTGCCAGTACAAAAAGCGAAATGTAGCGAAAAGATAACGAAGCGAAATTACTCGTTTGGCATGTGTTGGCAAAGAAGTAAACAAACCTGAGATACGCCCGAATACGACGGTCATTGTTGGAGGAGGTCAGATTCTATTTTTTTCTGCATGTCGTAGACGCTTGAGATCCTTAGATCAAATAGGAACTGCGGGCTGTGCGCTTGCAGCATGTCTTTCGGAGACGTGTTGCAATACGTAGAACTTCTCATGCTGCTGCATGCATAATACTTTTTCTGCAGTTGATTCGCACCCCACAACAATCATGCAAAATGATTGGCATGCCCAAATCTTGTTCGCGATTGTTTTATTGAAGAACAGCCTGCGGCTGGAGGTATTAAGGGCTACTATTCGAGAGGTGCGCCAATTGCCGCTTATGTAGCCCGTTTTTCTGATCTTTGTTCGATTAGCTAGATTGTTGGGAGACTGTATCATGTATGTATCTGTAATATAACCTCTGCCGTCCGTCTTATTGAAGCTTGTTCTAGGTTCCTCAATAAATGATTAATCCAAGCTGTCATAACGCATTGATTCAATGTTGTCTTTGGAGTTCAATACGGTGCTAGCGGAGATTTTGATGAATGTTCAATGGGCGTCCATCATTGGTGATCCATCGTGGTTCTGGAAGAATTTCTTCGTCTTTCTTATCATCGAATTCTTGAATCAAGACTCTTCTAAGATACTTCCGCAGATTTGAATCAAATTTTAATACCCTTCGGTGTCGGGGAAGTTGGTTTCTTCAATACCGTTTCTTCCTGGTGCAATCGCTTCACCCGATCCTGCGTTACTCTTGGCATTCTTGTCAATCAAGACTTTGCTTGTGCTAACCTTAATACAATGGAAGACTAAGAGATATCTACAATTTTTCCAATACTCTCAGCGAACTAACAGAGGTTCAGAACCGTATGCTTTTCACCTCCTTTGCGGAATGCAGTTTACTTATTTCCTCGACAACCCAGTGACAACGTCAGCAACAAGGATGAAAGAGTTTCTTCAGAGTCTGCACATCTCACCCCAGAAGCGCTGAGCCGTCCAAGTGGTACTCTTGTTATCCGCTACTGTGACTCGACTTCTCTTTGAAACCGCGTCTTTCACTCGGGTGGTAGGCGTAGAATTCGCCAACGCTGAAAGTGGACCTTGGATTCAAATCAGGGCAAGAAAGTGTTATATGGTATGACTGCCCTTAAGAAAATTTCTCATTCGATTAACTTTTGTCAGTGAATAACCTATTATGCTGTCTGGTGTTGGCCCGCAGTAAGTACATCTCAAGGAGAAAGGGATTCCAGTCATATTCGACTCTCTTGGTTTTCGGTACCAATCTCATGCTCTTCTTACAGTTACAGTTACATATCCTTCAAGCAGAATGCCGTCGTCAACTCCTCGTATTTTCTTGACCCAAAAACCAAACAAGACAAAATTAAATTCGTTTTAGTGCTGCTAAAATATCGCATTGGGATGGGTGAATGTAGGTTTTTCTTTTTCTTATGTATTGTTCTTTTCAGTAGGTTGCTCATTCAAATGATCGGAGAAGCGGTACTGACGATTTAAATTTATTCCCGCCTTCGCACCATCCTAAGATACCTCGTCCGGCAGAAACAGTCCCGACCTGTTAAAGTGAGCACTTCAATAATAGTTCTGTCTGCGCTGCGGACTCTACTATTAGGATCAGGGACTTTGAGGCTTCTGCTTTCACGATCTTGTAACTCTACTAAGGTAAGTCGATCTCAATATTGCAAATACGCATTTGTCGCTTTCTAGACTTATGAATAGTGGTTCCATTCTTCTCAAGACTAAGAGCGTATTTAATTCGCCAGTCATCAACCCGAAGTAAACATCTTCCATTCCAAGCCGTTTTCGAACGGGTACAATTATTGCATCATTCTCGTTCGACTTGCGAGATGGCAAGAAAAGAAGATGGAGGCGTAGCCGATTCTAATTCGAGAGTGTATGGTGTTGACGTCTTGAGAGTCTGTGATGCGAGCGATTTTCCGACGATTATCTCTGGGCACCCGACGATGTTTCATTCAGGCCGGTGCATGCTTTGGTTTAGATGAAAAACTTGCAGATATGATCAAGCCTGAGTTTCAAGGAACCCTTGAAAGCAGTTTTTTGTTCGGCTTGGTATTTTTCAAAATTGTATTACAGTGTTACAAAGATATTGTGAACAAAAGTCATCTTTGTGCAATGTTAATGTTGCATTACACGAATATGTGAAGAAATCAATAATGGTAATCAATAATGGTAGGTGTCAATGGGGTGTCGAAGTACGACACCAAAGAGAAAGTCGAAAATGGATCAGTGATAAATAGTGCGGTGAAAGGCGGTTGTGTATGGAATTGAAGAAGTTTGCCACAGCACCAAAAAAAAAGTGTTCTTTTGAATGGACATGATGGTTGGACGTTGGTGATTGAATTGCTGGTCGTGATGGGACTGAAGAAACGAAAACCTTAGTATAGCGCTTTGTCTACAAGATAAAGGCACAACTCACAGTAAGGGTTTTCATCGTCTAAACGGCGGAATGTCATGCGACGACGCAGTAAGCATAATTTCCTGAGCCACCCGATTCTTCATCGGAGGGTAGTGAAGGATCCTCGAGGACTGCTACGGACGATAGAAAGTTCTGGATAACGGCGAAAGCATCCATCGAAGATAGGAAATGATATGACAGGATTTTGCAAGCAACTCGGGGACACCGACGGGGTTCTGCTTGTGAGGAAAGTTGATGGAATTTTCTCGTATTTATAGTGTCCAACGCATGTAGATCAGAGCCGTACGTCGATAGAGCAAGCTCGAGAACCACGATGCGGAATGGTACACTAATTGTAGGTTATTAATAAGACGAGTTAAAGCCTGAGGTGATGGGCACGCTGAGAAAGACAATAGGTGGCATCTTCGCGATATGAAGTCCAAGACGTCAAGGCTTCAAACTTCACCAGGTGGGCATGAAGTAACAATAAGGGTATCAAAACGGCATTAACGGCAATGATATGTCATTCCTCACGATTCGATACTGAGAACAAAAGAGCTGATCCGAAAATGGAGGCGTGAGACACCATTTGGATCCTAGAAACTTTCTGGTGATTTGAATCACTGGAAGGGAAGATAGTAACGTAGTTCAGGAGAAAGACTACGGGTTTGGACCTGCAGGCGAGTTGCGCGCCTGGTACCAAGAACAAGGGGAATGTGTTTGATTTTAGGTTGATGATATATGGTATGGGGGAGCTTCTGTATTCAAACATTTTTCTTGTGCACTGTCCTATCGTGGTTCTGTCCTCGGCCTCCGGCTTAAGGATGCTGCAAAACTGCCATTAACTGGAAAGTTGTGGAAACCCGTTACGATAACCAGAATCCTGGATCCGATTTGGACTTGTGGTCGCGTTCAAGTGAAACTACAGCTGCCAGTGGTCTAGCCATATACTGAGAACAGTATTCAACGAGCAAGAGAAGGTAGAAAAGAAATCTGTAGTCGTTCGGAATATATCTTTTCATTCAGAGCGATGCGGAACACGCGGTCCGGTACTATTCATAAGCGCACGTGACAGAGTCGCGTGTCCAAATCGAACATGGCCGAATCGGGAAGAGTTGAAGTTCAACTCCAACAACCATGTTCAAGAGTATTCTCCCAAGCAGACGGGTTCCGTCAGGGGACTTTACATTTATAACACCACTTGCAGATGATGTGTCTGGGAAAGAAAACCTTCCTACATTGGCTGCTCGGACTCAAATGCCTCCCACGAAAGGTCGAACTGTGACCAAGGGGTTCATTCAGACCATTGAAAAGAAGAAAAACACAGACCATAAAAAATCTAAAGACTCTCCGTCTTCTGATTTAACTATGGTATCCCCTCAGGCATTTGATAAGCTTCTGGTGTGTTCAATTCACCTTTTTACTGCGTTATTTCCTGCTCATTTGTTGTGGTTTAGGACGATCTGCAGATACCGTCCACTCTGAGACCGAAGTTGTATACAATGGATGCGTCTGTAAAAGCTGCAATGCTTAAATCTTCTCGAACTATGGTAAATACATCGACACCAGCTGAACTACTGGTGCGACCGGCCACACCCCAACCCAAGAAGGGCTTGCGAAGAGCTCATAGTTCAGATTCACTTAACACCCCTCGACAACCAACTCTCGCTGCACTTGCTATTGAAGAAAGCAAGAATCTTGCATATCCGCATTCCCTATCCGTCGCACCCGTGTCTGCACATAACTCACCCTACCTCGCTTCAGCTCCTCGTAAAGCCAGTGGTCATTCAAGGGGGTTTTCTTTTGATTCTCCAAGGATATCCTCCAAGAGTCAAGTTGACCTTGCGGCGTCGTCTTCAACTTTTGATCCTGCGTCTGGTCAAATGTTTAATAAGGATAAATTGAAGGACAAGAGTGCTGCAAAGAATCTTTCCCCGATGCGATTCTGCAGCCTCTTGATCAGTACTTCGACTTTGCATGTGGATGTTGAGGATGTAAAGAAGCTAAGGCTGCTGTTGAGGAATGAGTCCGCGAGGTCCGTTTTCAGTTTTCACAGTTTTTGCACCTTCATTAACCATTCCTTTCGTATAGTTGGTCAGAAGAGTTCCTAAAGTTGGGTGGATACTCTGCTCTTTTGACAAGGTTGAATGAAGTTCTCGAAGTTGAATGGAGGTGAAAATCCATTTATTTTAGCGTTTGCTTTGACAATTCATCTAAAAAAATTTGCAGAGAAGAACAGCATGACGATCAAGTTTTGCATGAGCTCCTGCGCTGCTTTAAGGCTCTTTCGACGTCGTCCATTGGTTGCTTTGCTCTACGAAGCTCGTGTCCAACTCCATTTGTTCGACTCGTGTCACTTCTTTACTCAGACAAGAAGCCAGGAGAAGTCGCCACCCGACAACTCATCATTGAACTTTTGCACCTCCTCTTCGACCTATACCCGCCTTCCTCGCTTCCTTCTTCGTCTAGTTCCAAATCCGGCACTGTCCTCTTTAATAATTCCCGCCAACCTGCGCCTTGGGAGAGCCAGGCTTCTCTTATCACCTCCAACCTCATCACCCTTCCCGCACCACATAAGACATTTTTTTCCTTTATCCGCTCTCTGTTGATGACTCCTGCTCCACCCCCAAGCGAGTCTCCTGGAATACCGATTTCACCCCACGAATTCATAGAGTCACTACACATTCCGAGGGTCTACAAATCATATCTGCAGGAGCTGTCCGACGTTTGCAGAGACTACTTCTGGGTATTCTGCCATCCAAGTAACACAATTTGGGTGCTTTCGGAGACAAATGAGAGTAGTGTTGAGAGGCCAAGAGCGCCTGGAGGCATGACCGGAGGAGTTGAGTTCGAAGCTATGCAATACTTCGTATGTTTCGTCTCTTATTTTTCTCCTACAATTTGTTAAGCTCTGGATTGTAGACCACACACCTCAAATTCATCAACTCAATAGCCAGCTGTGTCGAGGCACTCAACATGCCAAAGGAACATGAACATTCGGCGTATAGATTTCACACCGACCTGTTTCTTTCTGGCCTGGAGAGGATAATTTTGGTAAGTGCCCTTTCTCTGACGTCTTTCGATGTAGATTTTGATGATCTCTGTCCCACTTAGATATCTCGAAAGGCGTCCACTACGTACTACCCAACCCTTCACCTCGAGTTGGCACGATACATAGATCGCGCTATACGGGCCGGTTACGAATTGCCTTACACTGTTGCTAGACTCATTGGAATGCCACCTGTGGCGCTTTGCAAAAATCCTCAAGCCGTTGCTACTGCTGGCGTAGGTCATTGCCGGGTTAGTACGCCTAGGCAACAAACTAGCACGCCAACCAAAGGACGCCATGTGGGTGGTGCACCGATGTTACCTTCGCCTGCTAAGGTTGAACCGATGAGGTTTGCTTGAACTAAGGAGAGACGCCGAGTGCTTTGATATTGCTAGACATCAGAAAATGAGTTTTATCTATTTGACAAACTTTAAACGAACAGTGCACAAGTATATATACCGATGTTGAAACGTTTTATATATGTACTTGTTTTGGCGAGCGGGAAACCTAATTGTGTGAGTTGTGATTACGAACAACCTAGACTAAATCGGGAAGAATTTTCCTAAAGGAGAAATGGACAGAAGTGATGATTCTGTCAACATAAAAGAATGAACTTAATGTTTACTAATGGGTTGTGTTTGGGATGGTATATGCTAGTATCTAGACCTGGCATCCCCTTCCATATAGTTAGTTTTATTTTAACGCCAAACTATTGATGTATGTTCGTAGTTTACAATATACCAACACGTAATTGAATAGAGCAAGGCTATATGGTAGTTTTTGTTCAAATACAGTAAAGTTTAGTTTCCCAATCCGAGATGTTTATTTGCAGCCGAACAGATGTTTCATGAATCGTGAGATTTTTGTCTTGGGAGGCAACACCTCCCATCTGCGCGCAAAAAAAGTTAGTCATGCGAGCGTAAAATCAGTAAAACGATTGAAAAACCTACTGTATTACAATATTTCCCCTTCCGACAACCCGACCACGCTCCCTGATTGGCATACCGGCGCCTTTGATTATACTTCTCCCCTTCAGTAGCTTATCCCTCGGATAATCAATCTGAGCGACGAGATTTTTTCCGTCTATGCCCAAAAAAGGAACCTTGCCACCCTGTTTCCGCAAGTTATCAACCCAAGGCAAACGCACCTCCATAATGAGGTCGTCAAACAGCCGAACAAAACGGTCGTGAGGAGCCTCCTCAATAACAAATGCGATGTCCTGAAAAGTTCTTGGTTTCCATTCGTGACCGACATTGCGACAAAGTATCCTTGTGCCCGGTCTACTGCCAGGGGGAATGACAATCTCTATGACGACTCTCTTGGTTTTGTTGGAGATATAGGAGCGCGTTATGCTGAAGTGACATCGCTTGCCAAAAAACATGTCTTCGAGAGTCAAGGAGAGCGAGTAGATCCATTCACCTCCAAGGCCGACGCCGACGGATTGAAGTGGAATAGTGTATGGAGGGGGCGGTGTTGGAGGGGGGGTGGATTTCTTGCAAAAAGAAGGCGGCGGAGAAAAATAGTCCGGTGCTGGCCCTGGACGAATAGCAGATGGGGCACTGTCAAAAAATATTAGGTAAAATAAAAGCAAGCAGAAAGTAGACCCTGACTCAGTTCGACTTGTTCTTGGGTTTGGTGGAAAATAGGGTGCTCGTCGGACAGCTCTGATGTTGACTGATTCCGACGGCTTCGTAAATGCAGAAGTTCTCGTGCTGGGTGCAAAAGACGGTGGCGCGTTGTATATCGGTGGTTCGTTCGCCTTTTTTACGCCGCCAAGGGGTTCATAAGTGAATATGAAAGGTTGAATGTTCGGATTGCGATATTGCGAGGCCAAACTTTCGGCCGGGCTACGAATGCCTTGCCTCCAAGATGAACTCTGGGTTTCTCTCATATAGTCGGGTGGATTAGTAGTGTGGGATTCGGTACTGCATGCAATCAAATGCACAAATGAGTCCAGAGACACTAAGGATTCGCTACTCGTTTTTTGAGTCATCGAAGGCGGTCGATGTTCTGAGAAATCGTTTGTCATAGGTGGAGGAAGGAATACAACATATCCCGCTTTAACAAGAGTCCTATATGCTTCTGTGGCCTGTACGGCATCCTGCTAATTTAAGAGGAGCGACAAAGATCGTGATCTAACACACCTTTGTAAAATGCACCCTCGCTTTGCGGTTATCGTAAAGGTTGTGGTAGCGGTCTGGGTGCCATTTCAAAGCCTAAAGCGCGGTGAACACGTCGCAAGGGTGTATCCAGGGTTGAAAGAGCCAACTACCATTATCCTGTAAGCTTCCTTGATTTCATCAGGGGTTACCCCTTCTGTGAGATCTAGCAGTTCAAGTGCATCCGCTGGAGACATCAAGTGCATGTTAAGACTTTGACCCTTGGGACGAGAGGTAGTGACGCGTTTTAGCACAGAAGGCGATCCGCGAGGAGTCCATTTATACAATCATTGAGATAGCGGAGATCATAAGAACTTGAACCAGTATGGTCGCGTAGAGCCGAACAGATTAAATGAACGTCGGAAGGTTTTAATGAGGCCCATGTGAATAGCTCTCGGGTTTGAACCTCACCCTCGTCGTACAGTATTCAACAAGCAAAACCCTGGCGGGCTGGAAAATGCTAAGCACAGTATTAATTTTCCAGGGGGAATCCCCTTGAACAAGTCACAGACGATTTTCAGCGTCACGTTTGTGTTACCAGGTAAGCACCGGCAATTCCCGATAATCCTGGAGAGACGGCACAACAAGGTTGAAGAATTTGGTAATGGTCAGACAAAAAAGTAGTCGTACAGCTCTATCTTCCAGGTAGCGAATCTAAAGCAAAGCTCTTAAAATCAAGAAAGGTGCACGTTTTCCTTTACCTTCCGTTTGCGTTGTGTTCCGGCTGAAATTACTGCTCTTCGGAAAATATGTCGATCCCTGCTTGGACTTTCTGATTCCCAGCTGGAATATCCCCCAACCCTGATCAGGTACTGGCGATAAGCTCTTACACGTAAGGCGATTCCACTGAAATTTTCGCACCCCAAATTTTAAGTAGCACTGCTATGGGTCGTACCGGTCAGAATTGATCAATGTTCCTTAACTCCTTAAATTCACGAGCAAACCACAGGCCTGAAAATTCTTATGTCTCGCTCTTTATGTGTGTAGTTTTCGTACTTATAATGCTATGCTGCCACAGACTCAGAAAGCCCCTGTTCTTTGTATTCTGGATGTTGAGGGACACGTAAGGGCCTTATCGGCCTTATCCATGAAGTTGCATTGGATATCGCTCTTTTCTTAAGGTCTAGCATGTTCTTCATTTATGTTGCTAGGGCACGGTCAGTGAGCCCCGGCAAGGTGTGGTCGGATATCATTGTCCATGAGTTACATGGATTCTGGGCCATATTTTCCTGTTTGCTCCAAGTTCGAGTATTTCTGAGAGGCCCTAGACCCAGGATGCTGCCGTAAACTCCGTTCGTTGACGCAAGACCTTATAATTGAAGGCCTGCATCTCGGATTGGCTTTTAGCGATGGCAACAAGTTTCTCATTCTTGCTTTGAGGACACGGAATTGCAGTCGCGCGACAGACCACTGAAAAAATGTGTCTATCTCCATTTTGATTAATATATGTTTTCGGTTTCTTTGTGAGTCGTTATAATTATGTTTTCTTGTCGGTCGAATTGACTTTTAAATTTCAATTATTTCCTCTCGGCATAGAAATCGCAAGCCTGCCATACCATGTCCAACTTTAATGAAAAACAGAAGGCATGTTATCTCGATCTGACTGATTGCTTTTGTCTCTGGACAGCACTACTAGGTTGTGGTCAGCATTCTGTGCTCGCTAGTAGCAAGCATGAATTGCGACGGCTTGTATGCATAACTAGGGCTCTACGTGAAAGCAACAATAGGTCGTCAGCTCACGTTGTCGCTTGACAGGCTGCTGGAGAGGCGAAAGAGATCGGACATTGGTCATTTGAGACCCGCATTTGTCGATGTTTCAGATACGAACACCGACTCACAGGAGTTTTTGGTGAATTGTGCAAGGTTTATGTGCTATTGACGATTCAAACATTAATTAGGTAAAATTGTTCAAGAAAGGAAACTGACAACCGATATCACATTGGCCATGAGTGCAGAAACAAAAAGAATGGTGGTGTTTTTGCAGGAGCACATGGAAATTGATATCCATTTCGCTTTGTAGTGCAGAACTAGTGGTTTATGTGGCGATATTACATGTATCTGACACGTCTTCCAGTCATACATCCATGCATCGTAAATTCCTTGATAGAAGAGCCGCCAATAACAATATCGACCGTTCTACGTTCAACCCCGCCCATCTCGCGATTCGACCCACTCAGAGATAAGGTATCAAGACTGAAACTCGAGGCAAATTGGGAGTATCATACCACCTAGAATGAGACTAAGGGTGAGCGAAAATTGGAACATGAGCGCAGCTAACTGACTGGGATCCTCAATGTAACTATCCGATTGTCTGCCTGTTCAGAACCATGAGGGGCCCTGAAACGGGGTTCAAGTACTTTCAGTTTGAAAGAATTGAAGGTAGAGGTTATCGTTAGCCAATCTGGTGGTTATACAATACGAGAGACTTCACCGATGCATGCACGGTTCTCCTGCTGACGAAGGAAGCAAATGTCTCTTTCTTTGACAACCTCTCGTCACCATATTCCACGACCAAACTCCAAGAAGTATATTCAGAGTATGACGTCTTCACTCGTTACAGTTGCGAAGATGCCACATATAACCGCTGCTCCCTGATATAATCTGCTATCTCCGTTGTAACGAATTTCCGCCAGACAGGCTCTGATTCAATCTCAGAGGTAGAACCGTCTAGAGAAACGGCGTCTCGAACCGCACTGGAGCTACACACACTCAGTTTCCCGCCGATGTCCATGGTCGCAATTCTCTTTAAACGTTCGTAGTCCTGCAAAAGAATAGACGCCTTGGTTTCCAGTCCTATAGGTGATTGAGGTGAAATTGAAACCATTGACGGTCGTTCTGCAGCCACCACGCGTGAATTATCCCCTTCTGGTAAGGGAGATAAGAACTTTTTCAACGACTCCGTCATACGCATTTCAGACGAGTAGTAATGTGGAGAAAAAAGGCGCTTCAAGGTGTCCAGCCCAACTAGGAATGTAAGCTCAAAGTCGGTCGAAGATCTAACATTAAGCTGGGAAAGTCTCTGTTTGAGGAACGTCAACAGAGCAACAGATTTGCCAACGAAGGTCGGTTCACTAGTGATCGCTATGGCTACGTTGGCGAAGGTTGTGTCCGACTTCGCGGGACCAGTGGGTGTCGAAGCCATGGCGTCAGAGTGTATCGACTTCGTAAGCAGGAACATCATTTCCAGACGTTGTAGATATGTCGCATCGCCAGGCATTAGCGTTTTGTCGGCGTTTTTTACCGACAACAGTAGTAATTTTGCATCGTATCCATGGTCTTCATCTGTCAGATTGTTAGAATTTTCTCTCCATTGTTGCGGTATTTGTGAGTTTATAAGCGCGAGATGTGCCAAAGTTGGGGGATTGAATGACGAATCAAGGATGGAAATTCGTAGAGGCTTGTCACCGACAACGTTTCGGTCTTCCGAGCCACGGAATGGCCAGAGGGGATGAGGTGCATGCACAAGCTCGATTGGAGGGTGTGATAGGCCATTCTGCAAACGTTCGAGGAGACTGGGAGCGCATTTACGGACAGTGAGCATGACAGTGTTGATGTTCGCGATCATCGATCTTGGTCGACGATTAGATTACATTGAGATCAATCTCTGTTGATAACGATCACGGGCATAAACACTGCAACTTTCGTCCATGTCGGTCGCTTTCAACAAAGATGAGGAAGGGTTCATTACCCCAAGTGAGTGCCAGAACGCGTTCTCGCTCAGGTTTCTGACATATTTTCAGTGCCGAATAGCAGTACACAACCTCCTGCCGAAGGAAGTTCCAGTACAACAGATACTAGACGCAGTGAGTCGAGTTAATTCGTGGAATGGCCAGCCTTGAACGTAACTCAGATACAAATAGCGAGCTTTTAGCGTCGACATTTGAAGTGACGGTACTGGAAATTGATGCTCTTCCCGACGCCATTCTCGTGTTGATTATTCTGCATGTCAATTTAGGTGACGCTTGCCGATCAACAAGTTAACCCAAATTCTCCGCTTTACAGTGTGAAGTCCTTTCAAGAACTCGGTTTGTGAGTTTGTTTTTTTGTCTAGTTGGGCATTTCTGAAGTCGTGATGGCTGACTTTAGACGTCCTGACCTCTTAAAGGGGATCTTTGCCATGGGCTTCGATAAGCCATCTAAGATCCAAGAAAAGGCGTTACCCCTCCTACTCGCCGATCCGTTTGTTCTTTCTTCATGTTTTTTTATACGTTATTGAATGAATATCAGACCAACAAATATGATCGGCCAATCTCAATCAGGGACAGGGAAGACGGCCGCTTTCGTCCTGACTATGCTCAGCCGTGTTGATTATGATCTTCAGAAACCTCAGGTAGCTTTGCGTCGCCTTCGTATATCTTGTATTTTTGAAATTCTGTTCCGGTGCTGTAGGCTCTTTGTCTTGCTCCGTCTCGAGAACTCGCTCGACAGATCATGTCTGTCGTCACGTCTATGGGAAAATATACCAATGTCCAAACGGAATATGCGATCAAGGATAACTTGCCAAGAAATGCCACAAATATAACCGCTCAGATCATCATTGGCACTCCCGGAACGATGATGGACTTGATGAGACGCAAGGTTCACTCTTGGATCTAGGTTTGTGTTTTACCAATACTGATGAACGTCTTTAGGTTCTCGATGTGTCTCATGTCAAAGTTTTCGTTCTTGATGAGGCTGATAATATGCTTGACCAAGACGGCTTGGGTGATCAGACCCTACGCGTTAAGAAGTACGTCTTTGGGCTTATTCGCCAGAATATCCTTTCACTCGTTTCCTCTAGCCTCCTTCCTCGGAAAGGCATCCAAATTATTCTCTTCTCAGCCACATTTCCTGACCATGTCCGAACATTTGCATCCAAATTTGCTCCCAATGCCAACAAAATCGAATTACCGAAGGAAGAACTAAGTGTAGATAACATCCGGCAGTTTTACATGGACTGCAAGAATGAAGAGCATAAATACGATATCCTCGTGTCTTTGTATCAACTCCTGACTATTGGCCAGAGTATCATTTTCTGCCAGGTTAGTGATCTCGCTAAGCAATCCTGAATTGACGTTAACTGCATGATTTTGTTAGCATCGACACACAGCAGACAGGATATCACAACGAATGACAGCGGAAGGCCACAAAGTTGCTTCTTTGCATGGCGCTAAAGATGCTGCGGAGCGCGACGCGATTATCGATCGGTTCCGTGAAGGTCGAGAGAAGGTTTGCTCTTCCTCAATTATGTTGGCAAGGTGTAAGAGAAGTTGAATCTTCAGGTTTTGATCACCACGAATGTCATTGCCCGAGGGATCGACATCCTTCAAGTTAATATGGTGGTCAACTACGATCTTCCCCTCATAAACGAGCGTATCAAAAACGCCGATGAGAGACCGGATATCGAGACTTATATCCACCGTATCGGTGTGTCGCAAATCAACCAATGTTGGGTCACTGCTAATTGCAAAATCAGGTCGCACTGGTCGTTTTGGTAGAAAGGGTATCTCGATTAACTTTGTTCACGACCAGAAAACATGGTTGCAGATGGAGCAGATCGAGAAAGCTCTGGGAAAGAAGATAATGCGAATAGAAACAAACGATCTTGATGAAATGGAAGACGTAAGTATCTTGGTCATAGGATGTAGAATGCGGTCTATAACTCTGTTTGTAGAAAATGAAGCAAGCACTCAGATAGTTGCAATTGCTCTATTACATTTTGAACGGCACATATTGTCAACAACACAAAATTTTGCATATGACACTGTCGTTGTGGTGAACTATCAGATGATAACGAAATTCTATTCAAGTATAATAATGCAATGAAGTACAGAATGTGATGCTAAACAACATATCTACGGGACAACTGACGAAGGCGAATCTTGACAAGCTTGAGCAAAAGCGATAGCGACATTCTGGGAATGAATCATTAGCATAAATAATCCAGTCGAGGAAGTGAACTGCTCACATCCGAGTGACTGAGAGAGATGATGATTTTGCTGATTCCTCTGCCTTCAGCCTTGGTCTTGGCATCTCCATGTAGTTGCACAGTCGGTACACCAGACTCGTCATTGGTAATCTCAATATCTCGCATGGCAGCTGCGGCACCCTTGGACTTAACTCCCAACGCTTTGAAGACAGCCTCCTTACCAACCCAACGAGCGGCGAATGACGAAGATGGAGATGGTTGGGATTGGCAATAGGCAATTTCAGCTTCCGTGAAGTTGCGGACAAGGAATGTAGGGTTATACGACGGGACAGAGGAGATGAGTTCTGCGACGAAGCAATCTCAACTTAGAACCGCACATGGATTTGGTAATAACCGACTCACCTTGATCAACCCCGACACCAACCAAGGCATTGTCGTAACCAAAACTATTCGAGGAAAGTATGGTCGACACAGTCTTAACGTTTGCGGTATCCGAAGGGGCAGCAGAAGTTAACTTGTCTTTGAACGAGAATTCACCCGTTTTCGGGTCGAATGTAGCTCGGGCCATCGAGTTCAGGAGGACCTTTCTTTCCATTTCACCATGATATGGGGGATGGTTCTTCACTTTCACCAAGGAATTTTTGATCATCATGTCGCTCATTGCCTTATATGATTGGAGGGCTCTGACACGGTTCTTGTGCTTATACACTTCGTAGTGTGCAGGGTCGAGAGCGGCGAATAAGTAGCGAGGGTGTATGACCATCGCAGTTCCACCAACTTGTCCAAATCCGAACGAAGACTGATCACAAGTGTGAATGACAATTTCGAGGTGGACAATTCTTAGAAAAAACGCACCATAACACCTGCTCGAATTCCGTCCGTATGAATCGATTTGGAAGGGAACAACAAGAACTGCCGATCTTGGAAGTGAGAGTCGATATTACTAGAAGGGATTCAAAAGGTGGGGAGATCACAAGAGTGAACAGTACCTACTCGCTGTTGCGATTTCCTGGAACGATGCCAGTGATCAAGCTTTGCAATACTCCTGCCATCTGCCAAGCGGCAGCACCACCTTTAGCGTGACCAAGGAGGCTCTTCTGGGCGACAATGGGTACAGCATTTCCAGGTGTACGGCCAATCGTAGTAAATATATCATTCCAGATGCGGGTCTCGTTCTCTTCCTGTAAAGATAAAAGAGTCAATGTTCATCCAGAGCTTTCACGGATTTTGGTCACTGACATTGGCAACAGTACTGGTCCCATGAATGGAAAGGACACCGATGTCATCAGCCGTAAGGCCCCAAACAGCAAGAGCTCTTCGAAGAGGGGCAACGCGTGGATCGTAACCTTCCAGCATGCCGTACATGGCAAGAGCATCTTTCTCCTGCTGGTGGGCTTCATGCTCAAGATCTGAAATGCGGCTAGAGGTATATTCGTCGTCAACCGCCTCATTCTGGTTCCTCCGATACTGAATCTCTTGTTGGAGTTGGGTTTCTTCATGAGACAACCACTGAGAGATCTGACTGCGACGGAACGCGAGTTGACGGGAGCGATAAGCAAGGTCAAGAATCGGAAGTGGGTGTTTGGATGGAATTTGTCGAGCAACTGTAAGAGCTCCACGACCAGGTGCAGGAACTGAGCGTCCGGCCTTGTCGCTAATGAAACATATTCAGCATTTGATATCAGTCCAGAAGTGCGGGAAAAAACTAACGTGGAAGTTGACGTGAATGCCAGAATACCACGAATTGGAGCCCCTAACTCCAAAGCCGTCTTCGCATTCATGACAATGTGAACACCTGTGCCCTTTTAAAAAAGTTAGATAAATAGTTTGCGTTTGCTGCACATCTCTTACTTGTGACTCCATGAACTGAAATCGTTATAGTCAGTTGTTTTTTCAATCGAGAAAGAAATAGTCAACTCACTCCTGCTCGAGATGTTGTCGCGGGTCTAGACATCTCAGTTGGCTCACGTCCCATTGCAAATTCAGTCTCAGCGTTACTCGTCGCTTTCATGTTTGCGAACTCGTACGATCCTTCCTCACTGATGTCATCAAAGCCACCAGCAATCATGACCTTCGCCTTGCCAGATAAGATCGTTTCCGAAGCTATTTCGAGGGATTGTAAAGCCGTTGCACTGGTAAAATGGATAAGTGCGGTTCTACAGAGAAATTAATGATCATACCAAGCACCAACAGGAATTTTAACGGGACCACTTGATGATAACAGGAGAAGGTTTATCCAACCAGCAGTCGTGTTGATGAACCTAAGTGATGTGATTAGTAAAGAAATTCTATCTAGTTTGAATGACGCACGTCTCTTGAAGAATGTCATTTTGAACCTCCTTCTCATCACGACGGTCTTTGAACATCTTAGCCATACTGGTTACGCCTCCCATTCCACTTCCAAGACAAGTACCGACGTCCGAAGGGTGCATATACGTATATAGCTCGTAGGGATCTGTGATGCCAGAGGCATTCAGAGCTTCAGCAGTGCAAACCAATGCCCAAAGGGTCGCGCGATCCGTCTGAGCAATGATATCTTCGGGAATACCGTAACGTCCGGCATCCCATCCTGTAGGAATCTGACCAGCAACCGTTCGATTGAATTTGAATGCTTTCGGGATGAAAACAATAGCGCCTTTCTTGAATTTGGCAAACCATTGTCCACTACCGCCCTCCCAAACGTCACATTTACCTCCATGCTGCAATTTAAATTTCTGGGCTTCGGGCTCGGAGATTTCAATTGGTTCGAGATCATGAAGCAGCTCAACTTCTTGGTTGAAAACTTTCTTGTTTGGATCGTAGCCACGGAAGAGCTCAGGTTCTGTAAAGCGATTTGAATAGAGAAAGGACATGGAAATTGTCTGGCAGCTCACCGATCAATCGAACACCAGCATGAGACAAGATGTCCTTCTCGTATCTTCCCTTAATATCTTTATCATCGATAGGTTCATTGGTCGTGCTATCAACCCAGCCCACATAGAGAGACCCATCCTTTAAGCGGCCGTCGAAGTGCTTGATAAATCCCATGATCCATGCCATTTCAATGGCGCCTTCAATCGTAAACTCTCCACGGGCTTCCATTTCCCAACGGGTACGAGAACTACCCCACGGGCTTACTTCTGCAAAGCCAGTGATAACAACCACTTTCTCTAGGTCAATCAAACCGCGAAGTTGAGAAAGGGTTTGTAGGGAATTAGCGGATTCGAGTGATGGGAATTGGAAACGGAAATTAGCACGAGGCAAAACGTCCACAGATTGCAACAGGCGCTCAGTCTCTACCCCATGGAGGACCTTGTAATCGGCGGCATTATCACGAGCAATAGCACGGCGAAGATCAGCTGTTTTGTGGAGTTCCGTACGGATACGGTTTGTGATGTCGGCTAAGTCTGGTAAACGATCCATACCACCATTCAGGTCTGCCCAAAGGGGTTCGACCTGAGTGATACTGAAGAGGAGGGGATGCATTAGACCAAGGATATTGAAGGCCATTTCCTTTGCCGAGAAAGTCCGAACCCCGAAGCCTTCGAGTTCGTCCGCAACAATATTAGTGGGCGCCATGAGACCTGTTCCTCTTGTCCAACTAATACGGCATTAGCATATGGTTTTGTCAAAAAAAAAGTAGACGTACCCAATGACAGCGCCAGCCAAGCAGAGGTATTCGCCCCAGCTTTCTGATGCCCAACGTTGGAACAATGTCTCAAGAGAAATCTTTGATTCAGAATAAAGCCCATCGTTACCAAATAGACCGTGGTTAGGTGACAGTGGAAGGATAACTTGTGTAGGACGTGTGACGAAGTGGCGACTGGCTTTCTTGTTTTTGACAGCACCCAGAATACGTAGCAGGTTTACCAACATCATACGATGCGCGAGCTCTGAACGATCATCCAGCCCATCAATCTCGCGGCCATTCTCTGGTATACCGGCGAAAGGTAGGATGTAGTCTAGATCCATGCCAAGAGTAGTGTATATATACTCGACGAGTGTCTCCACATCTTGCTTTGATGCCTGGTTGAAGGGAACGACACTTAAGGACGAGCCTCGACTACCAACCTCGTGGTAAATTGACTGGTAATATTCGACAGTCTTGCGGTTGTAGCTGGATGTTGTGATGACGACACGAGCACCTCCAGCTAAGAGACCCTTCACAATTTCGACGCCAATAGAACCCCTGCCGACACCAGTTAGAAGGGCATTTTTGTCTTTGAATGATGTCCCAGAAGTCGCAATCTCATGCAAGATATCGAGGTAAGCACCAGTGAGATTGCTGCTGTATTCCCAAGTAGTCCCAACTTTACGCTTTAGGTGCAATAGAGGAATTTTATCGGATGTAATGGAAGTGACGGGCGTGACACCTGTAATTTGCGGACGAAGAAATTGCGACGATGAACGACGGCTGCGGGTTCCAGGATGGGGGGTTTGGGGTTCAGATGGTTGGTGCAGTGATTTGACGACACCATCGTACAACGACTTGATGCGATTCTTTTGGTCGTTACTGATTTCGGGAAGTGATTTCACCACGGTCCACAATTTTAAGACGTCATCTTGTACTTTCTGAATGTTCACAGTTCCGGAAACACTGTCACCGCCTGTCATTTCCTCAACATATGCTTCAAGCTTGCGAACTTTTTCACGGACTACTTCGGAATATTTGATGTCGCCTTTTTCAGTCACGACGGTGCGAGGAGCAGTGGGAAAAGTGACTGTAAAACAATATTAGCCCACAATCTCAGCGCCGATGAAACGTGACATACCATCCTTATAGACTGGTGGCTGGCCTAGGACCGCCCGAGTGTTGTTAATCAACTCCTGGCCAAACTCCTTCGCCAACTTGTAAGTCTCTCCCTTCGAAGGATCACATCGATCAATATGATACTGCATGTAGCGGACGAGGTCAGGATCTGAGCGATTGATGATGGCGATGCATCGAGCCGTAATCTCGCGGTCAATGGTAGTCAACTTCCCATGAATGATATCGTAGTACATCAGAAGTGCGTCCTGCCGTGCCCAGTTCCAGGATGAATCGAAATGACGGGCTTTCAAAGGATCGAAACGAGGTTGAATACCTTCAATGTATGCGTCGCCGTGCTCGCGAGTGATGCTGTCGAGTTTGGCCTGAAGGGTTGATGTGTCGTTCCTTTCTTTATCGAAGGCTATTTCACCAGCACGAGAATCACGACCGAGATACCTCATGTAGACCTCAATTTGTTGAGCAGCAAAATTGTTTTGATCTGCCTGGAACTTGAGGAACTCTTCTGAGTTAATCATGGCATTGTTTGAGCCACCACCTCCAGCTGACATCATGCTTCCAGAAGAAAGAGATATTCCAGCGCGCTGGGCATAATTGGAAACGACATTATCAAGCCAGGCTTTTGCTTCAACTTCTGATGCAAGGCGTTTTGGCGGTTCCAATGTGGTTGCAAGTAAGAGGACACCGTCCGAACGTGAAGGACCTAGTCCCCATGTCTTTGCAAGGTAAGACTTTATTGTAGAGGCGTTAAATCCACCCGGCATCTTGCCGCCAACCAAACGAGATATCAAACCAGTGGAATATTTACCAAGACTGCCATTGAAACCGGTTCCCAGCGAAGATCCGAGCTCTTCCAAAGGAAGTTCTTCCGCTTTCTCTGGGGCTGATGCAAACTCTTGTTGGAGATCTCCTAGAATCTCGTTCTGCATGGTCGATTTTCCTCCAACGAGATCTTTGATGGATTTGGAAAGAGAAATCTCGTCAACTTTCTTCCTGATTTTCTGAGCAACAACGACAAGTAGGATATCAAGGGCCTTGATAGGAACATCATCGATGGTGGCTACAGGACCGGAGGGTGCGGCGACGGGTGCGGCGACAGGTGTTGCAGCCACAGTAGGGGCAGACTCGACGGGAGATTGTTCGGGAGCAGGTGACTCAGTCACATCTTCATACTGATGGTATATCTCCTTGGGATTCTTGGAATGACACAAAATAGCGCGGGTCATACACAAAGAGCCGTCTGTACTTTCATATTTGGCCTTCAATGTCCTGGATGCCATACCAGTCAAGGTAGGGGAAGGGCCGATCTCGATGAAACGTTCGAAATTGAAATGAGTGAAAAGTAAATCTTGAGTCTGAATCCAACGAACAGGTGACGCAAACTGATATGCGAGGAGCTCTACGAGAATGATATAGGCCAATTTTTGTCGGTTCTCGAAATCACCCCAGCCTTCTTCATCCCATTTCTGCAAGACTTTATCGAGTTTGGGAGAGGATGTTTGATCATAAATAATTTGGACATAACCGCGCGAGATGTCGAAAGGTTTGGCTATGAGGTTGGGGATATATTTCCCAATGAGCATGTCGGGATTGAGATGCGTGGGATTGATTTTTTTGGAGAGATCTAAAAGAGCTCAGTCAGTTACACGGATCCGACAGAAATTTAAGGGAGGTATTTACATGCTCGGAAAGGCATGACACCCGCCCAAAGGTATCGTGAATGGAAAGGTACATCAATGCCAGGTAGAGGAATGGTAGCGAAGCCGCGTTCTAATTTGATATAGCCTTCGACCTTCTGTTGTTCCCGAGCCTTCTCCAAACAAGACTTGACAATATCAGCCAGCATCTCCTTGACTTTCTCAACGGTGAAAGTTTTCGTCAACTAATAGGTTTGCAAATGAGAATATTGACGTTAACGACGAAAAAAGTGCCATACCTTGGCAATGTCAATTTTCTGGAGTTTGAGGTAGTTGAGAACGTTGGTCATGGTCTGCAGAGCGATGAGCTCGCCAGCACAAACATATTGTTGTCCCTGATACATAATGAATATAACTGAAGAAAACGATTTCATTTGGATCTTCTTACCTCAACATTATAATTCACAATCTCGAGCAAGGATCCGCTCGAAGTTGAAATCATATCCACCACTTCACGAAGGGCGGCGTCACTGAATGTCGGAGAAATTCTACTGGGATTCACGGCACACATTGCGTAGTTAGAACGGTTCTCCGAGTCGCGTTCAACTGCGCGCTGCATAGTGATGCCACGATAGAAGACGACATCAACAAGGGCAGATATATGGAGAACATCGGCAATGGAAGCAAGGGCGGAGTACTCTCCGAGAGAATGGCCGGCAAACGCGCAATCCTTCTGAACGAAGCCCTTCATGCGCATGTCTTCAAATGCGGCTTTCTCAGTTACGACAAGCGCAATTTGAGCAAACTGAGTGGCAAAAAGAAGACCGTTGGGATGGCTGAAGGTGTACTTGGGCGTACGTGCATCGATATCTGCAAAGAGGGGCAACGTTTTGACATTACCATCCCTGTCCATTGCGTCGTACGACATGTCCATATAGCGTTGCCGGATAGCCTGTCCCTTGATACCACCGAAGTGGATCGTTTTCTGCTTCGGATTATCCTTGACAATTTCAATGATGGAAAAGCCATAGACGGCAAGGAGATGGGCGTCTGCACCATCCCAAACAGCTCGAGCGGCAAGGGAGGAGTTATACAGATCCATGCCCATTCCTTGTTCTTGTGAACCTTGCCCAGTAAAAACGTAAACTGTCGTAGGTTGCGCAATTTCTGCAGTTCCTTGTAGAACCTTTTCACCGCGATCATTTGCAGTTTCAACTTGGACAACGATGTTGCCCTCCCGCATGCCAATATGTCGAAGATTGACCTTGAGATCATCTCCAGGAAGTACCATGCCAACAAAGTTGACGTTGTAGCTGTAAATGATTATTAAAACAAAAAACTGAAGTTGTGCTCGACTCACGCAACAACACGGTCTGGATTTCCTTTTGCAACAACAGTTTCAATATAACGACGCGTGGCAGCACTGGACCACATTCCGTGAGTGATCGTAGCAGGGAGCGAAGCGAAATCGGCAAAGTAAGGATTGACGTGGATAGGGTTGAAATCACCCGAAATTTTTGAATAAGGCTCATTAGTGATAGGCGCCTTGAAATTTGTGTTGGTTTCGGAGGTCGTCAGCGTGTAACCGTCATTGGATAATGGTATGACAAGGCCCTGTGGTTTACCATGTCGTTGAAGGTAGGCCAGAACAGGATTACCATGAGAGTCATCTTGATGGAAGTCGACCGAGCCAACTTTAACAAGAGCCTTCAAATGGTTGCGGACAAATACATCTCCAGAAACGGAAACATTGCGATAAGCCGTTCTGTCCTTGAAAGACACCTGAGAGTGGGTGCGGAAGATTAACGCAGTACCAGCGACAAGGGAAAATGACTCGTTCTCCCAATCGAACCATTCCTTGGATTGCAGAACGCCGACGGAAGCATCGGTCTCCAATGCCACCAGGTAATCCGGTTCATCAGTGGTTTCAAACGTATTCTCGTAATCGTTGAAGCGGCCACGATAAAGGAACGACGAAATGACTTCTATAACTTGTTCGCCTCGACGATACACATAACCTTTGACCTTGACAATTTTACCTTCATTGGAGTTGACAATGGAGACAATGCGAGCCTCAGACTTGCAGACGTCACCAACTTGGAGTGGCTTCGCGCCATCAACCATACGGAACCCGTTTGACAGGTGGATAAGGCGAAGAAGGTCGCCATCGATAGCAGCAGGGAAGATCGATTTCATGATGGCCTGAACAAACACTATGAGTGAATCGATTGGTAGAAAGCATGAATACAATTTACCTGCCATCCGGTCACAATAGCAAAATCCATAGGCGCCTGCATTCGATTATGCCTTGTATTCTGGTAGAATTCTCCTTGATTCCCGACAACGACGCAGAATTGTTCCACCGCATCGGCAGAAATCGTCACTTCAGATCCCACAAATTTCTCTTTGACATCGATCTCGGGGAGAATTTCACTGTCACCGTACCAGAGTTTCCAGTAGAACTGTTTGATGCGCTTATTGCGATCGAAGGCTATTTCGTGAATGGGTGCAAAACCTTGCGAAGGTTTGTACTCGAATTGCAGTGAAAGGGGGATAAAAGTTCCACAGCGCTCCTCATAAATAACAACATCGATCAGTCGGGTAGCTGGGGAATAAAGTATTTCAAGCGCCTTGAAATCAGGCAGATGCTCTCCGTACGATCGTCCAGCACCGTAAACCGTAACCGAGGGGTGAGAATCGTCCGATTTGACCACGAACTTCTGTCCGACACGGGGTGCGAGGACCCGGCGGAGAGGATTGTCAATATAGGAAGAGCTTCGAACAATAAAATTTGAACAAATGAGTGCACGCAACCAACTGAGCTTTTGACCGGCCAAATATTCCAACCATGAAGACACATTGGGAGGCGTGGATGTGACTTGGAAAGTGACATCACTTTCATTTCGAGTTCGAATAACACCAGGAAGGTCAGTTTGAATCAACTTGGACAAAGGGGCCAAGTAGTCAACTGTCGGTATGGAAGAGACATCACTTCCGTACTTCCTCTCAAGAAGGCGTTGGATGAGGGATTCGTTGATGTTCCCAAGCAACTCATTAACAGGTTCATCCTTTTTCACAGACCATTTCACTGCGACAGGTCCCTGAAGGATGCAAACACGTTGGGGGTCTTGATCAAAAACAGCATCAATATCTTCGGCGGCCCAAAGCGAGTCCTAATTCGAACTTATGATTAGATTTATTTCTTAAAATTCATTGAGAGGATTTCACCTTCTTGAACCAAACCTCAAAATGCGCATCTAAAACAGGAATAAATGGAGCGGGTTTTTGTCCTGGCCTTTGTGCAATCGCCAGGAAATATGCTGCATCCTCTGCGGCCAACAACTGCTCTGTGGCAAGGGGATACTTCTCGAAGAAAACCTGCACGAAAGGCAGAGGATCATCAAGAGAGGAGAAACTCTGGAGCAGCGAAGGTTTCATCCCAAGACCATTTACGCCGGCAAATCGCTCCTCAACTCGCCTCAGCCAATCCCCTGTCATGTTACGCAACGATATATCGACCCATCGCTCTTGGTGACTGACAAACATTAGGCGAACCAGTCTAAGGATAGTTTCCTCGTAGGTCATGTCGTTCAAATACAACGCAACACTTCCATCTTTTTTCCACCCAAACCAAGGCTTGGCAAAGTCATTGTTCAGTTTCTCGATGATTTCCGCTCTACGTTCAATCAACCATGCCTGACGCTTCTCCTTCGGAAGCTTGAAGACCGTGTCATCAAACTCCTTCCATAGCTTGACAGCGCGAGTGGCAACTTTATGGATGGGCTCACCCAATTCGGAACGCACAGTGAGAATATCACCAGTAGGTTTCGAATATGTGCCTTCCCAGTCTTTGTCATCTACACCAGATGCCGCAACTATGAGATCCTTCACAGAGCTGCTTGTATGGGCTTCCTTAGCGACCATCACACGACTGGCGAATAAGAAGCCGTCGAACGGCATTGGTTGAACACCAAAACGAGAAACAGACCAGTCGCCCGTCAGGTACTCCCAGACATCATCAGCAGAACCGAAACCAGATCCACCGACCAGGATAATATTCGGATGTTGACGGATTGAACGGTAAGTCGCGAGTATTGGCTGATGAAAGTCTTCGAAAGAGTGGTGGCCACCAGCACGACCGCCAGTCCATTGCAAAATGATTGGGAAATCAGGATTTGCAGCAGCTATGTTGACTACCTGACGAATTCCGTCGACAGAGCCGGGCTTGAAAGAGACATGCTTGATGCCAGAGGCTCTCAGTCCATCAATAATTTCAGCTGCTTTCTCGGTGGTCGGAATTCCTGCGGCAACACAGAACCCCTCAATAGGAAGGCCTTCCTTTCGTAATTCCTGCCACAAAGGGTATTGAAACGTGAATTGGCGTGGGTTGATGTAGAGGGAGTTGAGCGTTAAACCGACACCTGCTGGGACGTTCTGCTGGATTTCAGCAACTTTCGCTCGCAGAGCTCCAGCACTATAGTGTCCACCACCAGCTAATTCAACATGATAACCAGCATCCAGCACTGCGCTAACGAATCCCGCCTTCACAGTTGAGGGCGTCATCCCGGCGACCATGATTGGAGGTTTCCCTAGAAGACGAGAGAATGGAGTATCGAGGTGAAGCTTCCCATCACTGTGAAAATGATAGGTATCAGCTTAAGTCATTTCCTGAATAATTTCCAAGTGACCCACCATGTACGAACAAGTTTCGGTGACCACCTCTTATTCCACCACTCCTCGTATTGAATCCCGGATGAGCTATAAAGCTCTGTATCACCCTTCCCCTTCTGTCCAACGACAATAACTCGAATTCCTCGTCCATCAAAGTTTCTTGCGGTCATGGGCCCAATTCCACTTAGACCTCCAGGACCGAAATCAATAGCGTGAGTGGCTGTTTCGGGGAAGTCGGTCGCCTTCGTCCAGTGGATAGGCAACGAAAAAATTTGCTCGCAAAGCGAGCGCGTCAAAGATGATTTTATCTCACGCAGATCAGATCCTGTTAACATCTCATATATGCGTCCCAAAATGAGAACCAAGACCATACTCACCATTATCGGTGCTGTAAACGGGAATCTTCAGGTCCTCCGCCTCCCACAACTCCTCGTCTTCAAGGTCTTCCTCCACAACAGTGTCTGTAACACCAGAGATATAATTACTGTGGTAAGGCACCCCAACAACCAAAAACCGAATCGAGAAAACAGGTTTGCGTTGCGAGAAGGGAATCTTGCTCTGGTCAAGACCACTCGATGCTTTGACCTTTCTCAGACTAGTTACGAGGCCGAAGAGTGCTTTCGGTGGGCCAGTGACAACAAATGCCTTGGATCCATTGTGGAGGGAAATTTGAAGCTGCGAAACTCCAGGCAAATGCTTGTTCGTATTGGTGATATGCACTTCGAGATCTTTCAGGGCTAAACCGGTGACGGAAAGCATAGGGCTGGGTGTCCCTTCTCCACCTTTAATTGAATCTTGCACAATGCTTGGCTCCAAGGAAGTAATTGGGAATGCCTGTTGACCACGTAAACCGCAATAGAAGAGCCACTTAAGAGCCTTGTGTGTGTTCTGTGTGAATTCTTTGAAAGTTGAAGAAGTGGCAATAACCACTGCAGAGACTATTCCTTGGGAATGTCCCGTCGCACCGCCGAGGCGACTTCGAAGTTCTCCAGGAGTGAGATTTGCAACGTAACAGACGACGAGATATTGGACAAGTTGCGTCAACCCGATAAGAGGGAATGACACGGGGACGGAAGCGAGATAAGAAACATCAGGACGAACGACAGCACCAGAAAGCCACGAAATCACATCGAAACCAAACGTATAGAACGAGGAATTGTGCTCTTTTTCAGCAAGCGGCACGAGAACGTCTGTTGTCGCAGTTTGCAAGAACGAGGCAATAAATGGGTTGTAAACATCGTAAAGATATTGAAGCTCGTCGAAGTAAACCTCATTGGTGCCTTGTCCGCCAAATAAGGCGAAGGCAGAAACTTCATTTGAAACAGCTGCATCGAGAAGAGCAGACTTGGGTTGAGTTGGAATTGTAATATCCTTCTCGGTGAGGGTCGCGACTGCTTGATAATAGGAGGAAAGAACTGTTTTGCGCGTTTCCGTGTCAAAAGCGGAAGTGAGGGTATGAATGTCCTTTTCAGAGAGGTATGTTGAAGTGAAGAATTTGAGCACATTCGATAAGAGCGCGGTTCTTGCCTCTATAGACTGTGAATCGATGCCCTCTGCAATGTGGGCAAGAAATCTAGCAGAAAGCTCTATAGCCGCTTCTGCTTCGTCTTCTAATTGGACCGTACTGTCGACAGCATTTAACTGGGATTGGATATGAAGAAACTCGTCGCGAAGGACTTCAGCAATAATCCATTCGTCTGACTTTGTCGACACTGAGATTGAAATCTACCATCAAAAGTCAGTGAGAACTCAGGATGCTCGCTTGTCACGTAGCACATGGACTTACTCTAATTTTGTTGGAAGTCAGGTTGAGGGGACGTGTAGCGATAGAAGTCGCGTAATTGGCGTTGCCATTAGGAATTGCCATAATTGTCACCGTTCGAAGAGACGGTGGCAACGCGACTGGAGAATGTTGAGTCTCGTCTAAACAGGCAGAAGATGAAAGACCAGCTACAGCACCACGTACATTTTATACGTGTGTGCCCCCAACCCCAAATTTTTTGGTCAGACCCACGTGATCGAATACTCCGACGGGTGCGCTGTGTTCTGTTCAATCCGTCGGAACGAACCACTGGGCAAGATATTTATGCAGCATGCTAAGTATTCTTCAAGTTACTGAGCAAGCCACCGAATGACCCCTGATTAGCCTCAGAAATATCATTGACTTCGGTGTCAGCGGCATCTCTCGCTGTTGCTCTAATTGTCCTCTTTGAGCATTCACTTTCCATATCCGTTGGGTATCTAGTGAGCGTGTTACAGCGCAAATTTGTCCACTTAAGAAATTCTATGTGACCGTTTCATAACACTTCATCTGGCCGACTCTCTAGCAAAACGTTGCTTTGACAGCAGCAACCTTGGAATTTTTGAAAACAAACTCCATAAGTCAATGACATCGTGTAATTTGTGAGTCCGGATCACAAGTTGTCGGCTGAAACAAAGCCACAGTGTGCTCATGGCGAGCTGTCAAAACAAACAAAAAGAGTTTAATAGTCATACTATACATGAAAGATTTCAACGATCCTACTACCCAGCCCCCCTAACTTCGTCCTCGACGTCACATATCTCTTGCACCCCTTCCCTAAAGAAAACCACATTATACTCCACCAAGCCCCTCCTTTCTTCGAATACAGCCGTCGGTATCAACGCCAACAGTGCCAAATTCCTAGTAATTAGATGATACGTCAAAGTCGTACCCCCACCTGAGGTCGACAATGGCGCCGAAAGTGTCGTTGAAGCCGAAGGATAGAACAGTTGCTTCTTTTCATCTTTCAAGAATGCAGGAGCTGACAGTGACGATTTATTCAGATGTTGACGGTGATTGTGGTTGGATGTACTAGTCGAAGCCAAGTCACACTCAGAAGTCGAAATAAAGTAAGTGTACTGACCTTGGAGACGGTTGCGGTGAATTGAAATTAACTTGTTGAATGGACGTTTGAGGTTCTGATCCATTTACATGGGTTGAAGTGCCATTGAAAATTGGCCTGGGCGATGGTGATGAGGGCGTCACAGGAGAAACGGGTGAAGTCGGTGACGTGATACCATTTCGATAGCCAGCATCCACATGCGGGTCTGCTGAAATGGAAGGGGCGCCAGACGGAGGCGAAAGTGACAAGGAAGGTAAAGCATCAGCTCCAGTCAACTGTCGCTGACGTTCTGGACTGGCTGTTATTGACCTGTTAGGGATAAGAACCGGGTCACATGTAAATAAAAAATACCTACCGGTAAAGTGGACTAAACGAGTTCAACATTTGCAGGTAGTCGCAGCACAAATTGTGAGTGGCAGAATCAACAGGGGACGCGTCCGTTGCAAAATACAGCCTCGATCGAATGTCGAACAAGAAAGCCTTTGGTGATTGTGAATTCTAATTTAAGCGTTTCAAAAGCACAAAATAGATATTCTGGAAGTGATACGCACCCCACAAAAAACATTCAAAAGTTCTTCTAGGTATGGTAACGAATCAATCAACTTGTGCAAAACTTTTGAGAAAGCTTCATGTAATGAGTGATCGTATACTGAAGTGAGATGGAAATTAAGATGCATCTGTTCGTATTCTTCAGATAGGCGATCCATCACCCGTTCGTGGATTTGCCGAAAATTCTCTAAAAACACATTACCAACTCAATCGTGTTGCATGCGAAAACAAGAGTTGTAGACTTACCAATCTTGTCATCTTCCTGTAACTTCTCAGCTTTGTGTACGAAGACCTCTATGCTAATTTCTGGGTTTGCTGTATACGAGGCAGTGATAAATTCGACAAGTTTTGAGATTGGTTGGTTGTACAAATCCTAAAAACATGATTTAAGGAACCACTCGGAACAATGACGCCCGGTGCTCAGTGCTCACCCGTATATCAATAACAAAGATGATCGCTGCAAATTGAGATAAGGGAACGCCAAGAGACGCCACGGTCGTATTCGCTGGACAATCCCAGAGCTCAAGGGGAATAACAGTGCTAACAGAAGGGAGTTAAACCACGCTATTGGATACTGAACAGGAACACCGACTCTATCCGATGTTTTACGATGCGCGTAGTTGTCTCAAGATAGAAAGTCTCCTTTGGCGGTAAATTTTTGAACAAAACTTGCAGGATCGAAGTTTTTCCGGCTCTACCAGGACTTTATCACACTCTGTTCATAAGAGCGGACCGACAGAAATGTCCATTACCTTCGCATACCAAGTAGAAGTATGTTTGAGCGAGCTACAGGATCCGAGTTTGTTCTATGAATATTGAGACGGGGCCTATGTGATAATGGCGTAGAAGATGAGATCGAAGAGTAATTTGGCGTCGCCATTCTGGTGGCGACTACAGGGAGATCGCTTTACGGTAACCTTTAGAATCCAAAATTTTGAAGGCTCGGGCCGCTTTTATCCTGGTCTTGTCTTCACACACGTTCGTTAACGCCATTCATTTCAAATTCTATTGAGGCTCTTCTCCTGAGCACCCGCTCACGTCCCACCTCTTGTAGGTGCCCTTGCCTTCAACTATGAAATTCGGCAGAAAAATTACTGTGAGTTGTAGTCGGCAGTCAAAGATCCTCGCTTTTTTCTGACCCAGCGTTCAACAGACTGACTTGTACAACGAATGGCGGCCATACTACCTTGATTACAATCTTTTAAAGCGCGAACTGAAGGCGGGTATAAATTTTTTCAGTTGGTTACATCCGCAAATTAATGGGGATTCATTTTTACAGAGTCGCACCACTTCGGCTCATGGATGGACGGAACGGGACGAAGAGGAATTCACCTACATGCTTACTACAGAGCTTGACAAGATACATGACTTTCAAAAGTCCAAAGTCAGTTTGCCTTTCTTAACAAGATCTCCTACTCTCTCTATAACGGTCTGTACCTTTGCATCAGACATCTGAGCTGTCCCGCCGTATCCGCGAAGCTGAGAAGGATGTCCAACGTCTAGTTCAAGAAGAACTGCCAGATGAACAACATCGGCGATCCAAGGACACTTCATTGCCTTCGTCGCTAAGTGTTGATCCCGAACGTCAACAGCAGATTCGTGATCCCTACGTTCATGACGGTGGTTCGGATGATGATCTCAGTGACGGCGACGATTCGGACGAATCTTATGATGCTCTTGAGGCACGATTTCATTTACTGGAGGAAGAGGTCGCCAATCTGGTCGCAGACGTTCATGACCTTGCATTGTATACCAAACTGAATGTTACCGGTTTTATGAAGATCCTTAAGGTTAGTTTACGTTTAAACCCGATGATACGATGCGCCTAATCTCCTTTATTAGAAACACGATGTAAAGTCTTTAACCAAATTTTGTACCCGATTCCAATCTTCTTTGTCACTAGAAACAAACCAAAGTCCAACTCAAATCCACTTTTATACAAGAATACCTTGAAAAGCGCCCTTTCTACAAGTACAACTGGGACGCTCTCATTGTGAAGCTCTCTAAACTATACGATCTTGTTCGTACTCGAGGTCACCCTGTCCAGGGTGACTCAAGTGCAGGTGGCAATCAGAGCGCCTTCGTGCGTCAAACGACGAAGTACTGGGTACATCCAGACAATTTAGTATCACTCAAATTGGCAATTCTGCGAAACCTTCCTGTGCTGGGTAAGCTTTTGTACAATCAGCAATCTTTGTTACTGAGAATTGAATGCTTCACCTAGTTTTCAATCCTGATAAGGAATTTGAGCCGAAGGATTCGGGTACGTCATTTAACTTAGAGTTTTCTGAGGAATTCAAATTCTATGCTTAGCTATTACCTCGATCTATTTCGACAATGAGG
>Ga0307514_10000831_pt1 | contig 49836 bp, 45 predicted proteins | sample 16_EM_MG_FD_203088 | JGI IMG/M metagenome (GOLD analysis project Ga0307514, IMG submission 203088) | Populus trichocarpa ectomycorrhiza microbial communities from riparian zone in the Pacific Northwest, United States - 16_EM | ecosystem: Host-associated > Plants > Roots > Unclassified | place... | reverse complement strand
AGAGAAGGGGTTAGTAGTCAACCCCCAGTAGTGACTAGGTCAGGGAGAGTGGTTAAGACAGGTCATTTGGGTCAATAAATACCACCCGCGGGTGGTCGGTTTCCCAGTCATGGGCGGTCACCCGGTAAAACATCTTATCGAAGACAGAACAAGAGACTCGATATTCCTTTCGAGAGAATCAAGACAAGTCAAGAGTTGACGCTGTTTCAAAGTTGTAACTTGCTTTGCTATACAAGAGAACGAGTAAAGAGAGAAGAAAAGGAAATCCTCCAACGTCAACAATACTGTGTTTATATACAATTTGTTTGCCATCTACGAACCACTCCACATGCTGCGATATACCATCTGAATCTTATCCCATGATCTTACACACCACTAACTCAACTCCTTATCAATACAACCACGCCACATCGTCCAACGTCGCAACACATCAGGCCACTTCCTTATCATACTAAATTAGACTGCCACCATCTCCGCACTTTGTCCGCATGTCCCAACATCTCTACCTTTCCGTAACACCATTCGTTTGACACAGTCTCCGTACTACCCCTTTTATTCCTGAGTATCTCCGTACTTCCTAACGCCGTGACAATTCCCCCCAAATTGCTGATCGCGCTGATGGGGTTTCCAAGACTTAGTGCGGCCTTTTACACTCAGACTGCTTATGAATTCACCCAAAGCAAGCTGAATGACTTCTGCCATGCATGATATGTGGTTTCTCAATATGGGCGACTCGATTCCAGAGCCCTCAAGGGTAGTTTGTAGTTTGCGAGTCATCGAGTAATTTGAGGAAGTGTTATCGGTGGTTATTCCAAGCAAGTGGCCATTATTCAGTTCGAAACAATTAAGAACTTCCTTCAAATGTCCGGCTAGCTATGCTCCCATCTGTAGACCCTTGACCTGTAATCCTTGATGAGCATTCAAAATCCGAAAAGGATGACCTATCAACCTCATCGAATGCCAGTTGAACTTCTCGCATTGCCCAATTTCAATCCAAATAATAAGCAATAACTGACGTTATTGCTATTTTGTTTGTCAATGTCCATCCGTCTAAAGCTAAACTAACTCTGTTTCTTGACGGCAATTGCTCTCAATTGCATCCACTGTCAGTGTGTATTCCCTCCGGCAAATATTACTCAGAGTGCTGGCCGTTGGTAACACCAACTCCCTTCGTAATACATGGTATGACCGTCATAGCTCGAGGTTTGATATCGCGTTCCCTGCAATATGAGCCGAAACAAAACCTAACATGAGGTACCGATTCCAGGTGTCTTGGTGAAATTCGGCAGTTTGAATGTACTTTGCTGCCAGTTTAGAGTGTTTTGGCTGTCAATTCAATATGTATTCTTGAAAGCTGAATGGTAAATTTGATTTTCAATTGCGAACTTACAATTGCAATACCTTGACTTCCATGACAATTAAGTATGGCCAAAGCTGTTTCAGCGAACGTTGAACTAGTCAATTCGGTTATCTCTGACACTGTTAATTCATTCAACTTTACGATATGCACTTTTACCAGCAACTGTTTGCCCTTTGAGCTGGTCCCATGTTCTGATGGATGGCGAAGAAGTTGATGACAAACGATACATATGATGCCGGGGCTGCCAGTCTCCTCAATTCCCCAATGTATATAAGATCGCCAGGAAGGCACATGTCTAGAGTTATTCCAAGCAATAGGCCGCTTCGAGCCTACATTCATGGAAGCCCACCAAGCATCGAAGATGATTTGTAATGTAAGATCGCTTACATCACAAATAAAGACACATTCATTTTTTGAAGATATCATAACCTCTAGTACTGAGGTATTTAGAGATTTTGTATCGGATATCACGGTAGGAAATTAAACTCTGTGTGATTCGATCTGGGTGACTGTCAAAGGATATGTTATAGTCAGGTAGAATGCTGGTGCTTAAATATCGACTTTAGAGTTACAAGAAACAAACAAGTCAGACCTGTGAGACATCACATGCATGTTTGTGAATTTGAATACATGGGCATACAAAGACAAGACAGTTGTGATATCATCAGTAGCATTTTTGCGCATAATGGCAGCCGATAGTACAATTACGGGGCAATGCCGCTGCATTGCTGTCAGATTATCCAAGATGCATGCAAAAATATCGTTGACGCTCCGTTGACGCTCATTTTTGGAAGGTAGTAGCGATATCATCGCTAGCATTTTTGCCTAGAAAGACGGCCAACATTATGATTATGGGTGTACGCCGTTGCTCAGCACCTGAATTGTCCATGATGTAAAACCAAAAATAGTTGACGCTCCGTTGATGCTCATTTTTCGGAGGTGGTAGCGATATGGTTGTTGGCCCTTTAGCCCATAATGGCGGTCAATACTAATATTATGCCTTAATGCTGTCCCACATCCCTGTCATTATCCAAGATGCAAGTTCAGCAATCTGTGACGCTCCATTGACGCTCATTTCTCGGATAGGGCAATGAGCATGTCGCTTGCCGTAATACATCTAAAGCCGGCTAATAACTCATCTTTGGATTGATGTGACTATGCAACGCTTTGATTGCCGAAAAAATCAAACGAAAAAATCATTGACACTCTGTTGACGTTAATGTTATAGCCATACCAACAGTTATTCGGTGCACAATCCTTTTGCTTCAAAGTCATACTGTCATTCTTGACAGCCAATAATCTGTTTCCAGGTAGAATCATTTCTATCCAAAAGCATCGAGGCCTCTCAGTTTCTGAGTCACCACTATTTACGTCATTAGTCCAAAGAATGACGTAGTTCTGTCGCGTTTGAGCGCTTTCAGTCCGTAAGTTACAGCATACAGAGCCATGAACTAATTTTACACTTATAGAGCCCAACTTCCTGATCATTTCTTTTCCAGCTTGTTTTCCTCAATTTCCGTGACGTGCCATAAGCAATTTTCAAAATCTCGACCATGTGCAGCAGATCTGAGCGGATAGTTATGCAGTTAGCTGTATGAACTAATGCTGCATGACGGCTGCCATTGATCCGTGTTCAGACTGAGCACTGACTGCTCGTCCTATGACTCTTATAATATCACGAAATTAAATTTTGTTACCAAATTTGGTCTCAGATTATAGTTTTGCTTTCTAATGGAACTGTAATAGGCAAGTCAATATCAAGTTGGCTGGCTATCTGTCAACCAGATTTGGACTCCAGAATATTTGCATGGCCCGTACAACCATTGCACACACTCTGATGAAATATCATGGCTCACAATTTGGTCACTAAAATCAGGAAAAAGCTGACACTTAGCAAAGTAGGTATACACATTGCTTTTTCGCAAGATAGGTCTGCAAAACTAACTGTTTGGCTATCTATTCCTCCGGCAATGCAGGAGCCGTCACCATATCTTCGTCTGTATTCCATTTCTCCATGGTAATGAACTAGGGATGCTCCATGCAGGGGTAAAAGCGAACAGATTCAACAGGCTTTACATCCTGAATCGGGAACCAATCGGTCACTGTGTCGGGCAAAACAACCGGTATGACTTTGTTTGACTATGGTTTCTGCGATTCCAGCCTCATTTGACAACTTCCTGGTCGAGGAGTCACTGCCGGCATTTACAATTGTCCTCGGACGATATCAAGAGTTGGTGTATGCTCTCCAGCTGTTGTTGAGAATGGTGTGGCTGCAGTCGTCTCTATTTGGGGCTTGACAACCGCTGGAACCTTCAATTTGGCAGTCCCATACTTCATATCTCTCATACGAATGTATTGGGCTGCATCCCCCCATCCAGGTTGGGTCAATTTGTCAGGCCTAATCTGCTTCCACGGAAAACTCTCCATACGGTGCTATACCGTTTTGGAAATTGTGCCCATCACCCACCCATGTTCATCATCATCACTGAGCATGCTGAGCTCTGTATCTTCTTCATCATCTTCGTCATCTTCCCCAACCTGCTCATTGTCAGAACTTGCAAGATTGCTCAGACTGCTTCTGATGGCATTCAACATCTCTTCAAACGTTCTTTCAGGCTTTCCGGTTGTCGCCCCCACATGTTTAGCGGTAGTCATATCATTCAGCTCTTGCATCATCACTGTCTCTGTGTCTTGAACTAGCCTTCTTGCCACAGCAGTCTTTCTCTCCACAAAATCCTCGATTCATTTCACTTTCTCTTCGTTGCTTAAAAAGTGTGTTTCATGGCTTTTCTCCGCTGCAAGCTTCTTTTTGGATCGGAAGCTGCGTAATGCTCCCAATGCTCGGACCCGTTCTGCCTCCAAGCCGCTCCTGCTTTCATTCTCTTGATGAGGTCGACGTGTGGAATTCTTTCTCGATTTGCCATAGTTGCCTGCCAGAAGTGGAGAAAAGTTCTTTTTTGGAACATTGACCATTGTATCGTGTGTTGACCTTGTTGTTGGGCGAGATGTTGGATGTTGCAAAATATGGACCACATGGAGACAAGCTGAGTCTTTTGTATCAAGGTTCGTACGTTTGATCAACTCGAACAAAGCAAAATCTGCGTTTGGACTGACATTTCAATTGGAATAGTAACACTAATTGTACATTATGACATGATAGTTAGTGTATGTTGCATGTAAGATCCCAGATATGTTGTGAGACAAACACCACCAGACGACCTTTCCTTCAAAGAATTTCCTTTTATATCTATCACACACGAGATTTCAGCTGTTGTTCACTTCAATGTATCCCTTCAAAGAAATAAACAAACATCATCAGACTGACTTACTGCAAATCCCGGGACCATTGGAATCACTTCTGACTTGCAGTAATATGCAGAAAGATGTATCTTTAGTAGAACGTACAAGTTGACAGTTATTCATTCCCTTGTGCCCTGGAGCTTACTATATATTCCTCCGGACTTGGCACTTTTCGTTATCATCTTCCTCACCTTTTCCTCAACACCAATTAAGTGCTCAACACACACCTCAGCCGGGTGTGATTCAATCCGAATCGAGCCTGATGACAGGCGCTTTCTCCAATGCACCCTTGACTGAGACACTGCTGCAACGTGGACATCAGTTAGTCCACCGCGACGCTGCAATTGCAGCTACCAAAAATATGGCCCAGCACACACATTTAAGGACAGTACGTACAACCGAACGCAGCAATAATAGGCTGCAGCATGCAATCAGATGTGAGTAGCTCCATATCGATATAGAAGGTGGTTAACTAACAATATAATGTACAGCTGGGGTACGCAGAGAGCTGCGTGACCAATTTATCGCTGCCCACGATGGCAAACCTCCCTGGTTGACGAAGGCATTTGTCCGCACAGTCCGCGAAATTGAACATCATGATGTCATCAGGTCGCAGATTTTCGCGGCAAATTTTAGAATACAAGTCTCCGGGAGTGGACACAACAGGCTTTAAAGACCTTACAGGATGCTACGGAGTCATATATGGTTGAAGTAATAGCTGAAGCTTCCTTTTAGAAGCAGCAACTGATTTGTTGTAGGTTTTCAACATATCTGCAACTATGGCGAGGCAAGGAGGTCGGTTACAGCTCGAACAGTCGGACATGCCCCTTGCCTTGAATATGGCAAAAATGGCCAAAGGAGGGTTTTTGCTTACCACAATATAGGAAACGCAACAACTAATTAAGGAACCTCGCGCCAAAGTCCGAGAAGAGAAGAAGCGACAAGTTGTGTTTGCTGGGCATAAGATGGTGAAGGCTGTGATGGAAAGACAGCAGGCAATGGTTTATAAAAATCATACGGCCAGCTGCCTTCCATGCCAAAATGATACAGCAACTAATCCGCAGACATGCGTGACGTGCGAAGGAACTGCCGCACCTCCACCAGAACTGGTGGTACCTCTGCCTGGAAGGCCATCTCCGCCCGGAACGCCACCTGCGCCACCAGATGACACTGAAGGCAACGAAGGTTATTATATCAAAGGAATGCCATCCAGGTCTGTGTATATGCATTCTTCACTTCCAAACACTCAATTTTTCAATAATAATGCATTTGCCCAGGATAGCAAGAGGGATAAAGATTTTATTCCAGATATGCTGAGTACACTCTCTGCAGCGTACAACTACTGCTGACATTAATTTTGAAGACAACAGCCTTTTAGGCGAATCCAGGGGTGAGAATGAGAATTGATTGAAAAGAACAGGAGTTTTGAGTATTATCATTATCTACAATTAGCGGACACTTTAAAGTATATTTTAAAGAATATTTTTGTATGCACAATTAAAGAACAATGTAGTGATAAATGAAAACATAGATGAAGTGGATAAAACAACTGCCAAAACACAGTAATTGATGTTCTATGCCAAAGTGAATGGTTGCATAATGTGGATATGCGTTTGGCAAAATTAGGGTCAACAGAGTATCCACGATTTTTCGTCGTGTAAGTCAGGTTATTAAAATGTGAAATAATTGTTGTTATCTATAATCATTGTATTGGCCGCCTTTTTAGGCAAAAGAGAATTCTACACTCTCCCTGCCCCATCTTAACAATGAGCGTCAACAAAGCGACAATGTTTTTGATCTTGAATCTTGGGTAATCTTGGTGGTAAATGATCACAGACATCTATAAACAAGGTTTTGGCAGCCTTTATACGCTGATAAGCAAGAGGCCGTCCTGCCACAGCCTCCTGAACAATTACAACTTCATTTATTTTCAATGCTGCATCTCAGTGATCCTGCACGTTGTAGCCTATAAAACCGGTCAAAACTCCATATATAGACATTAGGGGCCATCTCACTCTGTGATTAACCATCCTGCAAGGGCAAAATCATTGACGCTCCATTGATGCTCATTTTCAAGATTGGGCAGGGAGCGTGTTGCTTTCTCGTTGGCCTTTAAAGGTGGCCAGTACATCGCTTATGCATAAGTAAGGCCAAGTGACTTTTGAATTATCTGACTTATAAGACTAAAAATCGACGACGCTCCATTGACGCTCATTGTCAGAATGGGGCATGGAGTGTGTCTGTCTTGTTTTGAGTTATAAAGGCGGCCAATTCATCCGAAAAGAACAACGGTGTGAAATCGTTAATATTTTGTGATTAACAGTTATGTATCTAAATGCGACCATAAATGGAAATACCCGAAATACAGAACCTGAGATTGGAACCAACAGGTCGAGCCAAACCCGGCAAACCCCACGGGTTCACAGCTACAGTTCCAGGGTTGGCCCGCCAAACCGCTGCAAGTTGGGTTTTTGAACATTTCTGTAATCGAACGGAACCGCATTTCCAGTCCAAACCCGGACCCGTTGCTAACACTAGCGGTATTTCTTGCGGGACTTTGACTGATTTTGATATGGATTCTGACACGAGATCTTCCATTCCATCCAAGTCTGCAGTTAATCGCCTGTACAACTCAACTGACCATATGGGAACCTGTTCATTGGTAATAGGCTGGTATTATTCCACCACTTTTCCACTTGTTTCTCTGGGGACAAAGACATTGCTCCTTCTCTCCACCATTAACCGCTGTACTTCCGATGAAGACATTGCCTGAGAACTATGCAGCATTGTGTCTTTCCTCCTACTTGATTGTACTGACCGATGTAATTGTCTATCTTATTTCTGAACATGTCAAATAGTCATGGTTTATAATCAGAGTAGTCTGTATCTTGGCACGAGTTTTTAAACATGTCTTCAATGTATGCTTCCTCAGTTAGAGAGAACCCAAGGATCAGGGATCTCAAACTCTGGGCAATCAAACAAGGTTCCTGTAGGTGGGCTATTGAAGTAAGATTGGATAGCATGGACAATATATGGGTAGAATAATGTATTGAAAATGATAAAGAGGATCTCGAATATTTTGAGGTGATGTTTTGATTGAGATTTGATCTAACCATATAGTGTAACGCAGGAGGAATTGAATCCAAGATACACTCAACTAGAAGTATCTCTTCTAAGTATCCCCTTATCTTGTCTCACTATCGGACTTGATATTGAACTTAAACAAGGACTAATTGCTGATTCACTTCAAAGCTTCACTCAGGCGCAGAAAGTAATCAGAATAGAATCAATGTAGAATAGCTTTCCAGTCCAAATATATTGTTCAGGCTTGTTCTCCGTCGGGGGAAGGTTGCCCTCTATATCAGCGGAGAATCGAGAGGTCTTTATACCTCTTTCCTCTACTCTTCCGCAGTCATCTTGACATCGGATGAGTGGAGGTCTACGATGCACCACTGTGGGTAATTGGTCTCATACTCCGAGAGTCAGTCAGAAAGAGAGACATGCTGCAGACACACAGAACGAAGAGGGTGGCTATCTTCAGCAACTTGCAGGTGGCCATCTGGCAAACGGTGCACCTGGAGCCTGGGTGAGGGCAGCCCCTAGCCAGGTGGATTAACCAAAAGCGCGAGGACCCTTCACAAGGTCCATATTGAAACAGAGATCCACTGGGTCACGGGACATACTGGTACCCACGGAAATGAGGAAGCAGATCGCCAAGTGAATCTAGCGCAAGAAGGCTGCAGAGCAGGCACAGTTCAAGAACACATGTACACCTCGGTGGCGAACAGGACCAGACGAATCTCAGAAACAAAGACGATGGCAAAGGCTCAGTGGGAGGCAGACAAATGCAATACACATTACGGGAACAGACTGAAAGGCAAAGCTGGGAGCAAGAGACCCACCCCAATGAGTAGCATACAGTCACTGGAAGCCAGATTCTACCTACCGAAGTCAGGGCATGTGCCAGTGAGAACGTACTTAAAACGATTCGGACTCCGAGGCGACCACAAGTGCTGGTGGTGCGGGGGTGGAGGTTAAATGGCCCAGTTACGGGAATACCTCTTCCGGCACTGCAGCCGATGGAAAGACCAGCAAAGAACGCTCTGAAAAGAGGTGGGGGAAACAATGGGGAGGAGAGCGGGCAGATGCCGACACGTGCAGATCTCTGAGCTGTTTCTGTTTGGGATGTTATTTCCTTTCTATCGTATCTCATCGTCTGCCTTGTTAGATGTGCTTTTCCTTTGTTAAAGAGGGGACGACGGGTAGTAGGAGCGGAGCCCCACCATCTAGCCGGCCAGTCCGAAGGCGGAGGGGTTTAGGGGTCTGTCATACGCTAAGTAGAATGAATACTGTATGATTAAAACGAAAAACAAACTACTGCTCACGTCCCGTTCGGGTGGTGTTCAGGTTTTTCTTAGCTCCCGTTTGGGGGATTGTTGCCTTGTCTTCTCCGCCAGCAACATCACCGTTGCCAGTTCGGGGTGTGACCCTATCTCAAAAGCTCCCGTCCCGTTTGGGTTGTATTTGGGTTTCTTGTAGCTCCTGTTCGGGGGATTGTTAACTCGTCTCCATAAGCCAGTGCCACCCCTATTCAGAGTGTATTGTTGATTATCAACCGTCCTGCTCGGGGTATCGTGTCCACTCTTTCACCTCCCGTTCTGGATGCCTTATTCCCTTTTGAACCTCCCGTGAGGGATTTCCTGTCCCCTCTCTCACCTTCTGTTCGGAGTGTGTTGACACCTCTCTCGCATAACCCTTCTCCCAGTCAGTGAGTGTTTGGGCTTCTCCCTTTAACCATTTGTTTTGCTGTCTCCCGTCACCTATGCAGCTTGTGTTTGAACTTATCTCATCTCCTGTGAGGGGTGTAATAAATCATTTGTTCAAGACGTATTCAGTGTGGCGCCACATGCTTGATCTAGTTTGTACACACCGGTAAAAATCTTCTTACGCGACGCATAACTCACAGAGAAGCTATAATTGGGACGGTAATCAATAGATTATTTGATGTGTGCCACTGTGAGGTCTTATGGACCTGTGCATTGACTAGATTACTATCATACGAATCCCATTGTGTGCGCTTCATATTATACCTCATGCTGCATTCAACAATATTGAAACCATACTGCCAAATCCACTTCATTGCACGCTCCAAAGTATACCCTGATGAACCCTCCTGATTGCACTCGATAGGTCACTCCCAGCCAGCTTGACTTACGCTCCCATGAATGCTCTGAAGATGCTCCCAAATACACATTGTGTACGTTCCCAAGTCCACCTCCGAGCATATTCTCAAGTAAACTCCCAAGCATGCTCCCACGGACACTCCTAACTGCACTTAATGGCACACTCCCAGCCTACTTGACTCTATGATCCCGAGTAAGCTCTCAACACCTTCCCAAGTACACTACAATTACGCTCTCAAGTACACCTCCTTGTACATTCTCTAGTTTACTCTCGAGCATGCTCTCAAGGATGCTCCTGATTGCACTCAATGGCACACTCCCTCCCTCCTTTACTGTACGCTCCTAAGTCAGTACTCAAGACACACTCAAGCACACACCCAGACACACTCTCAAGTTCACTGCCAATTGCACTCGATGACACACTACATGTCTGCTTGACTGTAAGATCCCAAGTAAACTTTCAAGACACTCTCAGGCTGTAACGGTGGCACATGACCAGGGGCCGGGTATCGGCCATTCTATATAGTCGGCTCGCCACGAGCCTTAGATCTCTAGCGATAATCTTACCTATACATCTATACGTCTACAGATATATTCACTCAAGGCCACGTGTGCAACCATATCCCTCTACTGCCGGACACTGGCGTATGCATCCTTACACAAGCACACTGCCGACCACGCTCTCAAGTACTCTCCCAATTGCACTCGATGACACTCCCAGCCTGCTTGACTGTAAGCTCCCAAGTAAGCATTCAAGACGCTCTCAAGCACACTCCTAAGTTCGTTCTCAAGTACACTCCCAATTGCATTGGATGACACTCCCAGTCTACTTGGCTGTGCGCTCCCACATAAACTCTCAAGAGGCAAGTCACTCTCTATTTCACTTGACTATTTGCTCCCATTTATGCTCTTGTGTGCTCGACCCAGGAACTTACTGAGTTGCAGGTGCCAGGCACCTGGAGGCATGAGGCAGGTGGCGGGTGGCGGGCAGTGGGTGGTCGGTGGCGGGTGGCGTATAACGGCTGAAATCATCACATCGGACGACATCATAGTCTGAATCGTACCTTTAGCGCGACCACCGGGATGCGATATCACGATGCCTCACGGTCATGGTCTTGACAATTGGAGCTTCAGATTCGGCAGGAAAGGTCGACTATTGTATCTTGGAGAGAGCAGATCTCCGACTCAGATTATCCAGCAGAATCTGCTGCCCGCTTACCATCGATTGTGGCTGTATGTCTGCACATTCGGTCATGGGCTAATGATGATGATAGCGAAGGCGATGGTGTTGGTGATGATGATCCTAGTACCAGAAGCACTTAGACAAGTTGGTTTGCTACATCAATGTAAGCATCAAAGCTTTCATAGACTCAGAGCCTTCTATTTGCCAACGCTTCCACAAAACTGGGAAGCTTCCATGAGCCAAACCCTTCCCAAGGAAAGCTCTACTCCTTCTGAAGCGCGGCTCATGCCAACGTGGCTTTCTCAAGCGCGGCTCTCTCAAGCAGGCATTCAAGCTGTCTTTCAAGCAGGTGTTCAAGCATGCTTTCAAACAGGCTCTCAAGCAGACTTTCAATTGCCAGCTGGCTTTCAAGCTGACTGGCAGCGATATTGTCTATTTTACCGGTATAACAGCAAAGAGCACGCAGTAAAGACAGGTATAGGTATGCCTCACGCCGCCAGCCGTATATAGTTCCATAGGCCCATATGCACATCACTAGGAATTGACTGTGGCCGATTATCGACTGCGTATAATGCCCCGAGTCCATGGGAAGCTTGCTATAAGCTACACGTGTGCGCTTGTATGCATAGCGCAGCCTATAGTGGATTGACCCTTCCGCGGATGCAGGAGCAACATGTATTTTAGATCTTGGTTCCAGTTTTAGCAATTCAATATACTTAGTTATAAGGCTGTTACCGAGACTCCATAGTCCTAATCGGGCCTAGTAAAGCTAGGCAGTATACTGGATTGCTTTACTAGTCCCGATTGGGCCTAGTGTGTGGGCCCTGTATAAGTTAACGAGGCTACTAAGTCCTAATCGGGTCTAGTAAAGCAATCCAGTATACTGGATTGCTTACTAGTCCCAATTGAGCCTAATACATAAACCCTGTATCAGGCTATTAGCGAGTCTACTAAGTCCCAATTGAGCCTGGTATATGAACTCAGTAAAAGGCTTTGGGCGAGACTTCTGTTTCCTAATCAGATCTAATCAAGCAATGCAGTACACCGGGAAAGATGCCCTTACGCGACGTGCAACTCACAGAGAACCTGTTATTGGAACGAGTATTCAAAGCATATTTGACACGTGGCACTATGAGGTCTTCTGGAAGTAAGCATTGACTAGATTACTACGATACGCATGCGATTTTGTGCGGTTTATACTATACATCATATTATATCTTCAATATGTAAAACGGTCCAGAAGTCACATGCAAACCTCCCAGACACTCCAGTCGGCCTCACCACTACTCCTAAGAATTTCCAGATGCTCCCAGACCCCCCTGGAGCTAAGCAAAGTGCTCTCAGATGCTGCAAGAGCATTCTCAGGTGCGCCTTAAAGCACTTGTAGCTATGGAGGTGCATCCAAGATGCTACGATATTTGACTTATAGGATAGTCAAATTTAGGGGCAGCTGAGACCTCTGAGCAGGTCTGCGGGAGACTTCGAGAGCATCTGAGACCTTCTACGCAGGTCTGCGGGAGATTCGAGAGCAGCTGATGAGACCTCTGCATAGCTCTGCGGGAGACTTTAAACTTGGTGCGGTATACTCACAGCAGTCGTGCTTAGGGTCCCATAACCACAAGCCATTTCGTGTATCTTATTTGTATTTGTTACAATTACAAGAAGATTTGCTACATCACAATATGCATCAGCAAAACATCTGCAAAATGTATTTTTGTCACTGGGAGCCTCTGGGAGTGTTTGGGAGTTGTCAGACCAGAATCCCAGAGTGGTCAAATCCCAGAGTTGACTGGACCAATGCAGTGGCCTTCTGGTGCGCCTGGGAACAACTAGGAGCGCTGGCGACAAATCTGCAAGGACATAGGAGGTCTGGTGACAACCAGAGGAGCACCTGGGAGCGCTGGCAACAAGCCTGGGAGCACCTCGAATCGCTGTAGAGCAGTCTGGGAAAAACAACATCTTCTTTGGGAACGCTGCTGGTACGCCTGGAAATCATAGTTACTACTTATCGTTCAACGATTTTTAAAACTCATGTATTCAGTTTGTATTCTCATCTATGTATCTAAGTATCCATGTATCTAAGTATCTAAGTATCAATGTATCTATATAGCTATCCATCTACACACGTTAATCTTGGCTGGCTGCAGACGGTGCTTGACAGCAATTCGAGGTGCGCCTGAAGATGGCAATCGAGTGAACTTAGAGATGCACTTTGGAGGCTGTGATCGAGTGAGTTTGGAGATGCACTTCGAGCCAGAGATCGGGTGAACTCAGAGATGCACTTGGAGGCCGTTATCGTGTGAACTTAGAGATGCACTTGGAGGCCGTGATCGAGCGAGTTTGGAGATGCACTTGGAGGCCATGATCATGCGAACTTGGAGGCCGTGATCCAGCGAGTTTGGAGATGCACTTGCAGGCCATGATCGAGCGAGATTGGAGGAGTACTTGGATGTGGTCGATCTGGAGGCGGTCGATGGGAGGCGCGCTGGGTGCTGAGACTCTATTCATCAGTTAGTTAACTCGCAACCATGGGAATGTGACGAGTTGATTTTACCATTGAAGCTCTCATGGAGAGCTGGGTGGTGGCGCGGTCGATCTGTAGGAAGGCACGCCGGAAGCTGAAGCTACATTCAGGGGTCAACTCGTAATCATGAGAATGAAGGGAAGACAGACAATCTTGGGTGGATGCTGTACTCGGTGTCAACTCATGATCATTGCATGGAGAGATAGAGAGGGATGACTTAACTTTGTGTTCTGCGATGATGGTAGAGTTGTGGACGAGAAAGAGAGAGATGGGGGATGAAGATGGGAATGATATGGTACGAGCGGATATGAGAAATCAGGGGTACGACTTGCCTGATTGGGTTTAAAAGACCTGGTATCGGTGTTCGTACCCGCCGGATCGGGACTCTTACCTGCCGTATCGGGGATGGTAAATTGACTCGCACATGAAATTCTCATAAGTTCCAGTTTCTCATGATGATTTCCCGCATCTCCTCTCATCTTCTCTCTTTCTTGTCCTCAACTCTACCATCACCTAAGAACACGAAGTTAAGTCATCCCTCTCTATCTCTCCATGCCATGATCATGAGTTAACACCAAGTACAGCATACACCAAATACTGCATACACCGAGTACTGCATCATCCCACGATCGACTGTCTCCCGCTCCCAGCCAGTCACTCATCTCTCATCTGTCATCTCTCATCTCTCGGTAGACCTTGTTGTACTAAACTCTCTACATTCCCACGATTACGAGTTAACCAATAAATAGAGTCTCAGCTCCCGTCGCGCCTCCCTCCCGATCTACCGCCTCCAGATCGACCACCTCCATGTACTCCTCCAATCTCGATCGATCATGGACTCCAACTGCATCTCCAAACTCACTCGATCATGGCCTCCAAGTTCGCACGATCATGGCCTCCAAGTGCATCTCCAAACTCGCTCGATCACGGCCTCCACATTCGCACGATCATGGCCTCCTAGTGCATCCCTAAACTCGCTCGATTACGGCCTCCAAGTGCATCTCTAAGTTCACACGATCACGGCCTCCAAGTCCATCTCTAAGTTCTCTCAATCGGCGTCTCCAGATGCTCCTCCAATTATGCTCGAGTACCGTCTGCAGCCAGATTGACCGTATGTGTATATATAGAGAGACTTAGATAGATAATACATGCCATATTATGATATAGCGAATCTTGTGACTGTAACAAAGACGAATATGATGGACGAAATGCCTTGTGGTTATGGAACCCTAAGAACCACTGCTGTGAGACTACGGCACCAAGTTTAAAGTCTCCCGCAGAGTTGCGCAGATGTCTCAGCTGCTCTCGAAGTCTCCTGCAGACCTGCGCCGAGGTCTCAGCTGCTCCAAAATTTGACTATCCCATAAGTCAAATATTGTAGCATCCTGAATGCACCTCCATAACTGCAGGTGCTTTCAGAAGCACCTGAGAATGCTCTTGCAGAGTCTGAGAGCACTTTGCTAAGCTCCATGAGGGCCTAGGAGCATCTGGAATTACTTAGGAGCACTGGTGAGACTGACCGGAGTGTCTGGGAGGTTTGCGTGTGGCTTCCGGACCGATTTAAATTTTGCTGAGGTAATGTAGTTTGATGGTACTTACCATATGACCATCCGGGCACGTGGTATTGGGATGTGTCAGCACATGTATGTTAATGCCTATTACCCATCGCATGATCACTTGGCTCTTTATGCAATTGCACAATTGACTCCGCTCTCCTTGCATGCACCATGTGCAACCAGAATCAACACGACTGCTCACCCTCCTCATCGTCCTCTGATATGCCTCCAGATTGCAGTCCTGCAAACCTCGACCCATTAGAAAATCCTACCTCATCGCAAATGATAGATGCGAGCTCTACCGAGGATTCACTGATCTCCGATGATGACGTCGCTCAGGGACTTGTTGTAACCAGAGAGCCAACACGGTGTCAACAGATCGTAACCTGTTTGGCGAAATTCGTTCAAGATTACACTCTATCCGCAAGCAACAGTGAACTGCAACAGGTGAAAGGTTTATTCACCGGGAACTGGTTACTGTTCAGGGATGTTACTCTATGTGATTACGATACGATTCGCCATAACATCCGTAACCAACCGGACTACCGCAACATAATGTACGTTCATACTATGTTTTTACAGAATCTTCCAATGGTGACGTAGTGTTGAATACTATGCGAAAACAGAGGTGCTACAGTTCCGAGTAGGCATGTGTACGCTTCACGTCTCAATTGCAAGTGCCTTCAGTCACATGCTCGGAGACATGTATAAAACTGATTTTTTAAACCATAGGGAATTCCATAGTTTACATACTGGGTTGTCAATCTGTTCTGCTTTCAAGGGAGAATATGTTGGATCCGCTAAAAAAGCGGACTATTCGTTGACCATAAACAGTGGTGACGTGAATCCGATTTTGGTAGTTGAGACTAGGGTTAGTGAGAGTTATCGTCAGCTAAAGCGGAATGCAAGGTTGTGGTTGCTAGGAACTCAGGATTCGGAGGATGGCCAGGTGGTAACCATGATCATTGTGAAGATTACACGGAAACCAATAACCCCCGAAAACCCTAATGCAACTCATCTTGAAGAGTTTATTGATTCAAGTATGGAGGAGTTGGAAAATGCCATGGATCCACCGGAGGGATACACGGGCCGTTCATATCAAGAACTCCTTCAAGACTTTCCGCTGGTGGCATTTGTCGAGCTCTGGCATGGTAATCCTGAGGATCCAGACGGAATGACTTTGGAAAATCGAATAGTAAGCTTCACTCCATCCTATCTGATTACTTCTATGTTGACTCAGAATTCTTCAGAATTTCCTCCCGGATAATCCTGATATCGACTATGGACTTGCAGAGAACACCATTGTGCTATGTCGTAGGGACCTCCTCGGCCGTAATATCTTGGCTGAACGAGATACAAACGATACTTACCTGCTTCCAATACGCGACATGATCGACGAGATTCAGTCCTTCCATGGTATCGCTCAAAGGCATCGTGAACGCCAATCAATGGCAGCGAAAAAGTACTATGTTGAGGATCCCGTACCCGGACCATCTTCCTCTTCTAGAAAGTCTTTTAGGGTCTAATGATCTGAGCGCTGTCTGCATTTGTTTTCTGATTTGTGTTAATATACTTCTCATTCTATCTAAGTTGCACCGGGAAAAATGACCTTACGCGACGCGTAACTCATAGAGAAGCTGTTTTTGGGACGGTAATTCATAGCATATTTGACGCGTGGCACTATGACGTCCTATAGACCAACGCGTTGACTAGATTACTATGATACGCAGGCGATTTTGTGCGCTGGATACTATACATCACACTGCATACAAACTTGAAAGCAATCTGCCAGATGCATTTCATTGCACGCTCCGAAGTACGCTCTGAAGTACACTCCTGATTGCACTCGATTGCACACTCCCAGCCTGCTTTACTATACGCTCCCAATTGCTCTCGATGGCACACTCCCAGCCTGCTTCACTTATGCTCCCAAGTAAGCCCTCAACACACTCCCAAGTACACTCCGAGTACGCACCCAAGTACACCTCCAAGTACGTTCTCAAGTACACTCCCGGGCATGCTCTCAAGGACGCTCCCAATTGCACTCGATGGCATACTCCCAGCCTGTTTGACTGTACCCTCTCAAGTAAGCTCTCAAGACGCTCCCAAGCATACTCCCGAGCACGCTCTCAAATACACTCCCAATTGCACTCAATGACACTCCCAGCCTGCTTGACTATACGCTCCCAAGTAAGCTCTCAAGACGCTCCCAAGAACACCTCCGAGTACGCACCCAAGTACACCTCCGAGTCGCTCTCAAGTACACTCCGAGTACGCTCTCCAGTACACTGCTAATTACACTTGATGGCACACTCCCAGCCTGCTTGACTGTACCCTCTCAAGTAAGCTCTCAAGACGCTCTCAAGCATACTCCCGAGCACGCTCTCAAATACACTCCCAATTGCACTTGATGACACTCCCAGTCTGCTTGACTGCACGCTCCCAAGTCAGCTCTCAAGAAACTCCCAATAACACCTCCGAGTACGCACCCAAGTACACCTCCGAGTCCCTCTCAAGTACACTCCCGAGTACGCTCTCAAGTACACTCCTAATTGCACTCGATGACACACTCCCAGCCTACTTGGCTCTACGCTCCCAAATACACTCTCCAGAGGCAAGACACTCCCAATCTCACTTGACTATATGCTCCCATGTATGCTCCTGTGTGCTCGGTCCAGAGACTTGCTGAGTTGCAGGCGCCAGGCACCGGGAGGCGTGAGGCTGGTGGCTGGTGGTGGGTGGTGGGTGGCTGGCTGGCGGTGTATGTCGGCCGAAATCATGACGTCTGTCGATATCATAGTCTGAACCTTATCTTTAGCGCGCCCTCCGCGACCAGATCTCACGATGCCTCACGGTCATGGTGTTGAAAATTGCAGCCTTAGATTCTGGAGGAAAGGTAGACAATTGGATCTTGGGGAGAGCAGATCTCCGACTCGGATTTTCCAGTGGAATCTGCTGCTCGCTTCCCATCGATTTTGGGCGTATGTGTGCGCATTCGGTCCGGGGCTGATGGTCATGATGGTGATGGTGATGATGGCGATGGTCATGATGGCGATGGTGATGGTGTGATCATAGTACCAGAAGCACTTAGACAAGTAAGTTGGCTACGTCAACGTTAGCATCAAAGCTTCCACAGACTTAGAGTCTTCTATTAGCCAAAGCTTCCACAGACTTAGAGCCTTCTATTAGCCAAAGCTTCCACAAACTCAGAGTTTCCCATCGGCCAAAAGCTTCTGTGGAAAATTCTACTCCTCCCGATGCGAGGCTCTCTCAAGAAGGCTCTCAAGCAGGCTTTTGAAGAGGCTTTCAAGAAGGCTCTCAAGCAGGCTCTCAAGCGGACTCTCAGCCATAGTGTACAGTACCGGTATAGCAGCAAAGGCTGGAGGTAGTGAAGACTGGAATAGGTCCATCTCCGGCCACCAGCCGTATATAGTTCCATAGGCCCACGCGCACATCTCTATGAATCGACTATAGATGACTATAGGCTGCGCGTCGCGCAGGGGTCCACGGGAAGCTTGCTATGAGCTGCGCGTGTGCGCGTAGCGCAGTCTATAGTCAATTTGCACTTTTGCCGATGTGCTACGATTTTGCTTTGTGTTCTATATTCGAATCGGGAATTAGGGATCATTGTTTGAGGGTTAGAAGGGAGTCTGGTTTTGGATGCATCTTGCAAGGAACAAGAGAATGAGTGGAATGTGTGACTAGAAACGAATGTATGAGATGAATTGTTGTCCTAAGCATCAGCAAAATGTAAATCGGTTTGGAAGCCACACGCAAACCTCCCAGACACTCCGGTCGACCTCACTAGTGCTTCTAAGTACTTCCAGATGCTCCCAGGCCCCCCTGGAGCTAAGCAAAGTGCTCTCAGACTCTGCAAGAGCATTCTCAGGTGCTCCTGAAAGCACCTGCAGTTATGGAGGTGTATTCTGGATGCTCCGATATTTGACTTATAGGATAGTCAGATTTTGGAGCAGCTGAGACCTTCTGCGCAGCTCTGCAGGTGACTTGGTGCCGTATTCTCACAGCAGTGGTTCTTAGGGTTCCATAAGCACAAGGCATTTCGTCTATTATATTCGTCTTTGTTAGTCACAAGATTCGCTACATCATAATATGGCATGTATTATCTAAGTCTCTCTATATATATACATACGGTCAATCTGGCTGCAGACGGTACTCGAGCGTAATCGGAGGAGCACCTGGAGACGCCGATTGAGAGAACTTAGAGATGCACTTGGAGGCCATTGTGGCGGGAAAATCCATTTCTCACCACCACCGCCATTCAGTTTGGCAGGGGGAAGTTGGCGGGGGGCATACAGAGATACAGGAATAACGGAGACGGGCCGAGCGACAGGTGGGGGGGGCGTACGGAGATACAGGGATAACGGAGATGGACTAAGCAACGGGGAGTATATATTTGGGAGACCCCGGGGTAGATAGACATCATCTCATTATACGAAATACACAGTCTATCTTTCCCAGCTCTTGGTCCCACGCACTCTTGCCGAGCTTTCATAGATCCACGCAATTTGTGTAGTTCCTCACGTACTCTTGCCGAGCCTTCATAGATCCACGCAATTTGTGTGGTTCCTCACGGTCAGGTACCCCTTCATATCCTCTCACCCTCTTGCTACGCTCCTCGAGCCAGAACCGTTCTTTCTCGCAAATTCCCTTTGGATGCCGTGAGAGCTCCGCCGTTTCACCACACTGTGATTGTGTGAACTTAGAGATGTACTTGGAGGCCGTGATCGAGCGAGTTTGGAGATACACTTGGAGGCCGAGATCGAGTGAATTCAGAGATGCACTTGGAGGCCGTAATCGAGCGAGTTTGGAGATGCACTTGGAGGCCATGATCGATCGAGATTGGAGGAGTACTTGGAGGCGGTCGATCTGGAGGCGGTTGATCGGGAGGGAGGTGCGACGGGAGCTGAGACTCTATTCATTGGTTAACTCGTAATTGTGAGAATGTAGAGAGTTAAGTACAACAAGGTCCGCCGAGAGATGAGAGATGAGAGACTGGCTGGGAGCGGGAGACAGTCGATCTTAGGATGATGCAGTACTCGGTGTATGCTGTACTCGGTGTTAACTCATGATTATGGCATGGAGAGATAGAGAGGGATGACTTAACTTCGTGTTCTTAGGTGATGGTAGAGTTGAGGATGAGAAAGAGAGAGATGAGAGGAGATGGGGGAAATCATCATGAGAAACTGGGACATATGAGAATTTCGTGTGCGAGTCAATTTACCATCCCCGATACGGCAGGTAAGAGTCCCGATCCGGTGGTACAGTAGCGATTCAGGATCTCAAGTTGTTTCGAAAGAGAGGCGATCGATTCGGCTGCAAGGATAATACACTAGAACTAGCATATTATCGGTAGAAATCCTCCAATTCCCGAGGTACACTATAATCTCTAACCCGTCTTTGACATCCGGGTCGCGTCTGGGGGTAAAGGATCGGACACTCCTGTTCTGACAAACAACCACACAAAAACGGTTAAACTTGGCCTCGAATCAGGCTCTCAGTTGTGTACGTGTGCACTAAGATGAAAATGGAAGTGACAAAAAGGGAATAGTGTGGCAAGGGAATGAAGTTGTGAGAACCTGGAGACCTCACTCCACACAAAGTTCCCAGGTCAATCTGGTTAAAGTTTCAACACTACGGGTTTGAGCTGGGTTTGCACTGAAAGAAGAGTTCAAGGGAAAAGAATCAACATTATATGGGGCACTAAGCAAATTGGACAAAATTTGTGGTGTAAAGTGATTAAGAGTGACCTGGTTAAGCTGGTAATAACCCGGATCAGGTTCAGGTTAAGGCTGCAGTGAGTTCAAATATGGCGGATTATTTTAAAAAATCACTCGGTATTGACTCAGGCAGCTGTAAACTAATACCCCCTAAAGATCAGCTCTCTGGAGGTGATTTGAATTTTTGGTGGAGTCATGTCTCCAGGCCCTTTCACCTCATGATCCCAATTTGGATCAGACTCACCATTTTGATTAGTATAAAATCACGTGAGATCAAGGGCCAGGGTACGAGGCCAGGTTAAACTAGGGGTGTCCATACAAGTTCAGGTGAAGTGCAGTCTGAATAATGATAAAAATGGTAAAGCTGGAGAGTGCACTAACTTCTACCTCAGATTTCCCCTTGTTGACACCCTTGACTCACAGCAAAATTTAATACCAGAACAATAACGTGTTACAGCTCCACATAAAAATCTAGCATAATATTTCTTAAACCCGATTTTATCAACCACACCTACCGCAAAACAGCAAAACAGCAATAAAAGACAAGCCTCAACAAATTCCACCAACCTCCGTCTGTGTGTGGCCACTAGCACTGCTTCTCTTTACCAGTCTTGCTGTTATCTTGACCACGTACAACACTCATAATACTCATGTAATCATGCCCCGCGCGCTGCCCCGATATTGTGTGTCCGAATTCCAACACTGTCGCAGCCTGGGGTGAATTCCAGCGGAATTAACTATCGGATTATCTCCAGGCACGTTTAGTCTTGGTTTTTCGGCATCTCTCTTTGGTAATATGTTGAATAAGTATAGTGCCTGCTTGTTGTTGTTTATTCATACTGTATTCACTCTTACTAGAGTATGACAGGACCTAATAACCCCTCCGCCTCCGGGCGAGCCGGCTAGATGGCGGAGCTTCCCCCCGCTACCCTTCGTCCCCGCTGACAAATAAAAGATAAAAAGATAGAAAGATATAAACCCGTTGCCGCCGCCCCCCGCACCTGAGTCAGCCTCTACGCCCGCTCCAAATAGTGCCTGCTTTATGCCGTATAATGCATGTTCCCGAGTAGACACATCAAACACTCGGTCCAGTTCCTCCAGAGAACGCTTTTTTGTTTCGGAAACGAAACTTCATCCCGTTAGTGCATACTGCAGATTGCGGGGGTGGGCTTGGGGCGAACGACGCACAGAAGCACTAAGAATATCCCCAGGAAGTTCAGGGCACTATAAAAGCCCAACACTCCACTTATGTTGAATGCCTTAATCATCCGCGGTAGAGACATCGTGACCGTGAAGTAGAATATGTAGTTCACAGCAGTGGCCGCTGACATGCCGAGTTCTCGTACATACAGCGGATAATTGTACGAAATAAGATTGCTTAACCAGTATATCAATTGGAGGGTCCTCACCATTCAGCTGAATACGTAAATGGGACCGGCCCTTTTCCTGGAGAGTAGGCGACCGCGAACAGGCATATTCCTACCACTATGATGATATTGGGTGCGTCCCACTTGGGTGCGTCCCAACGATCTGATGATATCTGGCCATATCTCGCAGCTATGGCCACGAGGAGCATCGAAGCTCCGATAAACGGGTAGGTTGCTAATAGAAACTTGCGGCGCCCGGACTTATCAATAAGTCTTAATGCTGGTATGGCAAAAAAAGTTCAACAGCCTGAAAACCACAGTGAATCTCAGCGCATTTTATCGCTGACACCAGCAAGCTTATAAATAATAGCCGAGTAGTATCCGTAGATTAGTCGACATCCAGAGAACCAATTAACATGTTAATCCCAAACTTACGTGCACCACTGCTCGGTCTATTAGTTCTGAAAGGGGGCCAAGAGGGCATTAACCACTTACAAATGTTCACACCACACGCCTACTGCATTACCATCACGATGAATGAGGCTTGAAATGCTCGCCTGTTCCTAGGTACTGTGAATAATTCTGTATAGGTCCTCTGCCGCACAACCTTTCCGATCTCACGCTCAGCACCTAACAGACAGTAAATGTAGAAAAGGCCGCGAGCTGCTTGTAAGTCGCTTTTGTGAAGCTTAACCAGGGAATTGAAGGCATACTTCGGTCTCTTATGTTTTAAATACCATCTAGTCTAGATTAGGTTTTTATGATTCATTTAAGAAGAAAATCCTACCGCGGAGATTCAGGGACAAAGCAAACAGCAATGCAGATTAGTATAGGCAGGAAGCAAAGGCTCAATAGCATTAATCTCCAACCGAGGCTCTATACACTAAGTCAACATATATCTAGGATCATCTTCAGTGAGGAATCATACGCAACAGTAAGTTTAAAGAAGTTTTCGAAATGCACTAGCGTTCACAATTACGTTCGCAGAAAGCTTAACATCCAGTTTTATCGCACCCGCTGACATTGCTGCACGATATCTCACAATGGAGGTTACCGAATGCGAGAATTCCTTAGATCCGTTGAATTTTCTAAGAATGGCTTTCTACCCGACGAGAATTCCTCCATTCTACTTGACACCAGCGGGACCAGCCTGGCCCCAATCATTACGTTACTTCACTTCTAAGAAACATTTGGCCTTCCTATTGACTTGTGGTTAGTTTCGGTTATGAAGAGTCGAATAAACGATGTAGTATGTACTCACATATGGAAGACGACATCGAGAGTGCGGGGATTTCTGAATCAGGAGAGGTTTGTTTAAAGAAGCAGATTTGAAAGCACTACAAAGCACCCCCTGTCTAATTGTATGGACAGTGTACTCTACAGACAGCTGTTCGTACCTAGCCGGGCCATCCACAGGGAGATGGGACGACGGGCACTATCATACTCTAGTTAGAGTGAATACAGTATGATTATACGACAGCTGTCTGCGCGAGGTTAACTGCGTTCAAACCTTGCACTAAAACACTCTCAATTCGTCTTCCCCAATGCGAGTACCGGTCCTTTTAGTCTGTTCTATAAAACCGTTTCATTGAGTTATCGGCATTCGTTGGTCAATTTCGGAAGTCTGCTAGAAGTGAACGCCCTTATGCAACCTGGCGCGACGACGCTCGGCGCCGCTAATATTTGATACAATTCGATACATGTTCGAACCATATGTACCCACAGAGAGTATAAAGCTGTAACACTTCAATGAGACAGAGACCTCCAATGATATATCCACTCAATTGCCCCAAAATCCCACCGCACCGCGCTATGTATGATAACCGCCCTCTAATCTTAAACCACCCACACCTATATATACACGTACACACTCTCCTTCCCTCTAGAACCTACCACACAAATGTCTGCCCATCTTCCTCCGGATCAGTATCTTTTCGTGGCGGTGGAGGCGGCGGCAGAGGGCTGGTAGGCGGTGGACTCCTCGGACTATCCAGGTCACCAACATCTTTCTTCCTCATTCCCGATGGCGTTTTCCTCAATCTAATGATTTCATCTCCGTTGCCACCACCGACACTGCTTTTATACTGCTCCAGCTTCAACTTTATCCCCCGAAATTGTTTCATCTCCAATTGCTCCTTCTCCATACGAAGGAGTCTCATCTTCTCTTCCATATCCTTCAACATAAGTGCCTGTTGTTTTGCTACCGCTACTCGGCTGGCGATTTCCTGCCGAAGCGATTCGTTTTCCTCAATCAGTTTTGAAGTTGAAGGTTGAGGAAACTCCTGAAGAAGCGCGTCCTTTGGGGTAACAGGGGAAGAAAGCTGCGACTGAAGTTTGTTGATAGTCTTGTCTCGAGATTTGACGTCGCGTCTATATGCTCTGATGTCGGACCTGTAGAGCTTGATATCGCGACGTAGCTTTTCGACCGTATGATGAAGGTCCTCAGCATGTTCATCGCTAGAACACGTGCCTCCGTCTCGATCCGACGAGCAGCGGGAGCTTGATGAGCTTTCGACAAGTTTTACTAGGATGTCTTCATGAACGTCCGACTGCTTCTGCAGCTGTTCCAACTCGGTTTGGCTAAGCTCTAACCCGTCTCGTAACTCGCCGCTTTCAAACTCAAGATCTTTTATCCGTTCCTCCCGGTCCTCAATGGTTTGCTGACGAGCAGCATTCTCACTCTGCTCCTTCCTCCATGCTTCCTCATATTCGTTTCGCTCACGTTTCGCGGCGGTAACTTCCACCTGGAGGCCTGCAACCAGTGTATCCCTGTCTTCGAGTGCGTTTTTGAGCTTTTGAATATCGTGTTTGCTGTCAGAAACCCTCAGCCATGCTTCCTCTGTGATCTGAGTCATGGAGCATTCAAGACGCATATTTTTCCTCTTCTCCTCTGCCAGACGGGTGTTAATCTTTGACGCCGTCGCTGCGAACTCATCGGCACTCAGTTCCGCCGTCTTCCTACGCTGAGTTTCGTCCAGTAACCGCCGACCAATTTCGGGGATCTCCATCGCAGCAACTTCCTTTTCCTCGTTGGCGCTCTCAGCCTCCAGAACCCTGATCTTCTCCTTGACCCAATCCAACTCTTCATCACGTTCTTTGAGGCGTTGTTCAAGGATTTGGATTCGATTCTTAAAGCCATCGTTGTTGCTACGTAACAACTCCAGCTCTTTCTCTTTCCCTTTAACCGCTACTGGCCATGCAGACTTCCGTAATACATCAAGTTCAATCGCATGCGCTTCTTTGAGAGAGTCGATTGTAGCGCTGTGAGACTGTCGGAGTGCATCGATTCGGGAGCTATGCAGTGTTGCTTCCGACAATAATTCGCGGTTTCTATTTTCAAGTTCCTGGACTCGCTGGAGCAGATGTTGCATAGTAGGGGGATGAATGAAGTCGTTATTATTGTCCAAGCTCGAAGCGGAGCGAGGCGGGAATATCGGGCTCAATCCCTAAATGGCCGTTAGCATCACGCGCGCATGTATGACTCGGGATGGATCGACTGGTACCGTTTTCAATAGTGGCGCTAATCTCCCCGCGGGCTCACCCACCATTGCACCCACCTCCATGGGACTGTAACCCTGAGCAACGGTCGGACTTTCCGGCGAAAGCGGAGGGCTGATGGGCAAGGGGAATCTAAACTCGCGTTTTCTTGCCGGCTCAACGGCCGAGATCGGAGCCGAAGTCGGGGTGACAGCGGAGACGGGCGCGGACGTCGGAGTAAGACCGGTAATCACAGGCGTCGGGGGTTCCGAATTGGAACCTGGCACAACTAACGAAATATTCTCAAACTCCGACGAGATGGAGAGCTGTGGCTGGTGGTGGCGAAATCGGTGAGTTCGTATTGGCGCGGGTTGGTAGATTTTCTGCTGGGGGGGCGGAGATGGAGCCGGCGGCAGAGGAGGGGATGCATCATTATCAACCAGACTCGCAAGACCACCAAGGCGGAAATCGAGTGGCCCACCGGCACTGCGGTTTTGCGTTTTCCAAGTGTCTGAATTTGATCTCACATGACCAGGAGTCGGCGTATCTTCCCGACCATGTGTTGCTACTCGCATCCGTATTCTTGGAACATAGACATGGCCGCCGGTCGGAAATGTCGGGGACGACTCCTTGGATCTGCTATGCTTGGCTAGCTTCGCAGGCGCGGGGCTGTCGCTCGGTTTAACCGATGAAGGCGATATATCGCCCGAGTTCTTTCGTCGCGAAAATAAGTTCAACGAGGGAGCCATTGATGGTGATGTTCAATTTCAGTCGCAAACAAACAAAGAAAGGAAGTAATCGACAACCAGCGTCAATCAAAGAATATATGGTTAATCAATTGCGATTAATAGTTGCGCGTTCAAATCTTTGATCCGTTAGCTCGTAGCATAAAGAGGAAGGAAGGAAGGTAGCACCGTATTATATCAACAGTTTCCGCCGGGGATCCGGGTCAATCGATCTTGAACGCGACGCAAGAATTAGAACGAAACACTTCCGCCGATGTTCCCCTGGTCGGAATTGATTAAACAGACGACAGAATCACCCGGTACCGCTGAAGTCACAGAAATACTAAAGAGCCTCACAAGCAGTCTTGCCTCACCGGGGGGCTTCGACTGACGGCGGCAGTAACTAAAAAAAACTGTAGGGTGTGCGTACCAAAAGGCGCCCTGGAAAGAGAAAAATAATGTAAATAAATGTAAGTAAACAAAGGATCGGGACTCAACCGCGTTTCCAGTGTCTGACGAAGTTACGGGAGAGCGTTTCTCGCGCGTCTCTCAGGACAAGAATAAAAAATGCAGCGAGAAGAGAAACATCAAGCGTTGGACCACTTCTCAGGGTCTGACGAGTTGAAGTAGTCTTCGGAGGCAAAAGATGCCACTTGACGGGTACACAAAACTATGACTTATCGAGCTAGATCATCGTTTCGCAATTGCTCATACATTACAAGGCACGCCAACCACATCACCAGAGCTCGCCCGCATCAGCTTCAGTAATACCCGCACCAGCCAATGATGACCTCCAACCCCCACTTGTTAGCTACCATTCATACCTGGAAAGGATTCATGAAAATCAGTTTTTTTCGCTTTAGCTTACATACCTAGAGAGTGCGAATGAAAGCGGGGCTTGCATACCGAAGATAGCAGTTTTTCTGCACTGCACCCTTTCTGGCTCATGGGCGCTTACATTTGTCCACCTGAGCATAGGATGATCGAATATTCGATCAAATCTGGAAGAAGCAAAAGCTCAGGACGTATTGAAAAACTCGACGAGGTTCACATCTGACAACTTTTCCCGGTCTCGCAGGATTTCAGACGCATATTCGTTGAGGGAAACGATAGCAATGTATATGCAGTTCTGAAGTACCCATTCGCTCCAAGGACTATCAAAAGATACATCGGTGTTAGCGCCTGCAGTGCTACACTAGTAGGTATGTAGGCTTATTCCCTGAGTTGCGATCTTCCAACCCAACGGGGAATATCATGCATAGGTAGGCACCCCGCACAGATTCAAATCAGCGAGGTTAACTACCAGAGAGTACAAATGCACACCCGCCACCCGCATCTAAAGTAGGTAGCCATGGTGTACACCGACGCTGTTGAAAGAATACATGGCCAGATATAGATCTTTGCTGTGGTTTAGCATCAGACACCATGCGTTTCATGCATCGTGTATCAAAACCAGGTGCTACCACCCCCAGTGGGATGCGTAGCCTTACTGTATTACATTGCTAACTGACATATATCGACTACTACAACTACGGCGCCGCAAGCGTGGCACAGTAACGCTAGTAACTATTATGAGAGAATAGCAGAACTGGCAGGGCAATACACACGAGAGATTATTGTTGGTCTCGCGCTTAATTCTGTTCACTAAACCTCGCTCTGTAGAGTAAGCTTAAGAAGACGACGCAGTTACCTCAGATACCAGCCTGCAGCGAGAATCTCACATGTCTCTTAACGTGGTAGAAACTCGGACCAAGGAGATAAGATACTTTTTCCATCGCAGTTCTAATTGCCGAGAATGGTTTCGGTTAAAAAGCCGTCAGGCGTTGATGTGCAAAGCAACAAGGACAGCGGATTGAATTAAACACTCACAATCGTCATGGTGCATCCTCTGTCAGTAATCCTTGAGCCGATCGTTTCATCGGTGGGGAATCCTTGAATCGTAGTCAGTTCACCTTTTTGTTGAAACTGTTTCGTATCTAAACCCCCATCTCAGACACCGAGAGTTGAAACATCATCCGGATATATCCTCTTTTTCGAAGATATATGATAGATGGAGTGCCGCGAGTGAATTCCGGTGACTCTTGGCTGATAGAAACTCGAACAATGTAACCCTAACCCTCTCATCTGTCGACACTGAAGGAGACAAAGTGATATATGCCTTAAATCGTGAATAGAAGCGGGGGATATGAGAAAACAAGTGAAACTAACTGCCCAACAATCAAGAAGAACCCAAACACAGTCAGCAGATTGAAGTTGAGTACAATAGAGCGAAGACAAACGCTCGCAATATTCTCTACAGCCTAGACAGGCTGGCTCTTGCGCATTTGGAACCGCTCACTGAATCTCTAACATCTTGCAGTAGCCTCGATAGCTTTTCTTTTGCGCCGCGGGGCGTGATTCCTCCGACATCTCTGCGCCCCAAACACCCTCCCAGTTTGCTAGAGTAGACGCATCGCAAGACTCCTCATAACTCCTTACCTTCTTTTAGACCCTTCAATTTATTCCTGGTGTTGTATATTCAGGCGTCAGCTATGGTATCGTCCGGCGGTGGGCTAGTAATTGCATGGTGATACTTGCACTAAAGATTAGGCAACACATGATTAGTGCAATATGGTAGTGATTGGGAGCGATGTTTGTGCATAGGGAGAGAGCCGCGTGCGAGTGCGGGCACCAGGCTGGTCTGATCAGGGCGTGATATGTTGTCCGCAGATGGCCGGCAGGCGGGTTGGTTGACATATATATGAACCACATCCTTTGACATGAAGCAATTCAACGAGGTTTCGTATAGTAGCTCTAAAAAGCCTTATCTAACATCCTCCATAATTAGTGAATCGGTGAATCGATCGATGGCGAATGCCGGAATCCAAGGGCTAGGGTGTCGTCGCATCGCATCGCAGAGCTCAGCACAAAAGGCTTTAATCATACATAATTTCAATTGCTAAAAGCTACAATAATAGACTCGAGACATACATCATATCGCACCGGGTATCGCTCTATTCTGCATGAAGGACCAATGAGAAACCCAAATATGCCTGAGAAGCAAGACAGTCTCAACACTATGCATGAACCGTTGCCAACCTCGCCGCAATGTCCCAAATTAGAGTCTTCTCAACCACATCCTCGCGGTCCTCATCCACCCTCAGGGACAGACACTCCTGCACTACACCGGCATAAACACTTCCAACTTGGCCTATTAGATCCGGTACTACCCGTTTTCGAAGAAACCCACGGAATTCTTCTGTTGTAAAGTCTGTTATCCCTCCCACAAAGCTCTCCACGCTTTGCCACAACCCAATTTCAAGTAGTATTAGACCGAGGGAGTAGATATCGAAGACACGTCTGTACGGTCGGTTCGGGTGCTTTAGACGCTCCGGGTGCTGATAGATTCCGATTTCTTTATCACGCGTGACGACAAGTCGCCGATCGTTTGGGTTGGGCTCCATCGTGGCGTCGTCCGGTCGTGTGAATCCCCAACCCATCAAGTATGGCTTTCCGAGTTGAACTCTTCTCGATTTCGAAGGTCCTCCTCCGCGGTCCGCACTCTCGGCCGGGAGAAAGAGGATTGATGATGGGCGGATGTTTTTGTGAAGAAGGCCACAAGCATGTATGGTGTATACCGAAGCCACGAGTTGTTTAGCAATTGTAAACCTCGTTCCCAGGTCAATCGGGTCCTTAAGTTGTCTCAGAAGTGCCATCAGACTGTGCGGCTTTCTCATACCCAGCCCTCCCTGTCGCAGCTCCTCCGGCCCTCTCAGATGCAGATATTTTGGCAGCTCATACACAAAGCCATATCTTCCCTCGTCCGGATCGTGGAAATACCCACTGCAAGGGAGCATCCGAAATTCCGTCGGCTTATCGTCGGCGCAGAGGAACTCGGCAAGTTTATGCACCAGATCCCTGAGCGAGCGATACGCATGTCCATTGACAACGTAAGATTTGAATTCAACAAGAACCACGCGGCGTTGATTGTGGGAGACGGCGAGGCATGAATCACCGCCCTGCCACGCCACTGAGGTGTGGAGGATGTAGTCTTCGCGGGCAAGGAGAGTGGGAGCTTTCAGGAGGCGGCGTTTGAGGAAGGGGTCGATGTTGCCCCTTGCGCGGAGCTTTGCGGCTTGCGAGAGCAGTTTGTAGCTAGATGCATAGAATCCTTTGCTGGGTGGTGACATGTCGTCGGCATCATCGGCCGCAGCGTTATGAATGTGGAGGAGAGGTCGGACGTCCTTGAAGCCAGATAGCAGCTCGCTCAATAGAGCCCGATCCATCATTTCTCGGGCTTCCGGTGGACAGAGATTGTATAAATCATCGTTGAAGTCCTTGAGTTTGGTCAGGAGCGTTTCGAAGCGGGGAGGGTCGCGGATAGCCCAATCGCAGCGTCCTAGATAGCATATCGCTCGATGATTCTTGTCGAGGAGGGTTTTCGACATAGGGAGGCGGGAAACGCCATGAATAATGTCAACAATGTCCAGATCCAGCAATTCCTATTGCGGCTGTCAATTTTCATCTATGGTATGTCTTGAAAGTGTTTGCGTACGGGCCTATCCCTCGCCTCCACAGTCTTCACTAGCCCATACACCTCCTGCAGCCTTGAAGCATTCACCATTAACCCGGCCACAGCATTCAGCGCATCCAGAATGTCAGGACCAATCTTTATCCCGTTTCTGAGATGAGCTTGCAGCTTCTCGGCACCCGAATATCGAGAACTTCGACGCTCTTCATCCGTCGTGTGTTCATCTATTCCCCAGTTCTCTCCCCAGACAATAAGGCGCGCCCGCTGGCATCTGGCGCGGTGGTAGAATAACTGCTGTTCTTCGGGAACGGATAACGCATCGGTGACTATCGTGTAGCCTTTTATGCAGGTTGAGAATATCTCGATGACGCCGAGAGCGAGTTCGGCCATGATAGTAACTGGCGATGTAGACTGGGTAAGTGCGGGGTAAGTGGTGGAGAAATCAGTTTCGATAACAGGATGGTACCGGTATTATGTATCCGATCCCATCCCGGGTATTTAATGTTGTGAGCTAGAAGGTTTGGTATCATTATTGGTGTTGTGCGACGTTACTAGGCAGCAGCGTCGGTGTTGAGGAAGTTTCCGTTCACGTTTTCAGTGGACTGTTCTCGTATAATTGTGTGCTGCTCGCCGTCGCAAATTTCATGCAATGCCCCATCAAATCTGGGTTGTCGCATCAGAGCCTATAGTCTCGCAGCACAGTGCTTCACAGTGGCAAAATTGCGTGACCAACGAGTAATCGTGACAGTGGTTAGGGTTCCGGGTCACAGAGAGTGACTCGTTACGGCTTACCGGACGAATTCTGCTTTGCTTCATTGTAGAGTATCGCGACGGGCAATAAACGGTGGCGAGAGTGGCGGATAGTAAGAAATCTGACGAAAAAGCCATAATGGCAGTCGCGCTCTAAACATGAATTGTCTATCGTTGAATTCTCGCTGCGCACTTAGCGGCCTTGGCTTACTACGCCGCGTTCCCCGAGCTCTCTCCCATCGACGCCCACCCCATCTCCACGCCTCACACCTACACTACCACAGCACAACCCAATCGCTACACCCGCCTCAATCCTCTTCGTACTTGTTTCTTCACCACCACTTCTCCTCTGGCCTTACAGCCGCCATGCCTCCCAAACGAAAATCCATCGCGGGTTCCGAAACCCCTGCCGTGTCAGGCTCGTCTGCAAAACGTTCGCGCACCTCCGCCGCCTCTTCCTCACCCGCTCCAACACCCACAGCCTCGCGTGGCTCCAACACCAAATGGGTATATAAATCCAGAGTCAAAGTCTACAAACCCGCCGAATTGTGTACCTACGTCGCAAAAGCCATCTCGGATAACGATGAAAACACCGCATACAAGACCCTCCAACGAACAACGTGTCAGAGATGGACCGCGGCACAGGTTAACGACCAGTGCATGTCCTGCATCGAAAAGCAGGCTGCGTGTGGTACTTGTCGGTTCCTCCAGATGCGGGTGTTTCGGGAAACGGTGGATGAGAATGGCAAGACAGTTGTGGATTACACGGATTATGCATTCAAGGGAAACCAAAATGAACCGATCGAACCGCCCAAACCACCCAAGACAAACAAGCGGGAAAACAAAAAGAACAAGCCTGCGCGATCGGCGAGACGACGGGCGGGGGGATCGGATTCCGAAGATTCCGAGGAGGAAAAGGAACTGGCCTGGGAGGTGATCCCGAAGAGTGGAAGGACCTACCCGACGCCGGCACTTGCTGCCCCGCTTTCACCGACCCCCGAGGATGCCGCCTATGTGCTTCCGATCGTCGCTTCTGCCTTCGCCTGCCACATGAGACGTGAAAACTGGCACGAGGAGACACACATGAAGACGCTCGCTTCCTCGCAGCTTCCCGGCGGATCTCGGCCTATGATTCGGATTCAGTGCACTCCGCTCACGCGCTCCCTCTGCGACGTGTGCTCTACCAGTATCTACATGGGATCTTATATGTGTGGATGCTGTGGTCGCGAGTTGTGTCTTGGCTGCTGGGAGGAGTGGACACCGTCGGGTCAGCTGTATAGCGGGAGGCTCAACAGAATCGACCAGTGTTCCCGGAAACGCCGGCACGGAAGGGAAGCAATGCTATTTGTTACCCGTGGCAAGGAAGGTGAGATTCAAGAACTCCTCCAAAGAGTCATTACACACATCTCTCAAGAGAACTTTTCGAATTCCACCGATCATGATGACGAAGTTATCGCTCGCATCCCGAAAACAACTGCATCTTGTCCCTATCCGAATGGCCCTCGCTATCTTCCTGTCCCGCGGACCAAACATTCCGACCTCCCTCTCCAGGACTTCCAATGCCTCTGGCGCAAAGGCGGCATTCCCTTGGTCCTCACCGGCTTGCTTGCTGGTTTTCAGCTCCCTTGGGATGCTCAATACTTTATCGACGAGCATGGAGAGGACGAATGTTTCATCCACGACTGCACCGATGACAACACGATGGAGGCAACCGTAGCCAGTTTCTTTTCCTCGTTTTCTGGGAGTCTTGGGACATCTTATAAGATCAAAGACTGGCCACCTTCGGCCGATTTCAAGGACACGTTCCCGAAACTCTTCGCCGACTTTGAGAACGCTCTTCCCTACCCTACGTATACTCGTCGTAGTGGCCCTTTGAACCTCGCGTCCCACTTTCCGCCTGGATGGAATGCACCTGACCTGGGACCAAAGATGTACAATGCCTATCCTGCAAAAGATTTCCTTTCCTTGAATGAGGACGCTTTGACGCCAGAGCACAAGGTACAGCTGGCGAAGGAAGTCAATGGAACAACCAACCTCCATCTCGACCTCACCGATGCCGTCAACATCATGCTCTATACTAGCGGCGGTCTCAATGCCCCTCTGCTCTCTACAACCGAGAAAGGCATTCCGCTTTGCGGCGCAATCTGGGACATCTTCCCTCCTTCCGCCGCCGCGACCATTCGCGCCTACCTTAAGGAGAAAAACGAGGACGTGGATGATCCGATCCATCGACAAATCTACTACCTTTCTGAACATGATCTTGCTCTACTGGCACAAAAGGGGGTCGGCTCGTATCGGATATTTCAGCAGCCCGGTGATGCGGTTTTCATTCCCGCGGGATGCCCACATCAGGTTAGGAATAGGAGGAGTTGTGTCAAGGTCGCCGTGGACTTTTTGACGGCCGAGAATGTGCATGTCTGTCGCAAGCTCATCGAAGAGGCGAGGAAGATGGCTCCTAGGGTTCCGAAGCCAGGGAACAAGGGCATGGCAAAAGAGGATGTTTTGCAGCTCTGGACTTGTCTCGGGTTTGCTTGGGGTGCATTGGAGTTGGTGAAGGATGGCAGAGCGGGCGACAGAGCGGGAAATGGTATGAAAAAGGAGGCAATGAGAGTAAGGCTAGGGCAAGATGGAGGTCTCGAGCTGACGGATCAGCACGCCGGTGATACCAATGGATCTGGAAACTATAACGGTGCGGACTATGATAACGACAGTTCCGGCTCGCTCACGCCTCTTCCGGAACCGATGGATCATGACCGCCGGGAAGAAGCTGCGGTAAGCAAGAACCGGAACATCATGGACAGAGTCGAAGTAGTCGTTAACAATACCAAGAAACTATCGCCGGTTCCCGACAAACCAACCAACGCCAATCCCGTCCCAGTCTTTATTTCTCGCTTCATGGCTCAGCGCGCTGTTAAGGACGGCACACCAGAGGCTGGAAGTAGTGGAAGTGCGGATGAGGGGCAGGGCAAGGCGTTGAGTGTGATCGATACTATCAACGACTATATTGGCCAACAGTCGGGTTCCAGTAGTCAGGATTGGAGTCCAGCCGGTGCCCAGAGTGTACTGGCTCCGCTGGTGCTCAATGGCGGTGCATCTGCGGAAGCGATGGACATCAATAGCAATACTACTCCCAAGGAAGCTACCAGTAACGGTGCGACTCTTACTCTCGCCGCGACCATCACCACTACCGCCAGCGGCCTATCTACCCCCGCTGCCAGGACCACCAAAGCCAGTCACAACCCGACCGTCACTACCGCTAGTGCATCGAAGAAATCTACCGACTCTACCAAAGAAACTGGTAGCAACGGCACCACCCCGATAGTTACTACTCCCGGGAATACCGGCAGCAGCGGAAAGTCGTCTAACATCGCCAAGACCGTGGCCTCAGTACAGGCTGCGGCTCCTATTGCCCCCATGGCTGTTCCTAAGGCGAGCACCGTCTCCAAGGCGGGTACCACTTCTCCCCCATCCAACCCGACGCCCGCCGCCACCACCACCACCGCCACCACCAAGCATCTACGCACAAACACGACATACCTGAATCCGTACGACGACTTGTGGTGAATTGTCGGGCGATCTGTGCTACCACTGTTTGCATTTTCCAATCGGTGCTTCGGAGTCTATCTTTTTGCGTTTGAAATTACTCAGCAGTTGTCATTTCTATATGTCGTAATTGCTTGCCTTTGAAAAAAACGTACTGTACCCTTTTTTTCTTTAGATCTGGGTGGTTTGTGTTTGATCGGAATTCGCTGTCATTTTGCTGCTTCTTTTCCCGATGGTTGAAGTCTTTGGATTTTAGGTGTACTTAGACGGGAATTCGAAGCGTAGGTAGAATTTTGTTTAGGAGTTGTCCAGTGATTGTTGTTATTTCATGACGGTATGAGTGTTCATTCAGTATATTAAATCTATACGTCACTCAAAGCCATCCCATCCCATACACACTGGATATTGACAAAGCCTTGCCAACAGTAAAAAAACCATCCCACGCGGACTCGTTTTCCAATCCTTCCACCCAACGTACAAAAAAAAAAGTGAAAAACAAATGGTATCATCACATCATCCCTCATCATTACCTCCCTACTATCCCTAAGAAAAAAATCCGAAAAAGACCCGCCGCAAGTCGGTAAATCGTGACTAGTAAAAAAACAGTAAATGCTAATACAAGAAAAATGCTAACCCAACTCCTAAGAAAACCCTCCCATCCCCCATTTTATACACTCCCCATACCTCACCCTACACATACCTCTCGCTAGCCGCACTCATAACCTGCCACCCCATGAGACATATCCACACGGCAACAAAGCACGCAATCATTTCCATCGCAAACCCCGTTTTCCACAAATTACACATCCCCTCCTGCTGTATTCTCGCCAGGGTATCCAAACTCCTACCCCCCCAAAACCCGGTGGCATAGACATATCGCACACAATTATCGTTGACACTCCCCATTGGGCCCCAGAGCTCGATCGAAGTCTTTACGAGGCCAGTGAGCCAGAAGATGAAGAGGATGAACGATGCGAGGACGATGGGGAGTGGGAGGAGGAGGTGGATGTAGTATAGCACCACCGCGATGATGACAAAGATCATGGTGAGTGCGCCGGTGGCGATGAGGAAGTAGTAGTACCTGGGATGTTAGCGGTGGGTGGGGGAGGAGAGGGAGGGGTACCATGGGATCGCGACTAGTAATCGGGTCTGCACGTAGGTGAAGTAGCTGTAGATTCCGAGGGTAATGGCGCCGCAGACGAGGAGCACGAATAGGAGGAGCGATAGTGCGACCTCGGGCCACATGTAGGCGCGGCGGGCGCGCACGACGTGCACAGAACGTTCTCTCCGCCCCATTGCGTTATAGCTGTTATAGGCGGAGGAGGAGGTGGTGGTGGTGGTGGAGGCGTGGGCAGCCAGTTTGGTTATATGCGGGGGTGTCTTGGGGAAGTATGGTGCGTGTGGAAGAGTAGTGGGAGTTAAGCGATCGTCGGTGGTCGAGCGGTATAGAGGAGAGAAAAGAGAAGAGAGAAAAGAAGTTTTGGGTTGCGAGTGAGAAGGTGAATCGAAAGTAAAGCGAAGTGAAATGCTGGCACACGCGGCCGATGTACCTATTCGCACAGGCTACATGCACAGGGTAGCCACCGCATTTCTGTGTTGTCCAACCTCTCTTTTTTCCACTCCTCCACCTGCCGCGGCGCTACAGAGAGGTTTGCTAGTCTTATGGGACACGTTGTTCCCCGCATTAACGCACATAGTCAGGTACAGCATCACGGATCCCCAGAAGATTAATGGCATGCAGTGGGCCCTTAGGAGTTCAAGAGGAGAATCTAATCGCTATCGGGCCGTTGCACAGGAAATGTAAACAAAGTTGCTGGGGCAACCGACGTTACCGGGAACAATGCTCTCGTCAATCAGCCTGCAACGGCAGAAAGTGTCGCTTACTTGCAGAAAGCCATCGTCTAACATCCGCACGTCACTGTATCTCCCCGCATGCAAAAGGAAAAGAACCCCCAAAAGAAAAGTCTATGCTGCATGCGACCCTGTTTGTCAGAAACGATTAATATCCCTCCCCAGCACCCAATTCAAGAACCTGTCTTCATCAGCCCCGCTCTGTGCTCCATACGCACGCGCACCGAAACTCACCAATAAGTCGGAATCAGCACTCTATTCCTCCAGCTCACGCTCTTGGTCATATACGCCGTTCTCCACAGCAGCCACGCCATCCTCCCCTTGACGTCCGCCCCGTCCGTCTGTGTGATCGCCTTCCACCCACCCAGATACGCCATCACCGCCAGCGAGCGAAAGCGGAATTCCTTCTCCTCAGCCACGTCCGCCAACCCGTGTTCCTTCCTTCTCGCCGCCTTGTTGAGCGATTTCCCGAGCCAGTTCGCCTGTTGATTTGCCACCTGTGCCGTCGCGGGCAGGTGTTCTTCTGTGACCGCCGCGCAGTCGCCTAGCGCAAAGATGTCGTCGAGGGGCGTTGGGGCACCGCCTTCGGTTGGTGCGGCGAGGACACGGAGGTGCGAGTCAACCTGGATCTGTCCACCGCGGGGAGCCTTCACGATCTTCATCTCCGTAGGCTGATTAGTGTAATCGCGATGGAGCAGAAATGGTTTCCCGAGCTGGCCGACCACAAATGGGCTCGTAGCGAGTCCTGTACTCCATACCACCGCGCCGACAGGGACCCTTCCGTCCTCCTTCGTCACAATTGCGTCCGCCTGTACTTCCAGTACGTGGTGCGAGGTCCTGACATCGATGTGTTGTCTCCGGAAAACATTACCGGCATACGCCTGCAGCTTCTTATCGAACATCCCCAGAATCGACGGTGCGACGTCATACACGGTGATTTTTGCCGCCTCGACGAGTCCGGGGTACACATACACTAGGTCGTCTTTTAGCAGATCGTGAAGCTCGGCCGCAAACTCCACTCCCGTCGGGCCACCCCCGACAATCGCAAAGTTCAGCAGCTCCTTCCTTCGCTGCTCAGAAATAGTAGGGAGCGAAGCTTGCTCGAACCTCTCCAACACCCTACTCCTAATCTTTCGTGCATCCCCAACATCCTTAAGAAAAAACGCATGCTCTTTCACACCTGGAATCCCGAACGTCTGCGCATAACTCCCAACCGCGATAATAAGTTTATCATAGCCTAGATCAAACCTCACTGTCTCATCGCCGACACTTTCAACGTGTACCGATTTCTCCGCGATATCCACGGCGTCTGCCCACCCGCGGATCACCTCGACGCCCTTAATTGAATGGGGGCTCTCCATTGCGGTGCGGAACTCGAGGGTGCCGACGGCGGTGCCGGCAAGGAGAGGGGTGAAGACGAAGTATGTGCGAGGCGTGACAAGGATCGGTTGGTAGTGTTTTGTGTCTAGGGAACGGGCGACGCCGAAACCGCCCCAGCCTGAGCCGAGGATTAGAACGCGCTCGCGGTCTGGTTGAGTTAGTGGGGGGAGAAATGGAATTGGGTGTATTAGAGTACCGCGCTTGGTTTCATCGAGCGAGCGCAGGGACAAGAGGCGTTGTTGGGAGCATAATGTTGGTGCTCTGTGCGAGAAGAGGTGGGGTTGAGGTCGGAAGGGTATCCGAGTGAGGGTTCTAGACGCCATGATCGCATTGCTATGGAGTATGGAATAAAGGAGAATATATCTACTGTCAAACTAGAGTCGGTCGTGGAAACTGCCGATTTGATGTAGCATGTCGTCATTCCGGCGCCACCGGATTAACAGTAATAAACTAATCAAGATATCTACATCAATTTGGTAGGTTAACAGTTAACATGCTATTCAATCGGCGACTCGGGGGATTGATTGATTTTTTTCTGCGTTGTCATACGTAGCGGCGCAGTTCGCATGCGGATGCCGATTCGAGTGAGAACAGACATAAACACGGATTAACTTTATCCCGAAAACTCCGGCCTGCCGAGTCAGCCTCTGGATAAGTACCTGCCTGTCCCATCGGGTATATTCTCAGATCAGACATGGTGCATACTGGAGAGTGGCTTCTCAGGGAGGTGAGCGGTCTGGCCGGTGAGAAACAGCGGATGTATAGGACTTGGGAGTACCCGAGGATATTGCAATGATGGTATGTGAAGCAGGAGCCACGGTATTGAAGGAGTGACTCGAGAGTTTCCGGCTTTCACTAGCAAAGTGCCAATCCACGTGCAGCTCATACCATGCGACGTGTAAGGTGATTTTTACTGGTGCCTGTAACTAGAATAAAGTACAGTCGTCCACATGTGGAAGTAGCAGGCACAGTGAGTAAAGTCCAGAAGCGATGCTGTCTCTTACTATATACCGGTTTCTCTATATACACAATGACTAGAACAAATTGGTCGGTTTGCATCCACTGGCTTCCAGACTTGGGTACAGGCAACGGGGTCGAGTAGATTCCCAACACCACCTATCTCACTACCCAAATGTTGACTTCTCTCATCCGTGCCTTGTTTCCTTACAAAGCCTTCCCAGGCCGTTCCCCCACAAAGTAATCACCCTTCACTAGACCCCAAACAAAACTACAGTCCTTTCTACGTCTCCAAAGATATCGACGTCTATTCGCTCGTCTTCCTCCCGGTTTTCAAGTTCTTCGATAGTTGGTTCTTGTTCGATGGAAACTGCTTGGGAGGCAACGTATTGGTAGACACAGTAGATAATCAAAAGTAGCAAAAGTAACAACTTAGCTCTAATAAATGTAAATTTGTAGGTAAATATACGCTATAATATTTCAGGTGTTTGTCCGAGTCGCTAGATGTTCTAACTGTGAATTGCTGCTAGAGCTTAAACTTGTCCCTTCACTTCTCAGAGAGAAGTAGGTCTCTTTATAGAACAAAGAGCACACACGACTTGAGTGGGGGAAATGTTGTCGTTAGGTATTCACTCGCTAATGATTGCCCAAATGCCTTGAATATTGCCCCCCTAAGGGTAGGTGTCCGTACATACATGTTTCTACGAATGAATACAGATACGGTTTGAACTCGGAAATCTAACCACGCACACGATCGCAGAATAGACGGGCGAATCAAACACGACGAGTTGCCTATATCCAGTGGACCGATTGACCACAAGCGCAGCCAGGATGAAAATATCATCACACGGGACTCTCGCTTCGCCAATCATGCAAGACGAAGAGGCCCTGCAAGCTGCTACAGGGGTTCCCAGCCCCATCCAATCTGTGATTATCTTTAGACTAGTCAGATAATCATCCATCGATCGCTAGATCGGGCCACCGCTAGCGTAGACTTGCTCATTCAAAGACCGATCAAGCTCTGGTGGCTCTGGCGGCGGAAAGGAACTTCGAAAGTACAGTATGCACTACAATATCTTCCCGCTCTACCGAGAACTCTCCAAGAGTAGATCGGAATGATGTGGTTGGCTATATTTTGCCCGTGAACCCCACAGATGGCGTTGAGGTGCTGCAAGTCCGAGGGAACCAATCACCTCTATCCAGATCCCTTACAAGCTCCTACCGGCACTCACAACCCCCCACATGTGGTGATCTTCCAGTTGCAAAACTTCCGATTGGCAGGTTGAACCTCAGATATGGAGCTAAAGGTTCAACTCGCTCATTTTACGTACAGAATGTATCGAACAAGCTCGAGGCAGGCCACTGAGGTGTCTGCAGCGCTAGTTCCGCAGTAGAGCAAATCGGTGAATCTTGTTCGGCGGGGTAATGATACAGGGTTTAGAGAAGCAACATCATAAGCCACCATATGTATCTTCATCGTATTTAGTCAACGATGGCACTTACATTGTGACCGAGTACACGCCATTGGCATGAACAATGAACCAGGCGGTCTAGATTACAAAGTTGATTCTGGTAGTGACGATCGCGATCACGATGGTCTAGTATATCCATACTCGGCGTTTCCTTTTCGCCCGTCATTCAGATCATCGTGCAACCGTCATGCAAGATTAAGGGCTTAGGGCAAGGGCTTTTGTCTGCAGACGGTGTAGAACCACCTTGTATTACGTACCCCAACCGTTCTAAGTTTGCCTAAATATAATAGCTTACATACAAGCTATTCAATTCGATTGGCATATTTTTATACAGCGCGTGTGCTAGTCGTGTATATAGAGGGTCACTTTGCTTTTAGTATCAGGTGTTGCTGTTCGAACGTTTTTGTCAATTCGCAATATTCAAATAGCCGTCCACAAGCGTGTAAGACAGGGTTTTCATGGCCACCGCAGTGACCACTTAAACGAAAGCAGGGAAGACACCTTCGCTTATGCGTGTAGCTTTCTGATAGCTGACAGCGGAGACACACTTGGTTCGGGGATTCAAAAACAGCTTATTCACAACTTGTCTTATCTCATATTCTCGGCCGGTGTATGCATCTTCCTGATTTTTTGAAGAGATGTCATGTGTTTGCTACGCCAACTCTCTTGCCGCGTCGATGTGACGCCCACTAGAACCAAAGTTTCTTTGTCTGCTTGTTAGCTTCGACGCGCGACAGCCTTATCTTCTACCCTTCCATGACTTAAGATAGGGCTTTCTTTTTCCCAAAGATCCTGACTGTCCAGACCGGGAGTTGCTAGAGGCGGTGAGAATAAAGAAGTCGATCAATATCTAGAGCTGAAGCTTGAGCTTCTTTGCACGCGCAGAATGGTTAAATTATGGTACCTGCCTCATTCAAAGAGAGTATCGTCATGACGGTACGCAAGTAGCTTCCGGAATAGAAATTTGAAGTGCTATCTTCAAAGCATCACTCATTCCGAGTCCCAATGGCTTTCCCTTGATTTATGCCTGGCTTTTCAAATGGGACGTTTCCAGTGGCACAGTGGAGAACCTAACACTTGGTCGAGATTAAAATATTCAAGTGTAGCACACGTAGAGAGTGTAGTTTGTATTTGGGGTGCATTGTGTTACCGGGGGCGGAAAGAAGTGGCTGGTTGACGAGCCTCGCAGTTTACATGAAGTTCCTTTTGACGAATTATCATAAATAGATTGGGTTTTAAAAGGTATGTACTTAAGTAGTTATTGTTTGCAGAGTAGTACATACACTCGAGTACATAGAAAATGGTGGCGCGGCAAACAGGTGGCTGGAGGAGTACTCATAGTTTCGTTATCTCCAATAAGACATGATCACCTAATATAAATTAATCATGCCGTATATTATAAATGTCACTGATACTTTCCACTTCCTTCTATAGCTGCCATTTCTCTTCCCTATTTTCTTGCCCTCGACTTTACACGCATCCTCAGCAAGATGGGCGTGTAGAGGCATGGAACACCGACCCCGTCTGTAGATTCCGCGGATGGGGCCCTATCTGTAGATTCTACGCCATTTATACATGGAAAACTAATTGCTACCCATCTACATATATCAAGTACCCTCTACACAAATTACAGAGTATGTCCCACCCACTAAATCGCAGTCCATACCCAGTACCCCCAGGAGTCCTACTACCGCTGCCCTCTTCTATAGTTCAACCTCGGCCACCGCCTCCCGCAGCCCAATCCTGGGGGAGCTCCCCCACCTAGCCGGCCATCCGGAGGGGAGGGGAAATTGGGCACTGCCATACTCTAGTTAGAGTGAATACAGAATTATTAAAACAAACAAAGCCCGATCCTGGACGGGAATCTTGTCCTCTTATTCGCCGCCTTTCAAGCCCTTAATGAGAGTCCCGATGCAGACACAGACAGAGTCACCAACTCTCGAATCGTGGCAGTTCCTTAACTTTGGCACCAGTCCAGATTCGTCCACATACCGTTTCTCGTGTTGTTCTATCGACTCCTGTCTCGCTTGTCCCTCCCTCCTAGTGCTTAGATATGGCTACTAGACCCAGAATTTAAGACTGGGAATCGAATATTTCGAACATGTCATTGTCACATGCTCCTGTGCGATCTAGCGGGGAGGACATGGAGCTGTATTACTAGCAACCCAGGACACAGTTGGAGCATCGGAGATGCTATCGGTATCGTTAGGATTGAACTCTCAGTATGCCTATAACAGTACCATACGGTCGAGACCCAGTAGGCCTTATCGGTTTATCGGACCCATTGCAGACCCTGCCCAGGACTGGCACCGCCCACCGATGAATCACCAGGTCATTTCATCAAGCAGATTTGTATCAACATAGAGGAGATCCTCGATGGGGATCTTATGGTAAAACCAGGAATGACGCCAGACCTTAAAGAGCTAGAGAAAGCTATCCATTGCCTATCCGACCATGGGATGATGGGATGTCGGAATGCAGTGAACAGAGCGCCACCCGAACAGACCATTGACTTTTTCAAGTGGAGGCAGAACGGCAATTATATCTTGCTTGTCTCTTTTGATTTGGATGCAGAATACATCAACGGTGGAAAAATTCGATTTGATTAAGTGCCACTCTGTTTGGTATGTCCTGACAGCCTATGGCCTGGCTGGCTATAGCTATGGCTATGGCATGATCTATGGCTTCTTTTAGCTCTAGCATCATGCCTAGTTTGACCATTAAATTTCTGTCTAAGATCTCCGCGACGCTTGTACAAATCTGCTTTGCCTCGCCCCATTTTACCATTGTACGAATGGTATACACTACTGCTGAAATCCAGAAACAGCCGGATTGTCTGTCTGTATTTGGCCAGAAGGGTTAGGACGTCAGGTTTCCTAGCAAAAGTATGTAGTGGAAGTTTGTATCCAGTATCCTCTCCTTTTACTACGCTATTCTCGGGTGGTTGGGTTTGTCAATGTGGAAAGAAGAAGGAAGAATAAGAGGCGTGTGTTGTTTAATTATCTTGTACTTGTAGGTGGGGAAGATGTTTCTATCCTGTATTTTGCCCTTGTTTGATCATTCTGTATCTACTCTAGTTAGAGTATGACTGTATCCTCAGTTTCCCGCCACTATCCTAAGGAGAACCCTTCGAGTCAAAGGTGTAGCTTCTCTATCTACTACCACTACCCAACGGTGGGTATTACAAGTATCTTCACTTTCAATACCACGGCGTCTAAGCCCATCCGCCCCCCCTCCTGTATTTTGTCCTCTTGCTACGCTACTCATGGTCAGGTTTGTCGAGACGGAAAGAAGGGAAGAGAGTAAAAGGCAGGTACTTTTACTTATTGTACTTGTTACGGCAAATATTTGTATTCAGTGTCTTCTCTTTTTACTAATCACGAGGAGGGCGTTGTTGGGTAGTAGGTGTTGGTTTATGTTTGGTCTATGTACTGTGTGAAAGTAGTTACATGCAAATGAAAGCATTTGGGTATGGGAAGGCGTCGCGTCGCACTCCCTGTAGTGATGAAGAGCGTGAACAATCGCCAACACATTCCTATACCGCGAATCTATCCAAAGCAAGCTTTTCCATCTCCTAACCGCCCTCTACCGTCCTCCCTCAACTCTCTTCTCATACGCCTCCCACGCCGCCTTCCTATACTTCTCCGCCGTCGTCCTTTTGGGTCCTGAGCACCAATAATTCCCCTACCCACAATAACAACATCACACCCCTTCTCCCTCACAACCCTATCGGGCGAATTATACTGCTGCCTCAACCCATCCCCCTTCCTCCCCAGATCCACACCTAGAGTCATAACAATCCAATCCTCACCCTCCCTATTTTCAACTGCCGTCTACGCAATAAACCCCATCACAAACCCCGAATCCATTCTCGCCATCTCCAGCGTTTTAGTTAAATATTCCCCGCCGCCAAGATTCCCCTTCGACAACATCTCACCACGCAGTAGTAGCCCCCGCGGCGCAGAGATAGTAGTGGCAACCTCCTTCAGCCCCGCGAATATACCCAGCCCGGAACGGAGTGTACATTGGTGATATATTCCCATGATGCGATGTTGTATATGCCGCCACCGTACTGTGATTTCACGGTCGAGCCGATATCGGCGAATTTGCGGTCTTCGAAGATGAGGAAGTTGTGGGTTGTAGCGACTAGGCGCGAGGTAAAGGTGGTGATTGCATCAGGGCCAGAGAAGGGAAGGATGTTGATGTGGGTTTTGGCGCAGCAGATTAGGGGCCGAGGGCTGCGGGTGTTAGTGGGGAGGAAGGGAGTGAGGGAGGGGGTGATACAGTCTAGGAGGGAGAGAATCGCATCTGCGTCGGTTAGGTCGAGGCTGATGCAGAAGTTGGTTTTCTTGACGGCAATGGCGGAGAGAAGGGTGCACCCAACAGCAGTAGGGTGGGTTTGCGCTCGGGAATCGTAGGTACGTGCCGACATGGCAGGAGAGAACGGGTGGTAATGACGGTGAGTTGAGTTGACGAGAGTTTTGGACGGAAGTTGCCGCGGGGTTTCGTGTCACATTCACAAACTGTCACTCGTAATTTGGTGTGGATTGCCCAACAAGATGCCCGACTGATCGTTCAGTCAAAAGCGACAACCAGAAGTACTTAAGTACTGTACCAAAAATGCCCAGTTTATTGATGCCGAGTGAATGCTGTATTGATGTTGAATTCTTTATAAATGTATACATCAGCTGAACTTATAGGGTATTTCAGGATTTGTAACAATGTTAATTGTTTTGAATGTGGGATCAATTTCACAATAATGCAGCACAGAAGACCACATTAGATGGTACATTGATGCCACATTGATGCTGGATTGCTGCCATATTCAAAATAATGTACACTGAGTTAAATAGTAGAGTTTTACTACATTACTTCCACATGTATATATTTCACACATGCTTGCACATGCCTGCTCATGTCCACCCATGTATACTGATTTATTACTGTCACATCATTGCAACAAGAATACAGAATGCCTGCCACATCTATGCAAATGCTCAATGCTGCTCAATTAACCAATATTATCCCATTCAACTAAATATTCAATTATTTACAATGTCATATTTACTGGTATCTTGCATTACTGTGGTATTTTGAGCTATTCCCCAGTAATTGGGATGTTAAATTTAGTAATATGCTACACTGGACTCTGTGAGTCATGCTGCACTCGAGTAAATGTGGCACTGCAGTCAGATCAATAAACGGGGTTTTTTTGGCATAGTAGCTATTCAGTGACAACATAACCCTCCGAGTAAAACATGAATTAAAGCTCATCCACAACCTCACAACGCTCGACTCCCCGGTATCTCTGCCAACCCATACCACACAATCGCGCCCATCCCCAAAAACGCACTCAGTATACTAAACACCAACGCCACGACACCTCTTGGAGTAAACCCCTTCGGCAGCCTATCCGGACTTTTCGTCGCCCCCGTCAGATCCAAAAAGTCCTTTGTATTCCCCGCCGCATTTCCCTTCGTCGGGATCCCCTGCGCTTCGCACACTGCCAAATGATCCGCCGGGATCGTCATGTTCTTTTGCATCTCTAGCGGCGCCTCGATAAATGTCGTCACCAACCCAGAGAGCAAGTGCCATTCCTGTGTCTTTGTTAGAGTCGCGGAGCAGGAAAGGAAGGGAACTTACAAGGTGACAGTGGAATAACCACAACCCCGGATTATCGGCACGGAACCGGATCACGACATTACCATTTGGCGGTGCGAGCACGGTGTCGCGCTTCATCGGCACAGCGGGGTAGGTGGTATTCGACGGATCGTAGTCGCCCGCATCCAATTCGCTGCGGTATATCACCTGGAACGCGTGCCCATGTAGATGGAACGGGTGTTTTCCGGGGTCTTGGTTGTTGAGCACGATCTCGATTACGTCTAGGTGGTTGAATACGTATGAGTGCGTGTTTACGCCGTAGACTGCGGGGTTGGTGGCGAATTCGCCGGTAGACAGCGCAGTGAATAAGGAGGGAACTTTGGGGCGGACATAGGTGATGTCGTTGAAGAAGGCATAATTTGCGCCGTCGGCGAGGTTGTCCATCATTACGTTGAGAGTGAAAGAGTAGTCCGGATCTGGGAGACGGGGTTCTTTGTCGTAAGGGACGAGGTGGAAGTCATCCATTGGAGTGAATTCGGGGATTTCTTGTGCGGCGGGCTTCAGTGCTTTGGAGTCGTAGACTAGCCACCCGGTTACGTTGGGGTTGAGGCCGGCGGGAACTTGGTCAAAGAGGTCCTGCGTGGTTGTCAGACTTAACCCTACAAGGGAGGCGGGGTTTTCACCTCGTCCATACTCCCCATAAACGCATAGTTCTTCGAAGTCTCGTTCTTGGTGGTGAGTAACACACTAACCCGCTGAGCAGCGGTGAGATACAACATCTCCGCCTCCATGGGCTCAGTGTATATCCCGTCCACTTCCACCACGCGGAACGTGTGCGACTCGAACCAGATATACTGCGCTGCAAATGCCGCCATGTTTACCATACGGAGCATATACGTCTTCCCCGGCTCGACATTGACGGTTACATTTTGCGAGTCGTTGATCAATGCGGATTGCGGCACTGGTTCTGCGCCTGTCGGGTTGGTGTACGATATAAATTTCTTGGTCAGAACCGGCATCTGCTCGTGGTACCAGTCTGACAGCGAGAGAACGATCTCTTCGTCGTACTGGTCTTTGTATGGTCCCTCAGGATCGTGCACAATGAACGGACCCCGTATCCCGTCGGGATATTGCCCTTTCACATGGGAGTGATACCAATAAGTGCCCGGTTGATCAATCTGCGGATATATCCCGTCAATTTCAATTCTGCTACCTTAAAACAGGTGCTAACACACTGTAAAATCGTACGTGATGTTCCCCCCCGGCGGAACCGGACACTGCGTAACCATAGCCGGGCCGTCCATAAACGTCGTCCCGTTCTGGAATAGGCCATGGAAATGCAGACTTGTATCCTGATCTCCCAAGCCATTATGAAGGTGCACAATGAGTCTGTCGCCTTTATCCACGTTAATCTGCGGTATCGGCCATTTCCCATTGATCCCGATGACTTTGCGCGAGAATTTGTTGTCGGGATTTGCAGTGGTCCAGGTGGCGGTGAAGTTGTATGTTACCGTTTTTGCGAGAGCGGAGGAGGAGAGGAGGAGAAGTACACAAAGCAGCTGTTGCGTAAAAGCCATGTCGCCAGGAAGTGTCAACAACATGCACACTGCTTTGTCCCCGCAGACGAGAGAGCACTTGTCTACAATATATCAAACGGGCCTGCAGTATTGATCCAGGCATTCTGCTTTCTTCCATCACACCGGGTTGGCGGACTAGGGCAATTGTCTATTCTAGGGTTAGATATGATACGGCAAACTGCCGCAGCGTTGAAAATTAGTGCTAGCTACATGTACTTTACATTCTTACTATGAAGGAATTCTTCTGCAATAAAGCTGGATCGAGACCTTCCCCAATCTCCACACGCTACTTAGCGCATATAACATTTAGCATTAAATCTGCAGCCAAGAAGAAGGCTGAAAGTTGTCTTTCTCTACCGTTGACTACAGCTATTAGGTACAATCCCGTCGTGTACTATTCTCGCAACGGAAGCCCCTCGTTATAGAGTACATATTGACCCCGCACCATCGCTACGCTGGCTCATTCGCCAAAACGAAAAATTTGCCGGCTAACCTATTGATCACATGCACGATAACTGTAAGTTATCAGATGATTATTCTTGTGCGGTTTCAGGTTCAGCTAAGGTGGCCGGAAATTGGTAGGATATCTGATCAATGATGCGATGGCTGATCGGACTGTGGGGGCAAGGCGGCAGGCCAAGCATGGAACTTGCCACAGAGTTCGCCACGATTGTTAGGTGGATCGAGGAGGATATTTGCCGTGCTGTGCTGATGGGGATGTTTGTTTGCTGTACTTAAGGAAGTAGCCGCCAATTTCACACCCCATTGGTCAAGGCCAAGACTGATGCGCTGGACAAGACATGGCCCGAATGCTTGAGACACACAAGCTTCTGGTATTGCCGGAATCTGGATCGCTAGAAGTAGTAGACGACTCGGTTCAGGTTCTGCACGCAAGGTCAATCCACGGTGTCTGGATTTGGTCTTAGCACTGGCAACGTACGGCAGTGCCGAATTTCCAGATTGCAGCAATTGAATTTAGATACATGCTAGTTTTTTCTCACTACTCGAAATGGGGACATCCCAACGAATCCGATTATCAGATACCCCCCACTCTAGTTGACTAGCGATTATGCAGGCGACATGCACGATTGATTGGCTGTGGAGGCCGACCTCTAACGACAATCATGTCATCAGATAAATCGCGCATCGGAGAAACCCTACGCGCGGACACTACTACGAGCTTTCCTTCACATTTCATATCATTGTGGAGCCCCAGCGCTGAAAAAAATATTACACAACAAATGTGGCATTGGGCCCTGCCATTCGTTGATTAACCGAGTTTTACGCGGGGATTCGGGGAAGGGAGAGGTCAAACGAACTAGAAGGGGAGATTGAGGAGAACAAACATATTCGGTCGTGTGCCGATTCTATTTTCCTGCACCACCCGACAAAGTGAAGAGTTTGACTGAACCCCAGTCGTGCGTGGTTGGTGGCCATCCTGTGATGGGATATATGAGCTGTGACGCTCCTACCCGTGTTGTGTTGCAGCAGCAACGTTGCCGGCCCTCCGCATATATTAGTGCCCGGTAGCCAGAAACATCTGATAGTTTCATCTTGCATCTGTCTTTGTTTAGCCTTTCAAAATGGGCAAAAACGTCTTCTCGGTTCCTGGTAGGTAGATAATCTTTCGACTGATACTACTTCTAACACAGGTAGTGTTCTTCATCGTCTTCCGCGAAACTGTTGAGACGGCAATTGTCGTTGCCATCCTCCTCTCGTTCGTAAGGCAGACTCTCGATAATGATGTAGCAATCCACAAGCGTCTCGTAAGACAGGTCCATT
>Ga0307514_10000830_pt1 | contig 49841 bp, 68 predicted proteins | sample 16_EM_MG_FD_203088 | JGI IMG/M metagenome (GOLD analysis project Ga0307514, IMG submission 203088) | Populus trichocarpa ectomycorrhiza microbial communities from riparian zone in the Pacific Northwest, United States - 16_EM | ecosystem: Host-associated > Plants > Roots > Unclassified | place... | reverse complement strand
TGTGCGAACGCCTCTCGCAACTGTTCGTGTCCGGTGTTGTCCTTGTCGACGTCGATGAGTGCCATGATGGTGCCCTGGTCCTCGACGGATACCAGGGCCGCTCGGGGTTCCGTTGAACTTGACATTGCAACGAACTAAGCACATCTACCAGTGCCAGTTATATGCGTCGAGCTCGGAGGGGGTCGGGGTCGGGGGTACTATAACAATCAGTGGAATCCCAAGGGACTTTGCTGTTGTTGCTGCTGCTGCTGCGTGTCCGATTGTCGAATGAGTTCCGGCGCAATTATGGCCTTCGCAATCACACGGTTCTTCGGGATCACAAGGAAACCAGGAGTGTGCTCCTGTATACCGAGTCCAATGCGGTCCAAACACGGGATCGTGAATATCAAGTCCGCCGCCTTCCCTGGCTGCGTCTGTCCAATAAGTATTCCAAGGGGAGGGGACAGCTGACTGTTCCCAAAAATAAGCTTCAAGGGGTTCTTCCTCGAAAGATGCTGCAAGTATTTCTTCGATACTCTCAAAAGCGTTCAATGGTTCGGGTTCAAAAACAAGACAAGGAGTTCCGGCGAGATCAAACCAATTCGTTTGAGAAGTGCACTTACTGTCGTACTGGTGCATTCGAATATGGCGATCTGTGAGGGTACTGACGGATATTAAATCCGGTAAGTCGTAATAGTTCGTCGACGCAATCGTCGCAAACGTGTATCCAACGATGGTTCGATGCTAGGTAAACCCAACAGGAAACAGAACAAGGTTCGGAACAATACTTACACCCAGTCGAGGGATGTAGGCACATTCAATATCAGGTACGATGTTGTAAGACTCGTTCTAGTGTAACGGGTGGGGTCGGGCGTAGGTGATATTGGTAACACGAATGTTATACTGAAAACGGGGCAAGAGGCTCGAGGTTCGTTTCGAGGAAAATCAAGACAAGACAAGAGTCGAAACTGTTTCAAAGTCGTAACTTGCTTTGCTATACAAGAGAACGAGTAAAGAGAGAAGAAAAGAAAATCCTCCAATACCAACAACACTCTCTTTATATACAATCCGTCCGCCACCCTCGAACCATTCCTCATGCTCCGATGTACCGTCCGAATCTCATCCCATGATCTTACACACCACTCCACCATTCCTTATTGTAACAACCACGCCACATCACCCGACGTCGCAACACCTCAGACCACTTCTTTATCTTACTAAATTATACCGCCACCCTCTTACCGCTTCCTCCGTGTCTTCCAACGTCTCCGCCCTTCCGTAACACAATTCCTTTGACACCACCAGAAATCTCCCTCCATCATCTCTAAGTATTCTTGTACCTATCTGCGCCGTGACACGCGGCTTGTCAGTACTGGTGGAGGCGGCAGCCCCCAGACGACCCTAGAATCATCTGTGTGATCACCTTTGAGCCTGCTGACGGTAACTGTGTCGTAGATCGTCATGTCGCTTGGAAGGTCTAGTTCGACTGTATTCCCGCATATTCGGAGGAACTCATATGAGCCAATGTAACGATGTACCAATTTGCGTCGCATAGAGTTGACGTTGGCGTATGTTATTGGCAGATCTTTAGTATCTAGACATACCTTCGCACCAGCGGTGATGGTGGGGTCAATTGGATGTCGCGACTTATTACCCTCCGCCGTCTGTTTATCCTGAGCATCGCGCAACTCATCCTTGGCGACTCCCAATATACGCTGCAATTGTTCGACGAATTCACGGCCTTATAAGGTTTTCGCTGATTCATTGGCCTGTGGCCGCAGGAGATCTGCAATTAAGTCCAGTGGCAAAGGCGGCTCATAACCAAGATCGAGTTCAAAAGGCGTCTGCTTTGTAGAATGGTGTACTGAGGAATTGTAAACATACTCCGCTAATGGCAGGTATTCATCCCAATTGGCCTGATTGTGAGTGGCAAAACCATGCAAATAACGTACGACTGTCTTCTTTGAGTTCTCAGAGACGCCATCCGTTTCCTGATGGAATGCTGTAGACATGAGCAGCTTTGTCTGCAGAATCCTCGCAACTCCTTTCCAATAGTCTGCTGTGAAAGGTACATTACGGTCCAATACAACCTCTTGAGGCACTCCATGTAGGCGGATGATGTCATCGATAAATATTCGCGCAAAGGCCGGGGCGTCGATCATTTTCTTGCAGGCACGCCAATGCGCTCTCTTTGTCATGTGGTCGACAAACATTACAATTCAGTCGTGGCCATTTTCCGAGGTTGGCAGGTCAGTTATGAAGTCAATGCCGATTTTTTGCCAACGGCCTTTGGCGATAGGCAGTGGTTGCAGAAGACCTATGGGTGTGCTGCTCCGGTGGTTGGTTCGATGGCATAAGTCGCAGTCCGCCACGTATCATTGGGTATCGCTCCACAATTGCTTCCACAAATACCGTTCGTTCATGCATAATTACGTTCGGTCCGGCCCAAAGTGTCCCCCTGCAGGAGTGTCATAGGCTTCATGAACGATTCATCGTTGCATCGCCCTTGGAATACACAACTGTCCTCTCTTCTCTGCCTTTCCTTCTTCCTCCTTCTCTTTTGTCCTTACAGTTATCTCCACCCCTTCTTCTTTGTCCTTCTTCTTTGTCTTTGCCTTGTTCTCCACCTGCCTCTTTTCCAAATCTCCACGTAGCCACAGTAGGCTATTTTCCCCCAAATAGAACCGTTGCGCTGACACCCATAGTTTGCGTTCTTTAGAAGATGCAGTGGATGGTGGGGGGTGGGGAATTGGGTTGGCCAAAGAACATGCAATAGTTCTGAACCATTTGTCATCAACTATGCCCGCGTTGATGTCATCAATCCATTCTCCGGCCACAGAAACTTCCAGTGTCATTAAATTGCATCGCTCCCAAAGGCAATCGGGGCAGCGAGACAAGGCGTCCGTGATCTGATTCTTGATACCCGGGATGTGCTTGACTTCGCAATCAAAATTTTGGAGGACTGTCAGGATATCCATCTGTTGTATGGTGGGGTGTGGTTGTTTAAGGATCCAACGTAAGGTCGCATGGTCCGTATGTAACAAAAATGGTTGTTCAGCTCTGTGTCCGTTGAATATCTAGTATAACATTGTATCTCGGATGCCCAATAGTTCCCTGTCATATGCAGGGTATCGCATCTCCGCATCGTGTAACTTACAGCTGAAATAACCCAATTCCCTCTTCAGTTTGTCTTTTACCTGGGAGAGCACTGCGCCTAACGCATATTGGCTGGCATCGACATGCAGGCAATATTTGGCTTCGGAGTCCAGTAGGGCAAGAACTGGAGCATTGCAGAGTACCTTTTTTAGGATGTCGAAAGCATGCTGGCATTCTCAGTGCCAAGCAAAAGGAGTGCGCTTGACCCTCCGCGGCTCTCCACGTCGCCGTCCGACATCACCATTTCCTTTCGGCGGGATGCCAATAGCGTGCAGCGGCATTGCAATGTGAGCGTAGTGTTCAAAGAGCTTTCTATAGTATCTAGTGAGGCCCAGGAAGCCTCTGACGTCTTTATTGTTTTCTGGTTGAGGCCAATCCATTACCGCATGAGTCTTATGCTCCTGGGCGTGGATGCCCTCCTTGTCAATAACAAAGCCGCAAAAATCGACTTTCTGACAAGCCCAGGCGCATTTTGCTCGTTTGGCCTTGAGACCATGTTCTGTCCATAAGGTAAGCACTTCTCTGACATGTAAGATGTGTTCCGCCAGGATACGACTTTGAATCATAATATCGTCAAGGTATTGGACATTGAATTTGTGTTTCATTGGCTTCAAGATGCCATTCATCATATGCATGAACTGGCTGGGCGCGTTCGCCAGGCCAAACGGCACAACTTGCTACTCATACAAACCAAATTTAGTTGTGAAGGCCGTCTTTTGCCTGTCGGATGTTGCGATACAAATTTGATGGTAAGCAGCCGCCAAGTCCAATTTTGGGAACCAGCAGGAGCTGTGCATAGAGTTGAGCACGTCCTCGATGTGTGGAAGAGGATAACGATTCTTTATGGTTATGGGATTTACTGCGCGATAATCTATGCACATACGCAGCATACTGTCAGGCTTTGGCACGAAGAATACTGGTGAGCCGAAATTGCCTCGAGAGGACTGAAGCCAACCCCAGCGGATTGCCTTGTCTGTCTCCCTCCGAAGCACTTCTTCTTCATGTGGAGAGATGCAGTATGGTGAGCGGAACGGTATTTTCCCATTCAGGTCCGTTTTGATTTCGAAATTGGCCTGTCTTCCTTTCTTCCAATTTGCATAAGTTGGCTCCCCGAAAAGACACTTGAATTTTGTCAACATGTCTTGAAACTCGCCCGGTGGTTCGTCCGTCGGAAGTGTGTCGCCATCGCTTCGGTGGTGCTGTTTGATCAAGAAGGTCTGTTTCAACCGGCAAGCAGATTCATTGTGAAGCTGTGCCTTCAGTATGATGTGGATGCTCATGAATTTGGCCTGCTCCACTATTCCTTCGTCGACATCCAAGGGGCATAGGCCATGCCGGTATTGTACTCGGCCATCCTCTCTTTCCTCCCAGAGATTTTCGGCGATCCACATTTCATTGCTGTCATGGTCGATTTGATATCGTCGGTTGATATCACGCATCCACCTTTTGCGTAGTCGAATATCAAAGCCCTTGATGTCATAGACAGTAAATTAGGCCTCATAGACATATAATGCACCGAGTTGTAGTTTCAATGTGACTCTTTGGCGTTTCTCTATGCCATTCTTTGCGTTGACATTGGCTGTCTCCATGAGTATCCATTCCGGATACTTTGCACTCAGGGTGGCCCCTTGGCGTGTAAGTTCATCAATGAACTTTCGACCCACATAGTTCTCCGACGCTCCATCATCTTTCACTACTCTTGCCTTTTTGCTGCTCCACCATCCTCCGTTGGTTTGGTATTGTACTTTTCCATTGAATCGTAGTAAGTCGACCACTGAGTCATGTAGTTTACTAACTTTCAAGTGGTGGTAACGGGTGAAAAACTCGAATTGACTATCTGGCACCAATTTGCCACCCTTTCTGTTTGACGATACCGTACATGATGGTGTTTTTATGGGAGATACAGCTGCAGCTGCTGACCTCCTTTGCCTTTTCCCGCCTCAGAGTCCGAGTCTGAGAGGCTCTCCAACTCGCTCTCCGCCTCATTGTCTGTCTCCTGCTTAGCCTCCTTTTCATCGGCAAGCCATCCACTCTCCTTTCTACCGGTTACTGCACCTCTCTTTTTCGTATGTTTATGTGGGCGTCCAGACTTCGCTTTTGGGGCATCTTTGCCGACCAAAGCTTGTTCGAGTAGCTTCTTCATCAAGTCGTGGTTTGGGCAATTGCGAGAGATATGACCTACCTCGCCACAGTTATAGGAGGTCAAACCGTCATCTTTGGCCGGACCAGCTGTGCCAGTTGTACTACCTTTCTTGGAGTCCATCTTCCTAGCTGAAGCTTTTGTAGTTGTGGTAGTATTGGGGCCGCTTCCAGGTTAAGACTTGTTGAGAGACGTGTCCAATGCGGCAAAGTACTCCATACACTGTTCAAGGGTTGAAGTCCTATCGTGCATGCCAATATAACGAACCAAGTCTTTATAAACCCCCTGATGGCCCTTTTAAATCTTATATCCATAGGCGTCGGCTAATATTTTGGCAGGCATAGGCTGGTGGGGGTCCAATTTCGAACGTAGGCGACAGAAACGCTTGTTGACCTCTGTGTCACATTCTCCCTTCTTCAGGCTCAGTTCTTCCCATTCCCATTTGACCAGGTCCAAGGCGTTGGACGGAATAAACATAGCTTTCAACTCTGTGCAAAAGGTGGACAATTCGATGGGCATACTCATCGGGAAACGGTGCATCGCCCAGACCACTGCGTCGACTTTTAGTTGTAGCATCGCTTGCTCTCCCCAGCCTGTTGTGCCGACCCATCCAATGGCCTGGGCTGCATTCTTGTAGTGTTGTTCCAAAGCAAAAAGAAAGGCGGTGACATCGTCCAAGGTTTGTTTGCCCTCATACGTCGGAAGGTTTGATAACTTGACAGAGAAGCCACGGCTTCCAGATGGGCCAGGGGTTGGCTCGGCAGAGCCACAGACCCCGAATAAGCCAGAGGTCGGTTCAGAGGAGCCACAGATCCTGAATGGAAATGTAGGTGGTTGGGAGGTGTTCGGCGCCGGAGTCGCATGTACTTGGTTAGTCGTCAGTCGTTGAATGACACGTTCAAACGCTCTCAATTCAGATTCCAGGCTGCTCTTCTCTGACGGGAGATTTTTGACTTGGTGCAGCAGTATGTCCTTTTCCAGCCGGAGCTGTGCAATGTCTGTCTGCGCCGTTGTCTCCTGCTTCGACTTGTACTCGTTCAGCCGTCACTCCAACTTGGCGGATCGGCATTTCTTGATCTGGAGCTCTTCCTCCTACTCCTCAATGGCCTGCTGAGTGGCCGCTAATTTCCTACTCGGGCCGTCTTGGACAGGCTACGTAGCCTCCAAGTCCTTGACTTTAGCGGCCAAGCTCTCATTGAGGTCACAAATCGTGGCAAATTTCTCGGCTTGATCAAGGCTCTCGGAGAGGTTAGCATCAACGATCTCCAATTGGACATCCTCCGTAGCCCTGAATCAGTTGATTGCTTGGGCAAACATCAGCTCAAGACTGTCGTTGATGACCCTGATTCGGTTTGTGACGTATTCTGTTGTGCGAAGTTTTGTAGGTTGGAAGCCCGCAGTGACTGAGGTCTTAACCTTGCTGCTAAACCTAATTGACTCGGCTTTGTAGATTTTGCCGGTAAAGCTGACATCGTGCGTGTTGTGCATGTTGTGCATGTTGTGCGTGTTGTGCGTGTTGTACGTGTAGTGCATGTCGTGCGAAGCAGAACGAGCCGCAAAGTCAGAAGACTCTTGCGATGGCTCCAACCCGTCGGCAGTCCACTGGTTCGAAGATAAACAAACTAAATCCGCCATGGTCTGTTGTGTTTCGATCACCTCTGATGCTGGTGACACCGTCAGAAGTCGAGTGTTATTACCAATGTGGGCAAATAGCCTCTCCATACATATAGAAGTGATTGTTATTGATGATCGAACTGACATCTCGCTAAAACTAACTACTACGCGAGCCTCCCGCAGAGCCGAAATAATGCAACAGAGCCACATCTAATGTAACAGAGCCGCACCGTATCCTGACCAGAGCCGTCCACCTACACCAGGAATCGCTACCTCATGTTAGGATTTGTTTCAGTTCATATTCCATGGAACGCGATAACAAACCTTCAGCTATGGCATTCATACAATGCATTATTGAGCGAGTTGGTGTTAACGTCAGCCAGCACCCTGAGCAATATTTGCCGGAGCGAATACACACAGACAGTGGATGCAATGAAGAAGCAATGGCTGTCAAGAAACAAAGATGGTTTAGTTTTAGATGGATGGACATCGACGAACAAATTAGCAATCACAATGGTCATTGCCTATTATTTGGTTCGAAATTGGGTATTGCAAAAAGTACAACAGGCATTCGATCTGGTTGATAGCCCATTCTTTTCCTATTTCGAAAGTTCATTAAGCATTACAGGTGAAGGGCAAACATACGGGAGCACGGCTAGCCAGACCATTCAAATAAGTTCTTGATCGTTTTGAGCTGACTGGCGGCCGTTTACTTGGAATTACAACTGATAACGCTTCCTCAAATTATTCGCAGACTCGCGAATTACAAACTACCTTTGATGTAACGGCAGCACATGACCCGAGCCGGGTGACGGCCATTCTATCTAGTTGGCTCGCCACGAGCCTTAGATCTCCAGCGATAATCTTACATATACGTCTACACCTACTATCACTAGCATCCACGTTAGCAACCGTATTTCAATAATTACCACACGTATGCCTACGAGGCCGAATGCTGGCATACGTGCCCTCACACTATTATAGCTTTTTCAGTAAACGGATAAGTTTCACTGACGGGATTTCGCGAGTTTACCCCTCTTCCGACGTGCAACACCATCGAGTCAACATTTGAAAATACTGCATTCAAAACGAGATGTCGAAGCATTATTACTGCAAAGCATAGAGCATTGATCATTCCATCATTCGATTGAGCCACCTGACAGCAGCGGAGAAGAGTTCAGAGACGAATCGGTGCACAAGGCGCATCACCGGCAATGACAGCGATTATTACAAGTACATGACACCACCATTCGACCCTGCCAGCGAAAGAAATCGAATATGATCGAGCTAATTGAGTTCGATCACCATTCCTCTGAGTCCATTGAGCATGATCAGCAGTCGAAGCAACCTACAATGGACGGAGTGATCTTACGCCTGAATTGACAATACTGAGAACCAAAGGCGAAGTCGCGAGAAAATTTACCAGTCAGCACAGTTACGACCACATTCCTTCTAATTGAGATTGAGCAAAGAGCACCAATCTCGGTTTGGGTGTACACCGACAGCTCTAGGAACCTCGAAGAAGCCCACTTGCTGAGGAATTCTACGGCCACTAATACCTACGGATACACTATTCGAGCGAAGCATACCTATGGAGGAGGATCACTCTACGGATGAAGCACTCTGACCGCCAAGAACCTCTGCACGATCGAAGTGCTCTTACGGAGAAGACAACTTACGATTAAACCACATTTCTGATGAGAAGCTTTCCCTTGATTGAAGAGAACTTATAGCCATGATACGTTGCACAGCGTGAAGTGCATACACGGGCGAGACCTACACAATTCTGCATACCGAGTATGGTAACAACAATGACTACGAAGACTATGAAGACCTCTCAGAGCACAGTTATTATGGACAATCAAAGTCCACGTACCATATCAACGATTTTCGACTGTAATGACATTAACAGGAATGGAGGCCACACGGCACCATTATTACCTACCGACCGAATAGGCAACGGACTTCCGGCAGCACCCATGGCTACGGGAGAGACGACATTATGATTTGAGACTACGACCTCCAGAGCCGCCACTTTCAGGAGACTAATTGGAGGATCCAATCAATTGATCAGATATGGATAATACGAGTTTTCATTAATGCTGGGAAACATTCCATGGCACTCAGTTAATATATATCTATACTAATGTTAACAACGGTTTGAAATCGCCGGGTCAGTTCCGGGTCTGGTTCCGATCCGGAACTGAACCGTTGCAAAGGGTCTTACCATACGAAAACCCGGACCGTTGCAATTGGGCCGGTTTTACCACCAACAGCCAGGCATTTCAACATCACAAGTTTGGCTGCAATTAAGTATCTGAGTTCTGATCGTATCGTGACATGATCAATACGTAAATTGTGCAGTTTTATGCCCCCTTTCACCTCCCACTTTCAGATATGCGATCCGACCAATATTCGTTGAGTCGCGATCGAAAACCCGCGATTTTCGCTTGATATTTGGCCTTCTTTCACAGTGATTCAATGAATATTGGTCGGATCGCAAATCTGCAAACGGGAGGTGAAAGAGCGTATAGAACTGCACAATTTGCATATTGATCATGTCACGATACGATCAGAACTCAAATACTTAATTGGGGCTAAAGTTGAGCCAAAGTGGAAAGAACTGTAAAATCAAACGGCGGTGCGGTTCCACCCCGGCCAAAAACCCACGGGTTTATGTCCTGTCCGGGTAACAACCCCGCCAAGACAACGCTGGGCAAGTTTTTGGCCAGGTCTGAAACCGAACCAAACTGAACCACCAGCCAAAAACCGGACTGCTGGCGGGTTACCCAGACCAGCTGCTGACACCACTGTATACCTGTAAAATTGCTATTATTAAGCGGCATACATTACCAGTCCTTATGGGGTTATGGAATGGACTCAGAATTACAAATTGATCTGCTAAATGCGCCTATCTCGATGTATGTGGTACCAAACTGCCGCGGTTTAGGGTCCAAGCCCGGTAATGGTCTATCAGTCACTGTGCCGGTCTTACCTTCACGTAATATATCTCTCTCGCAGCCTCCTCTATGGACTGCCCAACCGCATGTTGATATGTGGATGCTATCGAGCAGCGGAAACATTTCTGTGGGGCAAGAATTGCTACCGAGACAATCGCGTTGAGGAGTTCTTCTCCACAAGAATCAAGCTTCTGGACCGTTGTAGGACAAACCTCTCCCAGGGATACCAACTCAGAGACCGCATAATAACTGCCAGCTAGAACACGGTTATCATCGCATTCACCCAACGGTCTGGGGTTTGCACCAGTTTGCTGGGAGCTGTGGTATAGGGACTATTGATGCGGCATCGTGAGCCAGCAGAAGTGGTGACCCTGGCAGGCTGGATGGGTAAGCAAGCAGCAGCAGCGGTAGTTGCGGCAGAAGAGCCTCTCTGAGGAGACGTTTCAATGACTGCTAGCAGCACACCGAGTCACCCAATGGATGATTGCAGGCCACGGTCATTTTCCATTGGATGGGCCGGCGGTACTGAATCTCCTGGATGTTCCCGTTCACTGCTTCCATGCTTTTCTTTGATTCTTTTGCCTAACATAGACGGAGCAGTTTGTATGACTTTCATGCGGGTCTGCAGTTTGGAGACAATCCTCACAGACGAATGACAATTCACAGCGGTGAAGCGCAGTTTACGGCCGGGAACAGATGAGAAACAACATTGGAAAGCTTCGTTATCTAGGGAAAGAGCTATCGTTGATACAATGAGAATTGGACTTATAAGCGCCGATATGCACATCCCGGAGATGCTTGGAGATGGATGACAATCAATCTATTTGACTATGGCAATATACAAAAAGTTATGTAGAATTCTATCCTATCTAATATACTTACTTTCGATGACAATGTACAAGACTAGCAATTGAATGCCAAGAAACACATATACGAACCGGCGGCCTTGTTGTACCGAGTACAATCCGGACTACTATTCAAGAGACCACATCAAGCAGCCGTAAGGCAGAGAGTACAATGACGATTACAATACCGAATACAATGTCTAATCTGATTCGAAATTATACTACCAAGAATACTATCCTGAATATGATCCCTACTCAGATTCAGCGATCCCGAGCTACACAACTATAATGCCAATTGACGACGGTTAATTGACTTCCGATTCAAGCCCTTCCAATTGATATTCCCTACAAAGCCGTATGAGATTAGTCGCCAGCAGAGCAATGCATTTCAAAAGAGGGGGATGACCGTACAGGAATCGCAACCCCTACCACAAACAATTACCATACCGGAAGTGCAAGAACGAAATACCGTGAGATACATTCACCAATTGAGAAGGCTACCGGCTGTAAGGGCACATACGCCAGCGTTCGGCCCTATAGGCATACGTATGCTAATTATAGGTATACGGTTGCAAACGTGGACTTGAGTGATAGTAAATAGGTGTATAGGTAAGATCATCGCTAGAGATCTAAGTCTCCTGGCAAGCCGACTATATAGAATGGCCGTTACCCGGCCACAGTCACGTGTCGCCGTTACATTATCCCCCTCTTTAGGCGCAGACCTCCTGGGCTGCAGAAACCGTACAAGAGCAAAGGGAAGGAAAGAAAGCATTATACATTCATGCTGTGTACGTACTCGTACGAAATCATAAGTCCCACTACCAATTAGCACCACTCAGGGCGACCTTTCGGCGGATCCGGCTCACGGGGAAACCCCAGATCCATTGACAGGTGGTAAAAATCCATTCTGACCCCATTTGTACTGGGCTGAGATCCAAAGAAGAGAAGAAGAGAAGAGAGAAACAAGAAAACATCCAAAAGTGATCCCGTCCTCCATTATTTCTACTTCCTAACCTATGCTTCAACGACCATCACTCCCGTAGCTCGAACTCCCGTAGCTCGTATATCTCGGCGTAGGTCATTGTCGGAATCGTCAGGGTGGTAGAGCTTGCGCTCGTGACTTGGAATCGATGGGAGCTTCCGCTGCCGGCATCGGTCGTAGCCTTCTGTGATCATGAATCGTATACGTCAATTGCATCACGTGTAGTCGCGTCGCACTAATCGACATCTAACAAGTGAGCTTCTCTGAAGATGGTTATACTTACCAAATTCAGGTGCGCCTCCACTCTCTTCAGCCTTCGTGCAGTGCTTCGTTGAATATCTCTCAAGCTGTAGTCATCCGTAAGTGGCATTGACTTCCAGATGCTGGTTGACTAGGTAGTCGTCTTTGGAAGTCCGCTTTGGTGACCATCCGGTCGACTTCATGGTTGCGCTTTTGAAAAGAGGCTTGAATAGAATCTTGATCGACTTGGTAGACTTTAGGGTCGACTTCTGGTTGCGCTTTCGATAGGTGGCTTCAGTAGGATCTTGGTTGACTTGGTAGACTTTGCCGGTCGACTTCTCGGTACGTCTCAGTAGATTGCATCCCGGTGGGCTTTTGGCTTGTCGGTAGGACTTGACTGGCCGACTTCTCGGTACACTTCTCGGTCGACTTCTCAGTGTCTCAGTAGACTGCGTCCCGGTGGGGTTTTGGCTTGTTGGTAGGACGCATTTTGACATGTTCATCCCCCCTTTTTGAAGTTCGTTGCTCCGTCGACGACTTAGACTCAAATTGGTTGTTGATTACCGTCATGGTTCGGTAGACTTATGAACTTTCGTAGACATTTGGTGATCCCGTTCGGTATGTCTCGTTGTTGACCGACGCATCTTTCGGCAGCCTTCGTCTCTGGATTACGGAGGTCTTCAATTTCGCCTGTCTTTTGGCTGGCCTTGGTCGACTTCGCTTGCTTCGTCCTATTTTTCCACTTGTTTTCATCTCATTTTTGCACTTGCTTTCGTCTCATTTTTCCACTTGCATTGGCCTTTCTTGTTGACCTGCTTCGTGTTTCAACTTGCTTCGTGTTTCAACTTGCTTCGTGTTTCGACTAGCTTCGTGTTGACTTTTCGACTTCTTTTCACCTTTTCGGACTCACTTGGTCTGTTCTCGTTGTCTCTGACTTTGGGCTCTGGCCGTGGATTCTCTAGGTGGGCTTATCATCTTCCGGATGCTAGGTGCGTATGTTGATTCTTCTCTTGGTACGCTTATCCCTGCTCTGTGGGTGGATTTATCGCCGCTCTCTGGTTGCCGCTGGACTTCTCTCTCGTTAAGTGCACTCTGTGTTCATTCCGGCACCTCCAATAGGATCATAGTATATGAGGATTTCGGTTCCGGTAGTGTCATCCCTCTCTTTAATGGTCGTTGCTCTGCCGACGACTTATCTCTTCTGATTGGTATTGTAGCTTGGTAATATGGTAGCTGGTGCGTTCGTCAACCTGAACGGCATGACTGGGTGCTCGAACTGCCTGTACCGGGTGCGAAACGCGGTTTTGCACTCGTCCCCTTCCTTGATTTGGATTTGGTGATAGGCATTCCTGAGGTCCTATCGAGCATCTCCGAGATTGGTGGGACAGAATATCGGTTCTTCACCGTGGCTTTATTGAGAGCTTGGTAGTCCACACACAGCCGCTGTCTGTCATCCTTCTTCGCAAATACGATCGGTACTGCCGCAGGCGGTGTCTATCTTCCCCAGCTCTTGGTCTCACTCGCTCTTTCTGAGATTTCGTAGATCCACGCAATTTGTGTGGTTCCTCCATGGCCGGGTACCCTTTCATTTCCTCTCACGCTCTTCATACTCTCCTCGAGCCAGAATCGCTCTTCCTCACGAATTCCCTTTGCATGCCGTGATAGGTGTGGTGCGAGAGTTGGCATATCTTTGCTGCATACGTCCACATAGTCCTTGTATCTCACGAGGATACGACAATCTTGATATTGTGAAATCCTGATATTGTGCTGGGATGCGACCCCCATCATCTGTTACCATCTCCACGTTAACTATGTCTGTTTCTATTCTCGTTAGCCTTGTCTGCATTGTAGAGTGCTTGGCAGAGTGGAAATGGGTAGTGGTCCCGGGTTGGCTGGATCAGACGGTTCGTCGCAATAGACCACCCCCGTTGTCCAGTTTCTCCCTTCGTGTCTCTGCGAGCCGGTAGCAGCCATTCAAGCACCTTCACTGTGTCACTCTTCTGCCGCAACTACCGCAGCTGCTTCTGCTCGTGCATTCAGCATCCTGGGGTTGCTCTCACCTACGGTAATGCCTTCCAGCGATGCTCCCAGCAACCATTGAGATTCACCAAGTCATATGACGAATGCCTCGACCACTTACTAGCTAAGAGATGACCGAATGCGGTAGCCCTGAGTAGTTGTATACCCGGAGAAGGCTCACCATATTGGTTATCTCACCGCGTTCCGGCAGAGGACTTGTCCAATCTGCTTCTAGAATCTTTGCCCATTGTGGTCCATTTGGCGCTCACAGGGCTGTCAATCGACCGTTGCTGCAGTCAATTTCCGGGTTTCTTGCCATGGCAAGCCCAAGACTAGGTTGTATGCCTTCATTGGGATGACTAAAACCTCCGATTCGTCAACCGGTTTAAGGTATTCAAAATACTAAACTAAGAGACTTGCCTTTCGGCTCTCTTTTACAGACATCATCACCGGGCCAGGGTGAAGGTGAATGCTGGTTCGTGTGGTAGCTCGAGTTTCCTAAGTAGGCTCGGCGATATAATGATGCTCATTGCACCGCAGTCGATTTGTGCTTTGACTCACTGCATGTTGCCATGTATATTTGGTACAAGGTAGGTTTTGTGGTCTCCACTGCCGCAGCGAGTATGTTGCCAGTTTGCCTTCGGCTTTCGTAGACTTCCTTTCAAAGCCACGGCGCTGTTTATAGTTGGCACAGCTGCCTCGACTGGGCTTATTGGACTTGACCGATTTTGAATTTCCGGTATCAGGATTATTAGAATTATGGGAATTGGTGGAAGTGCTTTCGGCAGGTTCGGAGATGGAGGGTCGGAAGTTGCATTTCTTATCGCAGCTTTTCTGAGACTATCCATATTGACTTTCCTGTTGCTGTCCCCCGGGCTTTTTGTCATCCGGTTTGAACTCTGAGGCCGCCGCACAGTCGAAGAGTTGGTCGAGTGTGTCGGCCCTGTCTTGCCGGTAGAGATCCAAGGTCTGACTTTCATCTTAAGTGCGTGCCGCAGGCCCGCCCATGCCATGTCATATAGGACCACTTCGTGCATTATAAGGTTCCAGCCGGCTATCCTCCAATTTGCTTTCAAGCGGTTGGCATAAAACTCGCACTGATTCGTTTGGTAGTTGCTGGTACTCCTGCATGGCTTTTGTTGCTGAATTGAGGCGCCTATCTTTATCTCCCTACATCTTTGAAGCTCGTTCGTGAAGAGTTCGAAATTCTCTAAATCCTGGTCCTTGGCCGTCTGTCGCTGAGTCAGATCTGGGTGGTTATTCCAGTGTCGAGAAAGGAGACTGCGTACTTGACTTGATTGGGATCGCCTCTTGGGAATAGGTGCTTACAAGAAGCAAAGTTTGACCGTGATGTTTCGAGGAACTTATCCAGCTCTTTCGCTCCGTCGCAGTACTGTAAGGGGTCAACCATCTTAAAGATTGTGGACTGATTTCCGGGATTGTCCGGTCTGTCGGTGGCTCGGCTGCGGTCGAGTTCTGAAAGCATTCGGGTTGTCTCCTCCTTCCATTCGGCTTGTTGTTTGAATAGGAGTTTCAGTAGCATCCGATGCTGCTCAAGTATCTCCTTTTGTCGTCCTCAGTGGTCTTTGACAAGATGTCGTCTCTGCCTCGATTATCCTCGCCCTCTGGTAAGGTTGAATCATCTTCGTCTTCGTTTTCATCTTTATCGTCAGGATCGCGGGCTTCCTCGTGAACTTGAGTCTCGGCGGGATCGTTGGAATTAATCCAATTGCCTTTGTTGTTTTCGCTGTCCTCTGGGTTTCTTCGAGGTTGCTAGAGTTGTAGGTGTACACGACTATTGAAGTCGATGCACTTCGCTCAAATTGAAGGAATGTAGTCGCAACTATACTGACTCGCAATCGTCTTTCAACTTCGCCTTCGGTTCTCAGTATTGCCGATTCAGGGGTAAGATTGCGTCATTGATTGTAGGTTCTCCAACTGATGATCGCGCTCAATTGACTTGTACGAATGGTATTCGATTTCTCTCATTCGTAGGGTCGAATCCTGTACTTGTGATAATCGTCGTCATTGCCGGCGACGGGTCTCGTGCGCCAATTGGTGCTGAACTCTTCTCCGCTGCCATCAGGGTGCTCGATTGAATGATGAAATGATCACTATCCGTGCTCGCAGTAATCATGCTTCGATATGTTATTTTTAAGGCGGTAATCTCAATTATTTACATTATGATGTGGCGCGTTTAGGGGTACGGCGATCATGTAGACTCCGACAATGGGCGCTCAATGCAGCTGTCGGTATTGGAACTCATCTCAATCAAGCGTATGCAATTGATTCATTCGATCTTTGGTGCAATTCGGAGTCGATTCTGGCGAACTCGTATGCGACACGTCGAATAGGGGTAAAACTCGTGAATCCCGTCAGCGACACATATCCGTTTACTGAATAACGATAATAGTGTAAGGGCACGTACGCCAGCGTTCGGCCTTATAGGCATACGTATGGTAATTATAGGTATACGGTTGCAAACGTGGACTCGAGTGATACTAAATAGGTGTATACGTAAAATTATAGCTAGAGATCTAAGTCTCGTGGCAAGCCGACTATATAGAATGGCCGTTACCCGGCCACAGTCACGTGTCGCCGTTACACCGGCGTGATGGCAAACACACCTACAGATGAATCAACAAATACACCCGGTGGAGAGCCAGAGAGCGCACGCCGTGATCGGGGACAATAAGCTCACGTAGTATAGGTCGAACATTGAGTATACCTGCAATTGCACCCGAGAGAGATGATAAGTCCAACAAGTCCGATCCATGCCGAACGAATGCAATATAGCTACCTAATTGGTCCCGAACGAGATTGAATATGACCACCGAGCGTACTCAATGGTTTACCGAATGGCATCATGAGAGACAGTCAAGATAACTACCAAAAGATGATCACCAACATCTCACAGAAACTGATATTCTACCGAAGTGTAACGGCGACACGTGACCCGAGGCCGGGTAAGCACCATTGTATATACATCGCTGCTGCGACACTTAGATCAGTATCGAACATCTTACCACTATACTCTCCATCCATACTCACTCGCTCTTGTGTGCAACCATATACCATATCATACGTCTGCGGTCAAGCATAGGCGTACATGCCCTTGCATTATATTCAATTTTCAGTTATTGGATACGTTTCACTCACAAGGATACACAAGTTTTACCCCTATTATCAAAGAACGACACAATCGACAGGAAACGAACAGCTCACGCGTCAATTCTACGTCAATCGTCTACTATGCCTCCTAAGAAGGCTGCCAGAGGTCAATTGCGCTTGGCTAGTATACGTTTGAACACGGAAAACCTACGATTGCCTCTCGGCCGAGTAACCCCTATTCTCACCCGGCGAGCCTCCGTACTTCCAGAGGATGAGATGCACGACGAGAACGATCACAACGATGAAGAAAACACTGCTGACATGGAAGATGACCTGACCGATGGCCTAGGTGACAACCTGAGTGACATTCTGGGCGACAACCCGAGTGAGCCCAAACCTACCACGCAATCCGAGATCGCGTCAATGCGAAAGATGATGGAGGAACAGCGAGAAATGCTCAACAATGCCATCCAACAGAATACTCAACTATGTGTGCAGAATGCCGAGCTGATAGAAGGAAACCGGGAATACTGCAGACAGTCTATTTGACCAGAAGCAACGAAAATGAAAATCTTTGATATGACCCATCTAGAATGGTACTGCGGCGGAGCAAAACAGCTTGATAACTTCCTCGACACCTTATGATCTAACTTCCAATCCCACGCGCACTTATTCCCGCATGGAGATCCTGACAAAGTCAAATATGCAGCCAGCCTTCTCAGCACATGGAACAATCACCCGGACCCGGCACAGAGGCAGACACAGATGACCAATCCGGTGGAGTGGCTTCGAGACCTACGGAGAGACTGAGATCCCTGTTTGGAAGACTTCGAGGCCTTCTCAGAAGAAATGCAAAAGATGTATGGCAACAAGGACCAAAAACTCAAACGTGGCAATGAAGTGTATGACCGACTTCCTCCAAGGAGCGAATGAACCGGTGAGAGTCTACGCCAATCGAATCAAAGCAAATTGGAGAGCAGCGGGATGGCTCCGTCAGGACAACAAGGACCTTTACGAAATCGCTTGGAGCGGGCTACAACCAGGACTTCAGTCCAAGATCAAGCCATTGACCCCAAAGAACGGAAGATTTGACAGTATGGAAGAGCTTTTCAACCGCGCCGCCGATTCAGAAGTCAAGCCGGACAGCAAAAAGCCCCAACCACAGCAGCCACAACAACAGCAAAAGCAGTCAGGAGAATCATCTCAACAAGGCGGCAAGAAGCGCAACTTCCGACCATCCATACCTGAGCCGGCGGAAGCACCAAAGCCCGACAAGTCATAGTCGGACAAGGGTGATAAACGCACTGCAGCGCCTTGGGTCTTGCCAGAGCTCTATGAAACTCGGAAGTTGGAAGGAAAATGCATACGCTGCGGGTCACCGGAACATAAAACATTCCGGTGCACAAAATATACACGAGCCAACTTCCCCGAAAACCTTGCTCCTCCAGGAGATGGAAAACAAATCAAACGCCAGCGCTCCTTCGATATTCAACAACCAAAAAACTAGCTTAACTCTCTCGGTATCTAGCTCAGCGGGAGAGGATGGACGAACGGGAGATTGGATTGCAGTCATTGGGTACGAGGGCCTTGATGGCAACATTAGAGGGAATTCAACTGCATCGGATTTCACTAAGGCAGAGGGTTGTCTTAGAGAGCCCGAATGCTCTCATGTCAAGTCAATATTTGTGTGTAACGGCAAGACTGGATTTATCACACATTATCCACGAAGTCCAGATATGAGATCAACACGGAGAATTGCAGCGAATACGAGCACTCATCGACTGCGGCGCTACAAGCATCTTCATGTCTCCACAACTTCTCAGTAGACTTGGACTACCCCACGAAGCAGCACACATCACAACTCACGACCTTGATGGTCAGGTGATTGCGCATGTGAGGGAGAGGCGCAAGACGGCGATGACGGTCCAATATATGGATCATTTAGCCCTGGTCCACAAACCGGAGGTGCTGGTCGTTCCAATGAGAGCATACGATCTAGTACTGGGATTACCATGGTTCAAAACCCTCAAGCTGGAGATCAACTAGGCTACTGGCCGATTAACTTCATTAAGAACGCCAAGTGGCCAAGGGGAGGCACACAGATCAGGTATGATAGGGCAGTGGTACGAAGGTCGGGATGACGAAAGTACTAATGTACGGATGCCAGACATTGGTAGGAGTATGCCGATGATCAACTCGACATCGGAGATCCCTGCGGATCCAGATGGAAACCCAAGGGAGAGCAGTGACGACAGTCCTACTCCAAATATCGAAATACTCGGAGCAACAGCATTCGACGATCGCTTAGCTAGCGATGAGACCATTGAGATATTCGCCCTAAGAATTGGGGAATGCAGTGGGCTGGGAGGGACTATGGAGGTCACCACTTTGGAAAATCCAGGTGAGATTGAGACTATCAACCCAAAGCGCTGGACGAGCGAGCAGGGAGCAGCAGCAGTAGTTGCTGCAGAAGAGCGTCCTCGAATCGTTGAATGACTGCTACCGGCTCGCCGAGTCACGATGGGAGTTGTGGACTAGCGGGATTTGGCTCGTTTCTGGGCGAACCGCTTGACCTGCAATTCCCGGGCCTTCCTTCCCATCATCCCAAATCCCAAGTTGGAGATAAAAGGCTAACACGCAGATGCCGGAACAGGTACTGTACTTACTGATGATGGAGGTCGTATCCCCGTGAGATACAAGGACTATGTGGACGTATTCAGTAAAGATAGGGCAGAGACTCTTGCACCGCACCGGCCAATTGACCACGCGATCGACCTGGAACCAGGCTTTAATATACCGTATGGCCGAATCTATAACCTTTCGGAAGTCGAGTTGAATACTCTCAAGGCCTACATCGAAACAAACCTAGCCAATGGATTCATCCAGCGATCATCATCGCCCGCAGCAGCACCGATCTTATTTGCGAAGAAGAAGGACGGCGGCCTACGACTGTGTGTGAACTACCGAGCTCTCAATAGAGCCACGGTGAAGAACCGATATCCTCTGCCACTGATCTCAGAGATGCTTGACAGGTTGTGCGGAGCTCAGATCTTTACGAAACTGGACCTTCGGAATGCCTATCACCTTATCCAAATTAAGAAAGGTGACGAGTACAAAACAGCGTTTCGCACCCGGTACGGTCAGTTCGAATGCCAAGTCATGCCGTTCAGGTTTACAAATGCACCAGCTACATTCCATGCTTATATCGACGACTGCTTGCAGCCTTTCATTGACGACTTTGCTGTGTGCTACCTCGACGACATACTGATATACTCGACTAACGAGAAGGAGCACGAGGAACAGGTACGAAAAGTGCTCGAATGGCTATGAGAATTTGGCCTCTACGCCAAAGCCGAGAAGTACCATTTCGGAGTCACAGAAGTCGGTTTCCTCTTGTTTCTCATTAGCCCCGATGGGATCGGCTTGGAATCGGACCGTATATCAACGATCGAGGATTGGCCAACTCCGGAGCCGGTTCGGGACGTGCAAGTTCTGCTCGGATTCACGAACTTCTACCGGCTGTTCATCTGGAAATATGCAAAGGTAACAACACCGATATCAGACCTGCTAAAGAAAGCAGAGACATCCAGGACGCCTAAACAGCTCAAATGGGAATGGACTCAGGATGCCGAACTTGCGTTTCGGAAGTTGAAAAGGGCCTTCACTGATGCACCAATTCTCAACCATTTCAACCCGGCAAAGCCGATTATTCTTCAGACCGATGCAAGTGGCTTCGCCATAGCTGGCATTTTCAACCAGTATGACGGTTTCAGGATTCACAGACCAGTCAACTTCTTCTCTCGAAAATGCACAGGTGCCGAACAGAACTACGATACGTACGATCGGGAACTCTTGGCCATTGTGGAGACTATGAAGCAATGGCGCCACAACCTCGAGGGAGCGAGTCATAAGGTCCTCATACAATGCGACCATAAGAACCTCGACTATTTCCAAAAGTTAAAAGTGCTATACCGGCGGCTGGCTCGATCGGCGGAGATCTTCTCTTCGTACGACTTTGTCATCGAACACCTGGAAGGCAAGAAGAACCCAGCAGACGGACCATCGAGAAGACCCAACTACGAGATCAGCTATGAGAATATGACGGCAAAGATCCTGGCCACCTTAGCAGTGACCACCATCGCCGAATCATATGATGACCTTCTACCGGAAATCAAGACAGCCCAGGAGACCGACTTTTTAGCCACAGAAATACGGCCAACCTTGGTCGATGGTTCAACCGCAGATGACAGTCAATGGAGATCAATCGACGGAGCTCTGACCTATGAGAGGAGGATATACTTGCCCGCGGCACTCCGCAGTAAAGTGACCAGGCTTTTCCACGACAACCCCGAATCCGGTCACTTCGAAGCCCTGAAGACTGCCGAGCTCGTATCACGAGATTTTTATTGGCCTGCGATGGTGTCAGAGATACGGAAGTACGTTGCCGGCTGCGAGTTGTGCCACTGAATCAAAGCACCGCGTTACGCACTCTATGGACTCAACATGCCTCTGTCACCGCTTTCTCGTCCATGGGAGGGACTTACCATGGATTTCGTTACCGACTTGCCAGAGTCAATGGCATCGGGATACACTGGGATCTTGGTAATCGTCGACCGTTTGACTAAAATGGCGATCTACCTCCCCTGCAGAAAGGACATTGACTCCCCAGAGCTAGCATGAATGTTCTTCAAACACGTGATTTGCAAACGAGGCGTACCGGACAATATCACCACCGATCACGGCAAAGAGTTTACCAGTCGATTTTGGGACAGATTTTGCTCCCACCTCAGTATCGATCACCGTCACTCAACCAACTTCCACCCGCAGATGGATGGTCAAACCGAGCGGCAGAACCAAACGATAGAGCAGTACCTCCGAGCCTTTTGCAACTACGAGCAGGACAACTGGGTCGAATTGTTACCGCTGGCAGAGTTTGCCTACAATAACTCCATCCACCATTCCACGCTGATGACACCCTTCTGGGCGAACTACAATTACCATCCTACGATGCAGTTTAAGCCTCCCAAGGACTCCAGTTTCAGATCACAGGTGCAGCCAAATTCATGGATGGCAGGCATGGAAGAGACTCACCGAATTCTCCTGGAAAACATAATCGAGGCTCAGGAGCGACAAACAAAGTACGCCGGCGAGAAAGAGATGACTTTTGCGGTTGGAGACAAAGTATGGCTATTGACCAGGAACTTGAAAACATCCAGGCCTTCAAAGAAGCTCGATTACAAGCGCACAGGACCGTATATGGTAAGTAAGATCATCAATAAGAATGCTTACAAACTAGACTTACCAAGTACAATGAGGAACCACAACGTTTTCCATGTGTCGCTTCTCGATCGTTATACACCGCCAGTCGGAGGTCAGCCATAGTCAGAACCGTACCCAATGATAGTTGAGAAAACAGAGGAATGGGAAGTCGACCACATACTGGACTCTAGGCGGCACTATCGGAAGCTGCATTATCTCATCCAATGGGCCGGTTACAACCACATACGCACCAGCTGCGAGCCGGCGGAACACCTGGAAAATGCCCGAGATCTGGTTGACGAGTTTCACCGAGAGCGTCCGGATCGGCCACGGGAGTAGGGGTATAGAGTCGGGGGTGGAGGTATGGAGGACATGGAAGCAGCTTGGACGTTCCATTGTACTTTATTTCTTCATTTCCTTCTCTTCTCTTTTGATTGGATATTGGCCCGGTATAAATGGCGTCGGCATGGGTTTTACTGCCTACCAATGGAGGTGGAGTTTCCCCGTGCGCCGAATCCACCGAACGGTCGCCATTGAGTGTACCAATCGGTTGTGGGACTTATGGGTTCGTACGATTGGGTACGTAGGATGATTGTTTCATTCTTTGTTTCCCTTTCCTTCGTTTCTCTTATATACTGGCTTTGGCAGTCCAGGAGGTCTGCGCCTAGAGAGGGGGATAATGTAACGGCGACACGTGACCCGAGACTGGGTAAGCGCCATTTTATATAGATCGCCGCTGCAACACTTAGATCAGTATCGAATATCTTACCACTATACTCTCCATCTTTACTCACTCGCTCTCATATACAACCGTATACCATATCATACGTCTGCAGTCAAGGGTAGGCGTACGTGCCCTTACACGAAGCTGCCAACCATGATGCCCAAGAGAAGTCAACCAAGAACGCACCGAACCTATTATCCGAATGACTTACACCGAGAAACGTTCCACCGGGACCCTGCCGAATGCCGAGTCATGAGATGCTGAGATCTGCTAATGCAATGTACAAGGCAGCTTTCCGAGAGAAGAAGCGCGCTCCTATCAGGGTAAGTATCACCACCTACTGCTATGCTTACGTGTTAGATATCGATCAATGATACACCGCCCAGACCCAATGAAATTGGCCTCAATTCGGCCACCCCCGAGTGGTCACCACCAGTGCTATATGCGAACCACAGTTATGATGCCAGGAGCAGAAGCTCACATTACTGTCCAAAGTCAAGACGAGATTCATGAAATGATCGACTATTTCACAGATATTACCCTGAGCAATTCCGATGATGGTCTCTGCCGAAACTCAACTTTATAAAACGAAAGCCGAACTGAATTACGTGTCAAATCACAGAGACTACAATTACAATCCTGAATTACAATTACACTGGAACCTAGCTACAATGGCAATCAACACTCGATATGATGATGAAGTCATCAACGGAGCAACAAGTTTTCAAGAGGGAAATAGCCGTGTCTACACAATCAAATCCTACCGACAGGTCAAAGCCCACCGAGAGGCAGTCCACCGAAACACACCGAGAAGTCGACCGAGTTGTCTACTGAGAAGTCGACCAAGATTCTCTTTAAGCTGCCTATTAACAGGAACCACAAAGTCAACCGGATGGTCACCAAAACGGACTTTGAATGACAATTACCGCGTCAAGCAGCATCCCCAAGTCAATGCTAATTGCCGATGACTACCGGCTGCAAGAGATATTGTACAGAGCATGCGGAAGCACTGCACGAAGGCTCAAGAGAGTGCAGGCCCGCTTGAACTTGTGAAGTATAACCATCTCTAGAGAAGCTAACTTTGTAGGTGTCGACGAACGAGATGAGACTACACGATAGATGTATACGATTGATGATCACCGATGGCTACGAACAATGCTGGTAGTGGGAGCTCCCATCGATGCCGAGTCAGGAGCGGAAGCATTACCACCCTGACGATTCTGACAACAACCTACGCCGAGATGGTACAAGCTACGAGTGCAGTCCTGCTTGCCAGGTCGCATGCTGTATGAGTTCGGAAGTGGAGATAAGGAGGAATTGATGTCCGAGACTCGGGAGGAGAGAAAATGGGTCAATACAGTTTCGGAACTCGGGACCAGAGGCAAGTAATCAATTGGGCGTTCCTTTCTTCTGTCGCTTCTCTTCTCTTCTCTTCACTTCTCCATCCCTCTTTACTTCGTTGGATCTCGGCCCAGTACAAATGGCGTAGGCACGGGTTTTACCACCTCCCGATTACAGTCAAGGGGAGGTGGAGTTTCCCCATGCGCCGGATACACCGAAAGGCTACTATAAAGTGCCAATCGGTAGCGGGACTTTTGCGTTTGTACGAGTATCTACGTGGCATGATTGTTTAATGCTTTGTTTCCTTTTCTCCTGTATGGTTTATGCAGCCCAGGAGGTCTGCACCTGAAGAGGGGGATAATGTAACGGCGGTATGTAACCCGAGGCGGGTAACGGCCATTCTATATAGTTGGCTCGCCACGAGCCCTAGATCTCCAGCGATAATCTTACCTATGCATCAACACCTACTATCACTCGCATTCACATTTGCAACCATATTCCAATAATTACCACACGTATACCTGTGAGGCCGAACGGTGGCGTAGGTGCCCATACACTTGAGGCCTCCGGAATCGAGTGGCCCGCATTGAGAAACCACATAACAAGCATGGCGCATGTCATTCAGCTTGCTTTGGGTGCATTCATGAGCAGTCTGGGTGTAAAAGGCCACACCAAGACTTGGGAAGCCCATGAGTGCAATCAGCAATTTGGAGAGAATGAAAGCACAGACATTGGGAAGAGTCAAAGACTTCGAAAAGAGGGCAATGCTAGAATCAATAAGGTGTCGGCCATGAGACCGGGTTTAGCAAAGATAATTGAGAAAGTACGTATTACAACATATTTTGAATGTGCTGAAACTGACCTTCATGTAGCAGAGAATGCTTGCTGTATTAATTACGCAGACACCTGGTTGTTGAAATGAGTTCATTGACTTTCAAAAAGCCAAAGTCCGGATCACATTACTATCCATTATGCATGTGCAGACACATTGGAACGCAACACTGGAGTTGCTCGAGTGCGCCTACCGATTATGTGAATTCACCTGCAAGTGGCTTAAAAACCCAAAATATAGTGATTACCGGCCGCTCTTCACCACACAGGATGAGTCGACCATTGTCAAGAATGTCATGGAAGTTTTGCACCCATTCCGGTACTGGACCCTCTGGATATCGAAATGGCATTCCATTGCTCTGCATCACGTCATCAATGTCTACAATGACACGTTCGATCACATGGATAGTGTGATGGGAGCTTTGGCCAAGAAGAAGACACAATGGAAGGAAGACTTATACTTTGCAATGAAGTTTGAGCGACAGAAGCTGTTGAAATATTATACTGAAGTGACTCCAACGACTGGAATACTTCTCATTTCGGCACGTATCCTTGATCCTTTCCGGAAGTTGTGATAGTGTGGGAAGTGGGACAAGGGAATGGATATTAATCCTGAAGATGAGACTTCTTATACTGCCCAATGCCAGGAGGCCTTTCTGAAGTATCTGGAGAACGAATACTGCATTAAACAGACACGTTTGCTGGTCACTAAACCCAAATCCATACTGAAAACCAATCTCGTCTTCTCCGCAATAGCTTCTAGATTTCATCAATCTTCTTATGATCCATATGATTTGTTCAGCGATGATAAAGAATACTTAATCCCTAACAAAGTGGCCAAAACAACACCCGGTTGAAGAAATCGTGCAGCACACTTATTGACAGCCGCAAGACTCTATTTGAATTCACCTCCTGAATTACCACAGGACTGGGGGCAAATTAATCCAAATCTTAATGATTACCACTCCGACCCAATGGAGATTAGTAGTACATTTTGGTTACTGGATATCACCGACTGGTGGCGGCAGCAAGAAGAAACGCATTCAAAGTACGCCAATCTCTCCAATGTGGCATGCCATATATTCACTATCATACCTCATGGTGTCAGAGTGGAGGCCAGTTTTTCCCTTGGGCGAGATGTGATCGGGTGGAGGCAGTCAAAAACCACAGACGAGACCCTTCACAAAAATGTCGTAGTAAGGCAGTTCACTCAAGCCAATAATGGATTACTGGCTGGCGACGACCCAGTGTTGGATCCAACCAGTACTGATCACAACATGGAGATGAAGAGAGAGGCGGAGCAAAGAAAGTTGCACTGAATGGCCAAGGTCCACGACTTTTGGAGATGTGGCAGGGCTGTGAAAACCTACGTGCTACACAGAAGAAATCTCTTGCTCAAAATACACAATTGACAGCCGTAGGATACATTTCAGATACTAAAGAGATCATCAAACCATCCTGGTCAAACTTTGAACATGATGGTGCGGCTGCATTTAAATTGTCGGAAAAATCACCTGGGCCACCAGCTTTGTCTGACCTCCCTGGAGGACGAACTCAAGTATTGAATGTCTACCAAATCACACAAATTGACCGCCCTCCTGCCCTAAGTGCTGAGGTTAGTTCACCTGAAAGCATTTCAGACACAGAAAATTGGCTTAACTGGAATGGGGACTTGGATAATTCAAATGACATCGACGTTGACTGGGAAGCAGGCAATGAATCAGATGTGGGACTGGACAATGGCAGTTAGAATTCGGAAACACCGGAGAGGTGGAATGTGAGTGCCGCACCAAATGTTCCCGGATTGATTTGGCCTATGTGACAGTGAATGAAGAAGGCTGAAAAGGCATTGATGATGGTCAATATAATGAAAACGAGGAGGAATAAGGGGATCAAGACAAAGTAGGACAGAATGCATCAATGTATTATCACCAAGTTCATTATGTAGTTTAACCGAGATTTGCATTTAGAGAAATATTATGGGAGAATTTTGAGCAATCGCATCAGAAAGTTGGTTAATAAACAAAGGTATAGTGGGCAATATGAATTATTTGGCAAGATGTATCAATTTTAACTGGATGAGAACGACCGGTGCTAGAATATTACTGGGCTCAGCTTCACTATACAGTCAAGTTCTGATCAGGCTGAAAGGCAACCACAAAGTTTAGACAATCATGAATGCAATGATTAATGGCAGCAGATTTTGACTAGAAAGTACACGAAAATGAGTGTCAACGGAGCATCTACGATTTTAAGTTTTATAAGTATGGTACTTGAATGGTGACGTGGTTGGTGCTATCCATAACCAACATACTGGCAGCCTTTCTTGGCAAAAGAGTACAGCGCACGGTCACTGCCCCATTCTGAAAATGAGTGTCAACGGAGCATCAATGAATTTTGGCTGTGCATCCTGGGTAACTTAAGTGGCGATTGGTTGCAGCCATTCATAAACGAGGTATTAACTGCGTTCCAAGTCAAACATAATAGCTTCATGCTCCCTGCCCCACCCTGAAAATGAACGTCAATGGAGCGTCAATGATTTTTAGTCTTGTAAGTACGGTAATTGAAAAGTGACCTGGTCGCTGCTATCCATAACCAATGTACTGGCAGCCTTCCTTGGCAAAACAATGAACGACATGGTCACTGCCCCATTCGGAAAATGAGCGTCAATGGAGCCTCAACGATTTTTGGCAGTGCATCTTGTGTAACCTAAGTGGTGATTGGTTTCAGCCATTCATAATCGAGGTATTGGCTGTCTTCCGAGGTAAAAAGAATACCAACACGCTCCCTGTCCAATCCTGAAAATGAACGTCAATGGAGTGTCAACGATTTTTGGTGTTGGATCTTGCTAATCAAAATGGCGATTGCTTGCAAACATCCAAAAATAAGGTAGTGGCCGCCTTTAAAGCCAAAAACAAAAGTGACACGCTCCCGGCCCCATCCTGAAAATGCGCATCAACAGAGCGTCAACAATATTTCGTTTTGCATCTTGGGTAATCTAACCAGCGATTGGTTTGAAAACATGCATAAATAAGATATTCACCGCCTTTAGAGGCAAAAACAATTGCAGCATGCTTCCTGCGCCATCCTGAAAATGAGCATCAATGGAGTGTCAATGATTATTGGTCTTGCATCCTGGCTGATCTAAGTGTCGCAATGTGGTAATAATTTATAGACGATGTCGTGGCAGCCTTTTCATTTAAAACAGTTCATAATACATATGTTACCCCACCATGAAACTGAGTGTCAACAGAGCATCAACAATATTTGGTTTTCCATATTGGGTAATCAAGGCTTTACGCAGATAAATGAGCTCATAACAGAACTTTTGACTGCCTTTATAGCAAAAAATACAATGTATAACAGGAAAAACGTGGATACTGAAATAATCAACGTCGCAGATTCCAAAACATGCAGAAAGAGATTATTGGCTGTCGAATACCTCATTGTAATAATATACAATTATCCAACTGCAAAAGCAAGAACATTATATAAATCTACAGATGGACCCGCTGGGAGGCCCCCTGACAACCCGGCCAATTCAGACAGGTTGGGAGACTTCCATCGAACCGTGCCCCAATTGACAGTTTGGGTATATTGACAACCCGGACCACCAATTCTTCAACTGTTCGGTTCCGACCCGGACCCCAACCAGAAGTGATTGTCCGGAACGATTGTTAACACTAAGTACACCATAAACTGCGTACTACATCATCCCAAGATCGACTGTCTCCTGCTTCCAGCCAGTCTCTCAGCTCTCAACGGACCTTCTTGTACTCAATTCTCTACATTCCCACAATTACGAGTTAACCAATGAATAGAGTCTCAGCTTCCATCGCACATGCCTCCTGATCAACCACCTCCAGATTCACTGCCTCCAAATTGACTGCCTCCAGATTGACTACTTCCAGATTGACCGCCTTCAGATCAATCACCTCCAGATCAACCACCTCCAAGTACTCCTCCAATCTTGATCGATTATGGCCTCCAAGTGTATCTCGCAACACGCTCAATTACGGCATCCAAGTGCATCTTCAAACTCACTCAATCACGACCTCCAAGAGTATCTCCAAACTTGCTTTATTATGGCCTCCAACTGCATCTCTCAGTTCACTCTATCTCTCAGTCTCCAACTGCATCTCCATACTCACTGGATCCCGGCCTCCAAGTGCATCTCTGAGTTCACTCGATCTCCGCCTCCAAGTGCAACTCCAAACACGCTCGATCACGGCCTCCAAGTACATCTTCAAGGAGTGATGGCAGTTGTACGGAGATACAGGGGAAACGGAGGTGGATAGAGTGACATGGAGTATAGATTCGGCAGACCCCGGAGTAGATAGACATCATCTCATTTCCATCTCATCTTATCATACAACGAAAATACACACTCTATCTTTCCCAACGTTCGGTCTCACTCGGTCAGTCAGAGATCTGTCCGAGATTTTGTGGATCGTAAATGCCGGGTAGTATCATATCTTCTTTTCCGATTCCTATGCTCCTGGAACAAGCACCGCTCTTCCTCATGAATTCCGTTTGGATGTTGCAAGAGGTGCGGCGGAGTGTTGATGGTGGACTCTCTGCCATCTCGCTCCATCCTTTCACCACAACGGCCTCCAAGCGGTGCATCTCTCTCAATCGGTGTGTCCAGGTGCTACTCCAGTTATGCTGGAGTACCATCTCCAGCCAGATTGGCCATATGAATATATATAGAGAGACTTAAATAATGCTTGCCATATTATAATGTAGCGAATCTTGTGCCTGTAACAAAGACGAATACGATAAGATGAAATACCTTGTAGTTATGTAAGAACCACTGCTGGGAGAATACAGCACCAAATCTTCCGCGGAGCTGCTCCCGAAGTATCCCACAGAGTTGTGCAGTGGTCTCAGCTTCCCTTGAAGTCTCCCGCAGATCTGCGCAGAGGTCTCAAGAGCTCCAAAATTCGAAAATTCTCTATGTCATCTCTCATAGCATGCTGAATGCACCTCCATAACTGCAGGTGCTTTCAGGAACACCTGAGAATGCTCTTGGAGAGTCTGAGAGCACTTTGCTTAGCTCCAGGGGGGTCTGGGAGCATCTAGAAGTAATTAGAAGCACTGGTGAGGTCACCCAGAGTATCTGGGAGGATTGTGTATTGCTTCCGAACCGATTTACATTTTGCTGATGTAATGCAACCACAGTCACCACAGCCTCCACTCCAGCTGCATGCATCATCAACTCCAGAGTATCTGACCATATGTGCAATAACTGTACCAGCTTCAGCTCAATAAAGAAACCTCATCAGCCAATAGTCATTTAGTCTGAAGGTAATAACAAAGTTACAGTAAGTCACCATGGACTGGTTAACATTTCACAGGAGTACAAAGTCAATGCTCTCTATATGCCTACATTCTGGCTCTCTCTCCTCTCAATCTAACAATTGGACAAAGCCAGATACACATCCACAATTGGACACGGTAAGTGCTCCATATCATCGTTATCAATCAACAGCACAGGAATTGAGTCCATGATTACTATATAATATCTTATGCCACTGCGCCCACTTCAGCATTACCAAGTGTGTCAACAAAGCCCACTTCAAAGAGAAAGTGGGACACAGTGTCACGGAGTGCACATACCACCATACCATTTATCACATACTCCACTGAACCTACTATTACATGTACTCTCTACACTGCCCATCCAAGTGCAGCCAGCACCAGACTGCAATGTCCTCCAGCCACTGTCTTTCCAAAGACCACATGGATGCCTCATACAATCTCAGAATCAGAACTGTGGTAATACTATCTAGTCCAGATTTATTCTACTGCCCTACGATCTCTCATTGATGGGTATTCAAGAGATGACTTAATGTGTATCACATGCATCCAGGCTAAGCACAAGCAGATGATCCGCAAAGTCAAAACCAAGTACACTATAATGCCATTTGAACTCATACATTCAGATGTGTGCAGACTATTCTCCACACCTACCTTCACTGGCCATCGCAACTATATCCTATTCATCGACGACTGCGCACACTACACTGTCCCTTTCTGTTCTTCGCGACAAGAATTTGAAATAATGTACCTCAGCCTACCAAACATTATAGGCCTAAGTTGAATCCATGCGATGCGAAGCGAAACTATTTTGGTGAGATAATGGCCATAGACAATTTGACTACATGGCCTTCCAGTTGGTACTCACTGCTTGTCATACAATATACGAATCATGTCTTGCCTACACTCACAAACAGACTGCCGTTGCTGATTGGTTGATCCAGACCATCACCAAGAATGCACAATCCATAATGATTGACTTCCAGAAGCCACTTGTTTCTGGGGAGAAGCAGTCAATACCGCAGTCCACATCCACCAGCAAACTCCAAATGAACATCTAACAACAAGGGACGATTGTGATTGATTTCAAGCACCATATTTGACTCCATATGCACCACTGCATGCATTTGGCAAGCCTACTTGTGATACTGATGGCAATTAAATATCATACAAACCTCCTCTTCACCGTCTCCAATGATTTGGCTGCTATGCCAGTTGACTTATCCCTGAATGACAATGCTATGGAAAATTCAGCCCACAATCCTAGCTATATATGATGGTCAGTTACATATACGATTTGACTACACATTGGAGGATATGGAACCCAGCATTCCAAATAGTAAGATCACAGTTAAATGTCATTTTTGATGAGGAAAGGAATGCCCACAGTTCATTCCTACATGGATACAAAACAGATCTCTTTGAGCAACCAGGAGAGACAGAATATGCTGAGGAAATGGAAACGGATGGAGATGAACTTCTCCATGACCATCCAGGGACCAGTTAAACAAGTGAACGCCATGGATGTGGTGATCATGACTGTACTGACAATAATACAGACCACAATCTGTTAGATGCTGACAACTGTCAAAGACTCCCTGCATGTACAGGTGTGAGATCACATCCTCCAGACTAACAGGATACAGCACTGTTGTCCAGAGTAGTGTTGACAATGGTTGGGGATTACCCAGCTTCAGTCTGGGTTCGAACCGAACCGAAGGCTCCAGTCTTGGTCAGAAGCCGCCAACCAACTCGAACCAGGTGCCTAACGCTGGGTTGTTACCCGGACTGGACAGAAACCTACTGTTTTTTGGCCGGGTTGACACAGGATCGTAGTTCCATTTTACGGTTCCAGCAACATTAGCTCCAAATAAGTATGTGAGTTCTGATCGTAACGTGACATCATTAATTCGTAGATTGTGCAGTTTTAGCCGATCTTTCACCTCTCGGTGTCACATTTGCAATCGAACAAATATTCGTTGAATCGCTGTGAAATAATGCGATATTGTAGGTGAAATTCGCGGGTTTTCGATATCTACTATTCAAATATTTGTCCAATCGCAAATCTAACGCCGGGAGGTAAAAGAGCGGCTAAAACTGCACAATCTACATAGTAATCACGTCACGATACAATGAGAACTCAGAACCATAATTGGAGTGAAAATTGTAAACATGGAATTGCGGATTTTGGTGGTAAAACCGGCCCATTTTGAGTGGTCCGGGTTTTTTGTGTGGTATGACCCGTTCCAATGGCTTGGTTTCAGGTAGAACTGGAACCGGAACCAACCCGGGAATTTGGAACCGTTGCTAACACTAGTCCAAACGAACTGTTATCCACAATCGACATCTCTGCCATGAAAATAACACATCCTGCCGAACAGCAGATATGACGAAGCAACCATGCCAACCACCACGATGCCAGAATTGTATTTCAAGAAGTCAGCTGAAATCGTCGTGGATGCACTAAGCATCATGCCACAAGCTCTCGTATCAACATTCATCAACTGCAACCCATTCACATGTGTGGAGGCCAAGGACACCCCACAACGAAACCACTTGAAACAAGCAATGGAAGCAGAATGCACATTGATGATGTACAATAACTCATTCACAACTATCAGCTCTTGGGAAGCAAGGCAATTACAAGTCAAGCCAATTAGATCCAAATGGATCTACAAGACAAAATACAATCCTGATGGTACCATATAATACAAAGCCCAACTAGTAATTAAAGGCTAAAAACAATATGATTGTGGAGAAACTTATGCCCTTGTTGGAAAGCTCACCCCTGTCGGTTATCTCTTCTCTATGGTCAGAAACCATGACTGTAACATCAATTATGTAGTTGTTGTCACTGCTTTTCTCCATTCTGATATGATTACCAATAATATCTACATGACCATACCCGAAGGCTAGCCAGAAGAGCAATAATTGTTCGACTACACACAGCACTGTATGGTATCAATCAAGCACCACAACTTTGACACAACAATATTACCATCATCTTGCTCTATTCTGAGTTCACACAGTCCCAAGCTGACCCCTACCTCTCTCTCTTTGCAGCAATGGCATTCCAATGCTCTTGTACATCAATGACATCTCATGGTTGCACTCAGAAGACACTACCACAGCTGCAATCAATATTAATGCCAGGTTGTCAGAAAAATACAAGATCACCAATCTCGGCCCAGCACACCAATTCCTTGCCATCAAAATCCACCACAAGGAACACAGTACCAGCATCAGTCTTGACCAAATTGCCTTCATCACCACAATTCTCAAACAATTCAATATGGAGAAATCTCACCATGTACAAACTCCAATAGATCCTAATTTGAAGCTGGATCTGTCCATGGATTGGAGGGGGATAGAACGAAAAGATACTAAAGGCTACCAGATAATTATCAGCTGATTGATGTGTGTGACACTTGCAACTCGACTCAATATCTCATTTGCAGTCACTGCACTTTGCCAATTCAATTCCCCTCCTTTCACCAGCCATCTCACCGCTGCCAGAAGAGTTCTCCAGTATCTCTAATCCACTGCCAACATTTGACTGCATTTTAGTAGCAGCAGCAGCAGCACTGGCTACACAGACTCAGATTGGGCCAATACTAGTGCCAACTGCAAATATCGAGGTGGTCATGTCTTCATTCTCAGCAACAGAGCTATCTCATGGTAGTCAGAAAAGCAGGATCACATTACAAAGCCAATGCTCAAAGCCAGATAGATTGCTCATTCTGAAGGCTTCCATGAAGCGAAGTGGCTGCTAACACTCCACCGAAATATACACCACAAAGATGCCTCACCACTTCTGATCAATTGCAACAATCAGGGCACACATAGTCATACCACAACTGGGATTATAATGGGTAGTACAAAGCATATCAACATTTGCTATTACAATAGTCGAAATCTCCAAGCTTGTAGAATCATTGACTACTTCTATGTCCATATGTACAAAGATGTGGCAGATATTCTAACCAATACATCGACAAAGAATAAGCTTGAAATATCCACAACGCTGAAGAGGCTATGCTAAGTGAGCTTAATTTAACATTGGATTTAAGGTTGAATTTAAGGCTGGATGTAACAGTTGTTTCAAATTTCTTTTGAGTACGTGGATTTCCTTGTTTCTCTATGGATGGCCACCTCCAGGCTATGGTAGTGCTCTTTCCCTGCACACTCTTGCAGGGTTTTAAGAAGGGTACTATGGAAATCACTTTGTTTGTTTGTGTCTTTTCTCTTTGGTTTTTATGCTCCGCAGCATATAGCAACAGTGGAAGTATAACAAAATAAGTACCTGGCATATTATAGCCGGAGATGAATATTGAATAGCAGTAGGTGACTCTCATATGGTCAGAGGTGAGCATCATATAACCAGAAATTGGTGTCAGCCTGAACAGTTTATACATAGATGCATACACAAGTTTTTACATTTGTACTTATATATGTATGATCTTGTTGCACTGTTAGATAATATACAATCAAGCTTCTCTAGTATCACTGTTTCAACATTACAGTGATGTAGAAAAGATTTTCCTGATGGTATACAACATGTATCTAAGCATCAGGTAGAAATAATTTACCTGACGCAAAATACCAGTGGTGCTAAGCAGTGCTTAGCAGCATTAGCAGTGCTGAGTATATTCTAAGCCACTGAACTTGATCTACAACAACTTCTTGAATATTAGAGAACACTAAAAAAGGAGGCAGCCAAGTGAAAGAGCATCTTGTTAACTACATTTCATCTATAATTAATTTTCTGGTGTAACTAAAACTCAAGTAGTACATTGAGCTGCAACTTGTATAAATGTAGAAGCTGCGAGTGGGGGAGATGGCTCTGGTGGGAGTGTGGCTATGAGGTGCCCTACTAGTTAGTGGCTTGTTAGATGAGGGCCTTGGACTAGGCCATACCCCAAGTAGGGTACAGGAGCCATATATATCAAATGTCAATTACTGTTGCAGTAAACAAAGATTCAGCTGTATCTGAAGAGTAGACGCATCACCACAAACTAATAATGATTAGTGTACTTGGCATGTTATAATGTTACACCAATTGCATAACAGCATGCGATCAACTGTAGTAACATGTGCAATAGTAAACTCACAGTTATAGTTGAAAAGTATTATATCTGATATTATAATTGTTTGATGCAATACCAAACCACAAACAATAATTGATGTGATACATATGCAATACAGTAAGCAAATCAATTACCAATCCGCAGAACACTCCAAATTGAGACTTGTTGGTACACATGCACAACAAGAAAAAGCACAATATTCATTATGACATACATATCTACAGCCTCTTCATTTGGCAAACCAGGTGTAGTAGATACAAAACAAAACAACACCACACTCCAATAATAATGTAACATCTTTTTGACATATTGTTATATGCCCAACTCAGTTACAACTTTAATTAAGAATATGCAAATGATTTATAGAAATGGATGGAATATTTTTAACACGATTTGTCATACAGATACTATTACTTGTTGTAACCATTCATTCAAAAAAACAGTGTTAACTACTTGCATGGGCAATTGATGAAAGCAAAAACAAATATACCAGGAAGTATTTTTTGCATCATCAGAGTTATTCAATTCTGCAGATACTCAACAGTGTAATTATTAGCGACTACAATAAAGGATAACTCTCAGCCAAAGCATCAGCAAAATGTATTTTAGTCACTGGGAGCCTCCAGGAGTGTCTGAGAGGAGGCAGAGTGTAAACTTAGAAGCGTCAATTTCAGGAGAGAACCAGACCCTAGGAGGGCATTCCGGCCGGCCATCAGAGTAACTGGGAGCTCTAATAACTGGTACGGGAGCACCATGCAAGCGGTCGTGAGAAGTTTGGGAGCACCTCGGACTGTCGCCCAACCAATGCGGGAATCCCAAACTAACTCTGAGAGATGCCGAGTTCTTAGGGATATTCACTCGAAGGACTGCAGGCGATATCTGAATGTACACGAGCAATAAGAATACCCTCCACGTATGATGCATAGATTATTGTTTATTATCAACTTGTAAATCATACTATAGTACCCAGCATCTCATTCAACATTCTATTGTTTGCATCGCTACATTAAGGAGAACCAAAGAAAATGACGACTGATTCAAAAATGAAAGTAGGAAAAACTGAAACATTAACCCTATTAAGCGATCGGAATGCAATCGAACATAGTCTCAATGTCATCCACTAAATCTCCCATCTCATCAGGGCCGACAAATGCAGGAACACACAATTCATCCACGGCGCAAAGAAGCTGGAGGCGCTCCTTGTATTTCCGAATGATTCCGGCCTGGCGAGCGGGTGAAATTGATTTCCAATGTTGTTTGGCTCGATTTTTGATATCTAAAAGATTGGAATTGAGGTTAGCGAGGAGTGAATCAAAATGGGGTTTGAAAGGCAAATATGACGAATTCGGGGGAAAACGAGATGCGCCACCAGGAAAGGAGGTGTGCCTGAGGTGGAGTTCAAGGTGGGCAAGGGGAGTGCTGATGGTGATGGAGGAGCGCAGAATGAAATTGAGGGGCAAAAATCCAGGCCAAGGAGTTCCGACGGGGATTGAGGAGCGCATATCCAGCGGAGCAGCCCATCCATGCTGAGCAGTGCTGACAGGGGAGAGACATAACGAGTCTGGAATGAAATAGAGGCGCTCCTATTCGAAGTCGAGGAGGGGATTGAGGAGCGCCCATCCTAGAGGAGGAGCGCCGAGAGAAATGGCAGTATGGAGCGCTGAATGCAATATCGAAGCGCCATTCGAGACTGAGTAGCGCCGATGGGGATTGAGGAGCGCCTATTATAGCGGAGGAGCACCATTGGGGGGGGGTATGAAGCAGCCCGACCTTGTGTAATTGTGATAAGTGCAATGGCATCTGCAGTAATTCAATCTATCACCGTGGAAGGGAAAAATTTACCTCGATATTCATCTTGAGAAAACATAACTGTAACCTTCTTTCCAGTGGCATACTCAGACAGCGCACAATGAATAGCTGCGGCCACAAGCGCTAGTGTCTGCGGTGTGAGAGGTTGAAAGAATTGCGATGTGGTCGGTTGTAGCCCCAAGCTATTGGCAGTAAAGAAAAACTGATGGTAGATTAAGTCAAGCACTTCCATCCGCGTGAACCAGGCTTTCTTATCATCGATGACCTTCGAGAGATAAGCATCGTCAAACAGGAGCTTCTTAACCTGTATTCGAAGCTCAGTCTCTGATCCTAAATCCAACCGGTAACTTCAGACAATAGTTCGACGAGCTCCATCTGCCAAACGCCCTTGAATGGTGCTAATCTTTAGTTTTAACTATGAATATTTTTGGGGTTTAGCATCATCATAAGTCCAATCGAGGAGCAGAAAACAGAATTTACACATACAGCTTCTCGGGTTTGTGGGTCGATTTTAAGAGATGGACCACTGGGCAATTGACACACGGATGGTACACCTACTGGAGCACCTGCTAATGCCCGCTGACGATCATGAGCTTCAATGGCTAGTTGCCAAGCTTCGTCAACCATCGAGTACTTCTCATCAGAAATGATTGGCCAAAGAGTCCTTGTGAATACGATTGCCTCGATGAACCGTTTCGCTACCTCAAAAGTAGCCTTTTGGTGTTGGGGAACATTGTGATCACCACCACCGGGCTTTTGTTGAGGAACATTCTGGTGTCCACCAGCCTTGGGAAGCGGGAGCGCCTGTACAATGTCAGACTCGCGTGATATGTTGATGGTTGACTTTTGGCGTTTGAGCAATGGTGGTGCCATGGCCCCGGCTGGATGTCGCAGATTTGAAAGTGATGTGCAGGCAATGACAGTATCTGCACGGCTCCGTTTCTTTGGTGGTGGAACCCTTGTAGTTCATATTGTCTTATCACGGCACGCCTGGTCTAGATGTAGAACCTCCTGCTGCTTGTCCTAATTGTCGTCTTCGATATCGAATGACAAGGTGGACTCACCAAGGTCATGACTTTCGTTCTCGCTGATCTCCCGATCGGTATCATTATCATCCTGCTTTATCAGAATTATAGCCTGGACATTAGCTATCTCCAACACTATACTCGAAGGTTGGATGGGAAGTTCAAACATTTGATCAGCAATGAAGATTGGCTGTCTTCTGCAATGCACGTGCAAGTGCTCCCTCAAGGTGGGCTTCTTGATTCTTCTGTGAATAGTGATTCCTCACCTGGCTGGCCGTAGGTTCCATGTTGGATGAAGTGAAGTTGGGGAATGTAGACAGAAGTATATAAGGGTAAATATAGTACGAAGTTTAACAGAATAACGGGAGAATAGGGCAACAAAGTAATGTGAGGTCGAGGAGGATGCAATTCGAGGCGTGCGTGGAAAAAGTAATGCTCGGCCAGGAGGATGCAATTCGAGGTGTGCTTGGAAAGAGCCTGGAAGACATGTCGGCGGTTCATATTTATATTCTTGATGCTAGTTCTTTGTTGTGATTTATGAAGTGGCAGGTGCACCGGATTAGAGGGATTCTTCTTGCCCCCAATTCCCGAATGTTAGCACTCGTATCCAAGTCCGCTATTGATGCAAGAATTGGAGGTTGGTTTAAGCCAACATACCTAGAATTGAACCAGACACACCTGAAGAACTCGAGACATTGACATGATTGTATCACGAACTAACTCTCAGGGCCGGGCATATGGAATACTGAGAAATGGGTTGATCATGATTGCCCCTGCATATGACTCCGCTGATGGTAGGTCTTTATGCCTCTAGTTCAAGCATCTGAGTGGTGACCACGTGGCACAGCATTGTCGGTGTATTGAAGAATCTTGCAGAATTTGGATGGAGGATAGAGTTGGGACATTGGTGAGTGGCAACAGTTGAAGTTACATGGGTTCAAACTGAGTTTGTTGCTGATAGTGGATAAATATGAATCTCCGAATACGGTATACCAGTCGGAAGGACACCCTATTTTCACGATACTTCTGTTGTTTTAGAATTCTGCAGCAAAGTTAACGGTCGACAAGGCAATTGTCGTGTGCAGAACTTAACTTTCAGCGGTCCAAGTCAGCTGAATCACAATACGTATGCAGTCAGTATAAGAGAAGAGGGAGAATTTGGGGTTAGAAAGGAGATTCAACATAGAGAAAGAACGGTAAAGGTACAATGAAGGTTCAGGGGTAATCTAATCGATTCCAGTTCTCGTCAATGCCAAGATTGCTAGCGACTGGGTCATAAATAGTCACTCACATTAGGATGTTGCGCATACTATCTTGTAAACACCGCATCATTTAATCACAAACTCATTTTGAGTCTCAATGCTACAATGTTGACTTAACATAAATATTGGGATTCAAACCACTGCATAAGAACAATATGAATGCGTCATCAGGCTTCATCTGACACCGGAACGACGAATAACAGCATGCAGTTCCGGCCAATTGAGATTCAGCGAGCATTGAGTCGCCATACAGGATACAATCTAATGTAATGGCTGGGATTGCAGGCTCGCCTTACTTTGACAATTACTTGTACTCTCAGAAACTGCCATTTCTTAACTCGAGCTTTCGTCACGATTTGTTCTTCATGCACTCTTGGGATTGGACGTTGGCAGAAATCAGATATCGACTGTTTATGATTTGTCACGAACTTCAGGCGTTCAAGATATGTGGTGGGCGGGAGCTTGCCGGTCACCAATTGAGCCGCAGAGCAGAGACTGCCATTCAGATTCTATCTCTTCAAGCTCTCTTGATGGAAATCGGTTCACACAATCTATTTTAAGATACAGTTTTTTGGCGGCCCAAACATACAAGTTAGTCAAAATATAGTTAAGTCTGCATTGGAAGCGCTGTGAATTTAAGCCTATTCGAGGAAGTATGGTATACAAGGGAGCGGGAGTTGCCATTCATCTGCAGAATCGCTGAGCAGAAGCTGACTTCTGAGGTTCACTCTCTCAAGCTGCAGCTCGATTTTGGAGCCCAAACAACAGAAGCTATTTTAGGATCTGGGAAATGTATAGGTCTGAACATACTTCATAGTCAAAATCCAGTTAAGTGTGGAAACTTATCGCCCAGTGCTGTGCATCTACGGTAAGCGTGTGGTGGACACCTTCCTCCAAAGGATAGGTTGACACGCAGCATGACATTTATGGCATTTAAGCGGCGGCTATCACATACCGATCAAGCATAGATTCAGATATTGGCTTAGGCTGAGCGGGATGAGCCGCGCCTGCACCTGAATGTTTCGTGTCTGAAAGATGACTCTCAGTGTGTGCTGGCAGGCACAGATTCAAAGCATTCAGGAAGGAAGAAAATATGCTCTGAATGGAGCAAAATGAAGCGTTCAGAGGCGCGTCTGAGAGTGGGAGCATATGATAATAATGAGTGGCGGCTTGTCAAGATTGGCCGTTGAATGGAATATGCGTGTGGTGTCAAATCTGAGACCATCAAACTCGACAGCATAGTGCCTTTGGGGTGTGCCTGAACTTTATTCCAGAGCGAGGAAATGCTCGGCTGTATTCTTCGGGTAAGCCTGGAATACGCGAGCCGTGTCTCAGGATACGATACATCAACTTGATATCGCTTAGACAGTCTTTCTATCCCTGGATGATTAGATATTCGGAGCTGGATCTGTCTCAGGAGGGTCGAGAAGTTGACAGCAATTCTCTTGTGCAATTGACTGAAAATCAGTAAATATGGTTGATTCATTGAATATGCCGAATTCTTTCGTGACTGTAGTATCCAGTGCGCCACAAATAGACATGCATCAAATAATTTGAATCAAACATGGAGGTTCAGGCGCACCTGAAAACACGGATTTCGTTCGCAGATATCGTTATTACAATTCCCCACGGACAATATACAACGAAAATGGTCAGCTTTGACAGATTCTCACAAGAGAATATACGGCACCGCGGAATTTGACTTAGTCCACCATCAAATTGGCGCACCTGCTTTTCATCACATATTTGTTTATCCAATTCAGGCTATGATTCAGTTTACCAGATGTCTGTTTTCCATTGACTTCATCTCATATTCATCACAATAATCATCTAACACAAAATGGAATCGAACTCTAACCAATACTCCTGGACTCCTCAATTGCGCCATATTCTCCATACCATTTGCCTATGTTGCATCAGTTGGTGAGATTGTGTTGGTTGAATGTTTAAAGAGGCGTACCTTGATTTCACTGCCCTGATCATGATCGTTCCTCCTCACCATCTGACGGCACGAAGTCTCCTTGCTTCGTAAGCCGCTTCGTATGGTCCTGACGACACTCCAGAATCCGGTATATCATCGTCATCTTAATGTTTGGTCGGTTCCTCAGACCATCCAGGACTCTCATTTGAGCCACTCCAGAGAGCTGGTGGAGATCACTCGCTCTGTTATCATAACCATTGGGTCCTGTGTTCAATAGCCATGTGTGTGGGACTCTGTTTTGCCCCAGTCGGACAACCCGTGCAAATGCCTGCCGCTGCTCATTCAACACCCAGAACTTCTGAGTTATTACCGCATGGTTTGCTGCTGTGAGATTGAGGCCTGTCCCACCCACTTTGGGTGTAGTTACGAACACAGAGGGATTTGGCGAATCTTGGAATTTAAGCTGCATTTCGGTGTCCTCATCGTTGCCCATTTCTGCGTAAACGTAGAAAATATCCAGATGATCCGCAAAAAACTTTGTGAGCCACCACTTCAAATGACGAACTTGGCCAGGAAGAGGACAAAATAGCACCGCCTTTTGAGGAGGAGGTGCACTAGGCAAGGAGCATTTATTACTTTCAGGTTCGTGCAGGAGCGCGTCGTTTGATGCTTCGTCTTCATCAGGTTTGGGATACTCCGCAGGTTCCTTGACAAGCATTGGCAGAAATGTGTCTCTCAGCCATCGGAAAATAAGAGAATCCACCCAAGTATCGAGTGGCCATTCATTGTACCATTGTCCTGAAACGTCATTCCGATCCTCGGTGTCTCCCAATACCACTGAGAAACATGCCAGGCGCCATCTATGAACCCTCCACACTCCTGAAGCACCCTGTGAAGTGTATCTCTCCACAAGGGTCTTGAGTTTAGCTTGCTCGTCCTCAGTCCATTCGAGATCAACAAGGTGTACATTTTCCTTCGGTATCCGAACCAGGGGTTTCCCATTCGCGAATTTCGATTCTGACCACCTCCTTATCGTCCAGGGCTTTGCAATTTGGATTATCCGGTGTGCCGCATCCTGTTGAGCGTCCTGGTCTTCAGTCCAGATCGCATGCATCAAACTCTTCACAGCGGAATACAGTGCATCGGCGCCCTGCATTTCCATCACAGTCTCATCCTCTGGATCTTCAGGTGCACCTGAAAACAGCCACATCGCCTGATAACACCAGTCATAGAGTGAATGGAATCCCGGCGTTGCAGTGACTTGAAGTTTGAAACCAATTCTCGCATTTGTCGCAATTTGCAAGCCCACACTATTTTTCGTCTTGTACTGATGAGACTCATCAAAAATCCCAAAACTCCATGTACAGTGTGAGAGCCAGTCATTACTTGATGGTTTCGCTCTAGATGTTAAGGTATCATACGACACGAGGTGGATATTCCATCGGTTTTCCGGCTCATCAATGCTGCTGTTCAGATCCTCAAGGGTGAGATTCGCATTTTCGGCGTGCAACAAGTTGAGCAGTTTGAAATCGGTTCCATGTGTCATCTCGTCGATTCACAGTCTTGAAGGTCTCTGCCACTCCGGGCATTGTGACTACCAAGATTGGTTCATGGGCCGATATAAGTGCCGAATGCCCGTAAGGCGGTGTTGTCTGTATCTCCAACAGGCGGCGGGACACCGAATTCAATCTCTGGAGCGGATACCACTCCCGTTCTTCACTGACAATGCCTGGAAAGTCGTTGTGCGCCAAAATCACCCACTCTTCAAGGGTATTCCCCCATAAAATGGACAGTGGAAACCCCATAACAACTTTCTCAGTCACCAATTTGCAAAGCATTGCTGCTGCAACCGAGGTGAAAGTCTTTCCAAGACCCATTTCATCTGCCACCAGTGCTCCTGGAATATCAGCATCCCAAACCCATCTCCTCACGATGAACCAGATGGTCCACACCTGGTGCGCCAGAAACTTAGTTCCCGGCAGGCCTGGAATTGAATATTAGTGGCCTGGAACATGGTCATCTGTTGATTGGCGAATCGGATGGGCATTCAGCAGCCTGACTGCCTCATCAAGACACTCATGTTCAAATTCATTGTTGATTGTGTTGAGATCAGTGCTCAAGACTGAACTGGTATTATCTGGATCGAGGACCTCCTCGCCATCCTCCACTTGCTCCTGAACCTCTCTTGAACCTTGGTCGGTCTTCTTTTCGTCCTCAATGATCTCTTTCAGCTGCTCCGAGGTCAGTTGGGCAGATGGGCTCATACTCCAGCACTCCTGAAATTCATCGCGATGTTAGGCATTTCACAGACAAGCATTTGGACCCAATGATATGTGGTATATAATCAATTCTATTCACTCAATCAGAACTTACATTAATACTATCAATCTCTGTCCCACCTGTCTCCTCATCCACCACTCTTTCATTTTCATCAGATCCCTCCGAAGTCTAAGTATACGGATTAGCAGTGGGCATAACTTACCGTAACAAGGCTAGCGGAGATTACCTTGGCCGGTCTCATTACGTGCTCGGCAATATTCTTTCCTGTAGCTGCCTTCATTTCTACCAAAAATAGTTGCACATCGTGTCCCAGTTTCAACTTGAAGGCATTTGAAAGGGAACTGTTGTATGATATCTGGCCATATAGAGGGTCATTCATCATTTGCCCCAGTGTGTATAATCCCATATACTCTTCGTCCAATTCTTCCTGCGTCAAGTTGTATTTGTCTAACGCAGTTAGACAGTATGGTTCTTTCGGGCCACAATTTTTTTCGATGAAATCAATCAGCTCCTCCCAGTGCCTCACATCTGTGTACGAACCTTGGAGTTGCATGCTGGATGTCAGGTCATTGTTGCTGTTTGGCACTCGATGAATCACAACCATGCAAGTTGTATTTGGCAACTGAGGGACATTACATCTCGGTTTTTTGCACATGCGCTCTCCCAAATCCGTCGCCGGTCGCTTGTTGCCTCGTCTTCCCTTCTTCCTCGCCTCCCGAACCTCGCTTGCACATTTCTTCAGAAAAATCTCAACCCTTTGTTACCGAATCCATTCAGCATTATCGAAGTTTTCCAAAGGCAGCCACTTCTCGAAAGTCTCCAAAAAATCTGCAACTGCCGTCTCCCTGTGCAGGGGTCCATCTCGCAACTGTTTCAAATGGCTCTATCCCCGGATAATGGACCGATGCTTCCTCTCGAGAAACCCAGCCACCCATACTTTCTTCCTCTTGTTGAATGCACTAAAGTTGGGCTGCCCCATCCTTTTGACAAATTGCTTCAAGGAGAATTCCGTTTGCTTCAAGCTGATTGGGGCTTTACCTTCAGCCCCGCCCAAGCCCGACGAATCATCGCTCTCATAATCTGCATCGAATTTGTCATAAGAAATCTCTGGTAATGGGGGTAAGTCCGCAATCCCTGCAACATCTGTCCTGCACGGTTCCGCTGCCGGCTAAAATCATTTCGTTGGAAGGCTAATGGGGGGTCTCCCAGGTGCGCCTGGAAGTTGTCCGTATGGAGTAGAGGCGGAAGAGAACGGCCGAATGACTGGAATGTCTCCTGGCAGTGCTGGAGGCACTCGAGGAGCGCCTGGAGATGACAGCCCCTGTCCGGTGAATTGCTGAGGGGGGAACATTTGTGGTCCACCATAACCTCCTTGGGGGAAATCGTATCCTTGCCACGGTGGCCCATAACTCGCATATCCTTGGGTTGCACCAGAGCTTGGTTGTGAGCGTGGTGTCATATTGAATCGGGCATGGTAGTAGAACTGGGGAGCGCCTGGAAATTGAGGCTGCGAAGGCGGGTAACTATACCCCGGTGGTGGAGGAAAATGATTCGTGGGTTGCCCGAATTGAGTGTTTTTGTTCGGTGTATTTCCAGCATGATTATCTGATGCTCCCACATTGTCATCTGGGCGTTGTTGTGAGCCAAACAGGGCACACGGTGGAGCCATATTGGTTGTCTTCGGTGGAGATCCATTCGTCGACATCATATGTGAACAAACGATGGTCGTAATCAAATTATCAATTCAATTGCTGATTTCGAACGAAGCGGAGTATAGTTGAGAATATTGAAGGTAGCAGTGACCTTCGGCGGAATGAAGGCCTCTTATATCCATCTTATTTGTCACGAACTGAGGTGTTTCACTCCACCTTTGATCTCATGAAACCCGGCTGAGAAAAAGAAATCATAATCACACACTTCCCGCCGTTCTTTGTTGTATGCTCAACCTCGTATACTAGGATCTTGGATAGAAGCTCACCTTTGTTCAGTTCATAACTGTAAAGGTCATAGAAGGGATATGACATGATATCTCCAGGAAAACAACAAGAACTATATCTGGTTGGAAGGTTAGCATGACTAGGCATTTTACACTCACAATGTGTGTGTATGACCTACTACTTCATTTAATATGAGACCTGTTTGTCGAGCGGCAACAGTGATTGCCTCCTTTTGAGCTCCTTGTGTAAACTTCATTGTCTCCTTAGAATCCACCTACCAGTCAAGGATCATTACTGAAGGAAACATCCTACCAGCCTATCAGTACTCGATGATCATTGAGCGGGCATACAGCCAGCTAGGAAACTTACATATTCATTGAATTAAGTTGATGTTATGCGCTGCTTGAGGCTCAAGCGTAGACATAATCTACACAATGCCGCAATGACGTAGTATACGATAAGGCCGATCGTGGTAGCACCTGGTGATCAGTATTAAAAGTTGATCGCAGTGATGACAAAAGAAACTATCTCTGCTAACGATTTTCAGTAGATAATGTGCAACATCATTGTGCGGAATTTGATAGATATTATCCTAGTTTGTGAAGAAAACTGATCGTGAGGTGACTTTGTTTTACCCCTCCTCTACATTTGGTGGGGTGTGATGCGGCTTTGATAGTGATACGCTAACCTGAGTTAGCTCGCTTTCAAACAATATCCCTGAGGCTCAAATCCAGCAACAAACCATACCCCCTAAAGCATCATCGAGATTCGTCAGAACACAGAGCGTTTCTCAAATATGGTCAATACTCGCTGGAAACATGTTAAATGCTTTATCTGCAAAATGAAATTATGCAACGAGAACCGACTGGAAGCTCACTATCAACAATATCACCCAATATCAAGGAATGAAGGGCTATTACCCAACGGGATTCTACCACCTGCCAGCTGGGATCACCCTGAGCCATCATAGTTTGACTACAGTAGGTGCACCTGAATGGCCATCGACAAACTGCCAATTAACGATCGACTCATAGACAACGTACCGGGTGCACCACCACCTGAAGATACTCCCAACGAAGAACCTATAGACCCTGAGCAGCCTGATCTCACCTGTACCCCTGATCCAACAAAGACAAAGGATCATAGACAGGTAGTTGGACTGGAAAATGCGGGGGGGACAGCATATGGCAAAGCGACTGGATTGTACAACAAGCATCGCAAGTACTCAGAACAATGGAATCCATGGCATCCATTTCGGTCCGCTCACAACTTTCAGCAGGCTCAGTTGTTTAGCCAACAGACGAAAACCTGAATAGATCAACATCTCAGGCGTGAACTGGACTACTACAAAATCGAATCATTCCAATCGGCAGATGCCCTACGAAAGCTCCTCTCTTAACTCGATTTCAGGCTCGGCAATGATAGTTGGATTGAAGATAACTCACATATCTTCGGAATATTATTCTACTGGGATATTTTCAAATGTATCCAGTTCCTTTTGGCACATCTCCCATTTCAGGTGCACCTCGATTTTGAACCGGTGCGCCTCGCTGACTCTGAGGGTTGTTGAATCTACAGCGAGATGAACACGGGCGATTGGTGGTGGGATACACAAGATCAACTTCCTGCCGGAGCGACAATTGTGCCAGTTATATGTGCATCCGACAAAACTCACTTGACCAATTTTTCGGGCGATCAGCATGCCAGGCCACTGTATCTCACAATTGGTAATATTCAAAACGATTTCCGCCATACACCAAAAAAGCGCACCCGGATTCTTGTCTGGCTGATCCCATTTCCCCTGAAAGGTGCCAAAAACATTGACGAGGCATGGCATTCCACAGTTGGAACGGTGCTGCCTCAACTGAGGCATCTTGACATCACTGGCCCCGGCTTGAAATGGGATTGTGCAGATGGATTCCAGCGACAATGTTACCCTCTTTTGGCTGCCTAGGTCAGGAATTATCCAGAACAAGTCATGATTGCTCAAGTCTCATATGGCTCATGCCAGATGTGTGAAATTCATAAAGGTGCGCCGATGGGGCATTCCACTTTTCGACCACTCGATAACTCAAGAGACCAGCATATTTACTCGGAGCTGCTGGAGGACAATAATATTGATGCTCTGCACACTGTAGGTGTCCACCCAATCCGCAACCAGTTCTGGCAATACCCTCTCTGCAATGTCTATCGGCTTTGGCAGCCTGATGAATTGGATCAGCTGCTCCTGGGGTTAGTTAAAGACTTATTGCACTGGCTGCTCAAATACCTGAAAGCTAGAAATGTCAAGGATCAATTTGACAATCGATTCACATCGGTGCCACGATATCCCGGTCTCCAGCACTTCTCTAAACCATTTGATTCATTGAAAAGCGGCACCTGGCAAGGTAAAGAGAACTGTGGAATGCTCAGAACACTGGCAGTGAATTGCGCTCCAATTCTTGTCTGCTCTACAGATGACGGGAAAACTGCGGTGGAAACAGCCTCTGATGAAATGGTAATGGGAGCAGTGCGGGCATTATGTGAATTTTCTCTACTAGTTAGCCAACAAAATCACTCGGACCTATCCCTCAAAGCACTAGACGATGCACTCAAACGAGTTTACCAGAAGAACGGTATTTTTCGCGAACAGAAAATGTCGAAGTCTGCGAAGGCCAAAGTGAATGACCTGTTGGCAAAGGAATCCCATCAGTTACGCGAACAAAAGATTCATAAGATTCGTGCTGCAATGGAGGCTGTTGTGTATGGGGCTGAAAAGGTTTCCACAACCAAACATAGGCAATTTCAGGTGCACCTGAACAGAGCCCGACAAGCGGCCACGACTTGGTCAGATGCTGATCGTCAGAAGGCAATAGAGCGATTGGAGCGCGAAATCCATCAGATGACACCTGCTAAACGCAAGCTTTTCGATAAATTATACGAATGTCATGAGCGACAACTATTGCAGGAAGTCGGGACTAAGGCAACCGGTCCCAGAAGCAAATTCGCTAAAGACCTTGCCCTAATGAAAGCTGCCGCCAAAGACGAGGCTTACGGAGCAGCAAACATGACTGCCGACAAGCAACTGCAATTTCAGATCCGCCTATCCGATGCTGAGACAGAAGCCACCACCTGAAGCTTGGCTGATACGGAGCGGGTCACTAACCAGCTGGAGAGAGAGATTTATGGCATCACCTCGAATGAACAGAAGCAGTTCCAAGCGGAATTCTCCATCCGTTTGATCGAGTTTGAAGCTTGGTGGGAGACAATCGGCATTCAGACGCTCCGGAAATCCATTGAACAACACGTAATATATTTCGGATATCCAAAGATGCATCTTGTGAGCCATATCTCAGAGTCAATTTGGCAAATGGGTTCTGGTGACAATTTCACCACCGATATTTCTGAACGGCTACATATCGCCAACGTGAAAGAGGCATATTGATCTACCAACAAAGTCAATTACATTCGCCAGATGCTCAAGCACAATGACCGGTGTACCAGTCTTGACTATATGGAGGAGACACTATCATATCTTGCACTCCAAGGCTGGTACGATATTGACTCGGCAAAAGTTTTCAACCTACTGTCTGCTACCAATAAGCGGCGAAGTACATGCAGAGCCCATCTTTTACGTCTCCAAACAATTGAGGACGAGCCCATTATCCGCCCTGTATCACAGCAGTTATATCATTTGAGAGAAACGCATGTCCACGGAGTGTGCAGAAGTATCAAATTAACCTCACTCAGAGATGCATCAGAAGACTTAAGAATTCCCAACTTTGGACAGCTATTCTGCGCGCAAATTGAAGAGGACTGGGGACACGAAGTTAGTGGACTCGTGCTCGGATACGATCAGAATGTACTCCTTGACAGTATATTTATTAAACTCTAGAATGGGCTGTTGTATTACTGTCAACCATTTCACAACCCTACTTCTGTTGAGCGTCTGGGACTTGATTGCAAGGTAGAATATACCAATGCCAACCAAGGGATCATGCCTGAATCTCATAACATCTGG
>Ga0307514_10000829_pt1 | contig 49954 bp, 45 predicted proteins | sample 16_EM_MG_FD_203088 | JGI IMG/M metagenome (GOLD analysis project Ga0307514, IMG submission 203088) | Populus trichocarpa ectomycorrhiza microbial communities from riparian zone in the Pacific Northwest, United States - 16_EM | ecosystem: Host-associated > Plants > Roots > Unclassified | place... | reverse complement strand
GCCTGCGTTCAGGGAACATATGTCGTATGCTCCAGCAAAGGAATTCAATGATGCTGAGGAACGTATCTACTCAGAGGTGAAATCAAGCGACTGGTGGTGGAATGAACAGGTACGTTAGTTGAATTTCATCATAGATACGATGATTTTGACCACTTCATTAGCTACGGCGGCCGCTTAGAGCTACGATTGTCCTTTTGTTCCGCTTTCTAGACCAGACACATCATACAAACTATTCGGGCGACAAGAAGCAATGGCCAGTATATTTGAGTCTCGGAAACATCAACTCGACAATTAGATCAAAGCCTTCAAATCTTGCAAGCATCCTTGTTGCCCTTCTTCCCGTTCCTCCGAAATATCACTTTAAAGGACATGGAAAAACAACTGACGTGAAAGAACAACAAATCCACAATCGAGAGGTTGTAAGGAAGGTCTTCGAGGGTATTTTTCATCCTCTCAACGCGCTTTTCAACACTGGAAAGCTTATGCTTTGTGCAGAAGGTCGGATGCGGCAATGTTATCCTGTCATGTGTGCATGGATGGCTGACTACTTTGAAAACATTCACTTGCATTCAATCAAGCAGCCCCATTGCCCTGTGTGCGAAGCACCGAAATCGTCGTTTGGAGATGGGAATTCATCGTTGTGGCAATGGAGAGACTATCGGCAATACTTCCAAAAAATTATCCTCGCCTCTCAGCAAGATGAGATGGAGAGACGGCAAGCAAGACAATATCTGAAAGATCGAGCGGTTGGGACCTCAGAAGGAGTTTTCTGGAATATGAAATGCATCTCTCTGACGACGATTATCTTACCCGATATTCTTCATACTGTCTATCTCGGTATGCTTTAGCATTTGATGGACTAGGTAACTTCCTTCCTCAAACAACATTCCAGGATCGACAAATTCAACCAGCTCTGGGCAATGATTCCTCCATATCCTGGCTTGGCTCAATTCAACAAGCCATATAGCCAGGTGATGGAATGGAGTGGTAAGGAGATAAACGAACTCGGGTGTGTGATGTTTCCAGTTATCGCTGCGACTCTTTTAAACCCTTCAGTGTGCGAAAGGATTCTCTTCACAGGAGCTCTGTTGTGCGTCAAGAACTTAGTGCATTTTCACCTTATGGCACAGTACCGGTACCATACTGAGGCCACGATTGAGTGCATGGAGAATCATCTGGAGGAGTTTCATTGTCAGAAGGATGTTTTCAGTCGATTCCGCGCCAGTAAATCTACAAAGAATGTCTTGGAAGCCTTGAAAAAGCTGCTTACTTTAGACAAACAGGAGGAACGGGAGAGTGACCCCACTTGGAACAATCTTTCTGTGGCTGCAAAGCGTCGTCGCGTTGATGAAGAGAAAACAAAAATCGAGTCAGAAATTGCATAACATCTTCTGGACGAATCGGATATCAAATTTGTGAAGATGCATCTCCTGAACCACTTCTCTGACCGTATCCGCCAGCTTGGCAACCTCTTAAATGTAAGCTCTGAACTCCCAGAAGAAGCGATGATGGATCTTAAACAAGCGTACCGACAATCAAATCGTATTGATGGCGCCTTCCAGAATTTGCGAACGAAAGCCCTGAAGGTGTTTCAGTATCGAGAGGTGAATGCAAACGCTGCAAAACAACGTCGCGACGACGATATGCCTCTAACCAAAGCGCTTATCAAGTGAATGATAAAAAAGCCGCGAACAGCAATCAAGACCCTTGATGACTTGGCTGAGTGGTATGCAATGCCAAATGGGGAGCTACAGAATCACATTGCTTGGTGTTTCAAGAGATTTGCCGACATCACAGACTACGTCGATCACGATCAGTAATTTAGTGGTCTCAACGATGCAAAAAACATTTGGTAAAACGCAGTAGCACTTCCGGTGACCTCTTTTCAATGCAACAAAGAAGCTGTTCATGTGGTTCGTTGCACTGGGTCCACAAGGTGGAGAAAGCATAAGCCCCCAAGAAACAATACAGTGCTTCTCTGGATGGGGACGAGTCCGGATCGCGACTTAACATCGACTGTGGGACACATTCGCGCACGGTTGAAGTGTCTTTTCGTCATCGAAGATACTGAATCGAGTATTATAGGGCTTCTTACCTTCGTTCAGACGTTTAGAAACGGGGCCGATACGTCAGACTGCTGGTATGGTGATTGTCGAAATGATGCATCAACCTCCAATGAAACCCCTGCATGATGAAAGCTACCGTCGTAAGCCTCTTTTCCGGGTCCGAACCACTTATATCGTCCCTATTAGCGCGATCCAATGAGCTGTACACCTTCTTCCGCTGATGCCACAGCCAGATAGCTCGCAGTGGTACTTGAGCAACATGATTGACTTCGATGCTTTCAATTTGTTTTACATGTAGATTATTCGACTCAACGCTTGAAGTAATCGTTGCAGCGATATATAGAAATCTGAAGTGTTTACTCTGTGTGTCTTAATTTTTGTAATGGGAGTTGTGCAAGCTTGTGTATAATCAATGTCTCAAGGGATTAAATAGTTAAGAACATTCTTGAAATCAATTGAACAGTTCAAAAAACCATTGAAACGATTAAAATCTAGATGACCAACGTGAAAGAAACAAGTGCAGTAAATTAGCTTAAATGACTAAACACATTTTGAGATGTCGCGATGACGCGATCACATCATTGAACGCTTCGAAGCATGGTGGGAGATTTCAAATAAGTCACTCACATTATGTGTGGAGAATGTGGAGAAGGATCAGCGCGTGGGGTCCATTGTTGGAAACCAATTTCACATTTTGCTGATGTAGGTCTTGCGAATCTTGTAATCAAGGCATCGTGCAGATCTTCGCGCACATAACCCACTTAATGACGGCCTTGATACTCAAAAATACAATATATCAAAGGTTAAAGACGGATTCTAAAATGATCGATATTGCAAACTGCAAAACATCCAAAAACATATTAATGGTTGTTGAAAATGTGATTTTGATAAGATACTATTAACAAACTGCGAAAACAAGAGGCTTATATGAATCTATTGATGGACCCACTGAGCGACCTGCTGACAACCCGTCCTATTTGGATGGGTTGGGGTATTGCCATTGAACTGTACCCGAGTGGACAGTTCGGGTATACTGACGGCCCGGACCACCACTTTCGCAACGGTTCAGTTTGGACCCGGACCCAGACCCGAACTGACTGTCCGGAACCATTGCTAACACTACCCATGGGTGTATGTGGAGATGGATGGTGAGCTTGGATGGGGTATGCCCTCTCAGTCTGGGAGCCTACTGATCCGAACTAATACACTTTACTCATCTGGAAGGTCCAGGCTTCGAAGGCCTTCATCATATCGTCCATTTGAGTGTCCATTGTACATTCGGCTTCAGGGATAAAACTTTTCTCCGTGGCTTGTGCGGTACCGGGGTCGCTTCACAAGTGATTGCCAGAAGCATCACAAGTACTGCGATCTGTGGTAGCGGAACTCCAGCTGGGATTGAGTATGGGGAGAATGCCGGTGCTGTACATGCACCATGCCAATACAGCAGGGCGAGGGCATCGGCGGTGATGCATTTGCTGAGGGCATGGTTTTGGAGTTTGAGGTATTTGAACATCGAGGGGTCTCTAGGGTCTAGTTCGAGTTTCGTCACCGCTGTTGCTCGCAATTCTCTTGGGACGGCATGAAGCAACATTTCCTGGTGGGAATACCTGGCGAAGGCTCCCTTGTTGATCATAGTGCGGCTGATGTTGTTGTTGTTGTAGGCCAGGATAAAAGCTTTGAGGCCAACGTTCCCACGTTCCAGCTGGTCCCTGCATAGTTGCTCCAAGTACCATCTTGTGTACAAATACGCTCGGCTGTCGGAGTGTCGGAAGGTGTCCTTCAGCTTCTATTTCAACTTGACCCAGGCCTTCCTCAGATAGCTGTTAATCATTTGATCCTTTGCTGGATTTTTTCCGAGGAGTAGTAAGGGAACGTTGCGATAATGTGTTCGGCTGCCAGGTCGGCCTCGGTGCAATGTATGAGGCTTTCGTACGGCTTAATGAACTTGGTGACGTCCACTCCTCCGAAGACTTGGGCACTTATGGTGCCCAGTAGTGGCATTTGCTTCTTTTCCCTTGGGTGGGGAGGGCCAATGACTCAAAGAATTGCCTTTGATCATATGCATGATTGGGCGAGGCATCGGCAGAATGTCCAGTGCTGGTGGAGGATCCGGTCTAGCTTGAGGGTTCAGCACTGGAGGAAGCGGTACGACCACTGGATCCGGAGGTGGAAGTGGATTGACAGTGTTCAGTTGACATCTTGGTAGCGTTTGTAGCAGTTTCGAGATGGGATGGTGCATCCGGTGGTGATTAGGCAGTAATTGGTAATCTAAAGTCAATTGCTAGTTTGTGAGATTTTTTTTGGAACGGGGATTAGGTCAATTGGCGCTCTTTTTGAGGTGTGCTCTTTCTTTTCGTTCTTTCCCTAACTCAGCTTTATCACCTCTAACGCTTCTTTCTTAGTTTCCTGCCATGTCGTCAATCTCTCGGGTTTTGTTCCCTGCAACTGCTCGCCCCACTGCTGCTAGTATTTGTCACGGCGCTGGAAAGTACAATGGTACATTGGGAATAGGGCAAGGAAATTCCTGGTGGTGTGAAAGGAATTGTGTTACGGACAGGCGGAGACGTGGAGAGACGCGGAGGGAGCGGCGAGATGGTGGCGGTATATTTTAGTATGATAAGGAAGTAGATTGAGGTGTTGCGACGTCGGATGGTGTGGCGTGGTTGTATTGATAAGAAGATGGGTTGATGGTGTGTAAGATCATGAGATGAGATTCGGATGGTACATCGGAGCATGAGGAATGGTTCGAGGGTGGCAGATGAATTGTATATAAAGAGAGTGTTGTCGGCGTTGGAGGATAACCATTCTTTCTCTCTTTACTCGTTCTCTTGTATAGCGAAGCAAGTTACAACTTTGAAACAGTTTCGACCGTTGTCTTGTTTGGATTCCCTCGGAACAAACTTCAAGCTTTTGTCATGTTTTCTGATATCGCATTATTGTCTCTAATATCACTTACGCCCGACCCCGCCCGTTACAGTATTCTCATTAGCATCATTCCTAATTTTACCAGCATCGTTAATTCCTTTTACTAGAATTCCTTCTGATCAATATCTGCCTTGGTTCGGGAGTGGCTTCCTTGTTCGCTTGTGCTTTCTCATCACGGTATGTGGTCTATGATTCTCGTCGCGGTGTATGATCGGTGCCTGTTGTCCAGGTGTCAGGTTGGGGCCTGTTGTCCCGGTATGAGGTTGGTGCCTTGCGTCGCGTTGCTAGGTCAGTGCCTTTTTTCCAGTGGTAGTTTGGCGCCATTTTCTATGTGTGTGTCCCGGTATTAGGTCAGTGCCTTTTGTCCAGTGTTAGTTTGGCGCGATGTCCTCGGTTTTCGTTCAGATATGATATCGGCGTCTTTTGTCCCAGGGTTCGGTCGGTGCCTGTCGTCTTGGTATGAGGTCAGTCCCTTTCTTCCCGGTGTTCAGTCGGTGCATCTCATATTGGTATTAAGTTGGTGCCTGTCCTCACATCTGTGAGGTCGGTGCCTTTTGTCCAGCTATGGGATTGGTGCCTTTCTTCCGCTAAGAGGTCAGTGCCTGTTGTCCGGTGATAGTTCGGCGCTATTTCCTTGGTTTTCGTCCTGGTATGAGGTCAGTGCCTTTCGTCCAGTGTTAGGTCAGCGCTAATTGCTCGGTGTATGTCCCAGTTCTAGGTCGCTGCCTTCTGTGTTAGTGCCATAGATGTACCGGGCTTTCTACATCCGGCATTCCAATCTGACATTGTACCTAGGAAGGTCATTACTTCCTTCGGCATTCGCTCTGCTCGCCGTGTAGGTATTATTCATCAGTTTCTTCTCTCCATAGTGACACATTATAGCTTGTAGGTGCCTTTCCCACCATGCCGTACTCAGCTTGCCGAACCAGAATACGCGTTTGGGCCCCATTGGTGGTGACACGGCTGAGTTGGAAGGCAGAGAGCTCATGGTCAACACTCCGCCACACCTCACGCCGTATTTCGATGCGAATTTGTGATTATGATTGGTTCTGGCTCGAGGAGCGTAGAAAGGGAGTGAGAGGGTATGATACTACCCGGCTGTGAGGATCCACAAAATCTCCGGCAGAGTGAGCGAGATCAAAAGATGCGAAAGATGGAGTGTATAATTTGTTGTATCATAAGAGGATATGAGATGAGATGATCCAAGATGAGATCCGATGCTGGCTATTCACCCCGGGGCCTCGCCAATATATACCCCTGTCGCACAGTCTATCTCTGTTTCCCTTGTTTCTCCGGACGCTCCTGTCGCCCAGTCCATCTCATTCATCCCGGTAGCTCTGTACACCCGCCGTCATTCCCATCTACCACGTTCAATGGCGGTGGTGGTTAGAAACAGATTGTGCTGCCACACCACGCCCGAATGCTCTGATCTCAAGTGAATGTTTGCGCTGAGCAGCAAGACAAAAGTCATCCATGTTGTCCATCAAGATCCGATATGAGATCCACATGGAGAATTGCAACGAGTACAAGTACTTATTGACTGCAGCGCTATCAGTGCGTTCATGGCTTCACAACTTCTGAATTGATTTGGACTACCCACAAAGCAGCATACACCAAACCCATGGCCTTGATGGCCAGTTAAATGTGCATCTGTTACGTACTATGGACAACTACTTCGGTTTGCGAACAGCGCCCACTGGTTCGCAACATTTATAGCCCATCTAATCAACTCGTGAGCATAGGCCAACTGTCTTTCATCCCCAACCACACTAGTCTAATCTACATACAAAACCCTTCATCTGGTCAGTATCTCACTCAAACACGCCCCACACTATGTAAGCATAGTATTAGCCATGAGATAGGGTAAAACAATATTTTCTTAGTATATTTTCATGGTCCCATCTTTGCTCAACTTGCCTAATCTGATAATCAGCATCAGCAGTGTCATGAGATTCCATCAAAACTCTCGGGCCTTGAATCGCAGAAATAGAAGTGGCGATTGATTGTGGCGATTCTTGATAATCTCTCCAGGCAGAAACTTCGCAGGGTGGTAGACGGGGTGTCAAATTGCAACCCGTCCTCATGTTGCAGTCTGGACTTATCCAGGTTGCGAGTTGTCACAGGTTGCGTACCGTACGGAACATATGCAAGGGAGAACTGAATCATCGCGATGACAGTCCACTATACGGATCTCAATAACCTGGTCCAAAAACTGGAGGCGTTGGTCATCATGATGTCAGCATACAATCTACTGCAGAAGGTTATGATGGTTCAAGACCCACAGGCCGGAAATCAATTGTGCTACCAATCTAATCGCTTTGTTAAACATCCAATGTGCCCAAAGCGAGGGAAACAGATCAGACATGATAGTGCAGTGGTATGAAGCTCAGAATGATAAAAGTTCAAATGTACAGCTGCCAGACGTTGGTGGGTATATGCTGACGATTGACAAAATGTTGGCGATCCATGTGGATCCAGGTGGGTACCAACTAGCGAGTGGTGAGGACCGTCCAACTCCAGGTATTGGAATACAAGAAGCAACTGCATTAGACAACCCCTTTGCTAGCAACGAGACCATTCAGACTTTCGCTCTACAAATCTTGAAACGCAGTACACTGCTGGGAGTAACTATATTAGTCACCACTTTGGATGATCCAGGGTGATTGAGACTGCCAACTGTTACAAGGGTTCTTAATCCCAATAATCAATATAATATTTATTGAACTGAGTACAACCGCCTATCTAATGTTTTCTTTCTCTCCTCGTCTCGTCCGGAGACTCAACCTCTTGTACCGTTACACAAGATCGCCCTAGACTAAACCTCCTCCAAAACCGGTCGCCAAGATAGAGGAAGATTTGAACTCCCCATCATGCGACCACTCCTCCGCCCTCTCCTCGAATGGTGCAGCGCCAGTGTTCGAGTACCGCAGTACCAGGTAACCGATATTGTCAAGTTCGCAGAAACGAAAAACTACTTGGTAGGTGTGGGTTAAATGTGTTTCGGCCAGTTGAGAGAGTAACCCTCCAAACGAGATCACTTCTTGTTGCAGTGCCTACTCGGATTGTGTCAAGTGTCGACCAGACATATGTTGCCTGATCTCGAAGGTGGGTGAGAGTAGTAATAGCGAAAAGTATATAGAATTCTTAATAATATTTTACGATCGTCTTCGGTGTCTCTGCAAGCTAATCTTGTGGATGCTCCCTCCTTCATTCCTGCGAACAACGCTGCCTCTTTATAGCCAGCTTTCTTCTCTGGGTGTGATAGTGTTATCTCACGGCCACGCCCCTCAGCGCCCGGTAATAATGTCGCATGCTTCCAATGTGGTTTGAAAGCATTACGCCGCTGATAAGAATCAGACCATCCGTCGCACGATATCAGCTTATCCTGCACTTCAACTTACACATCTCACAATCATACGAGTCGGTAGTTGGAACATCCACCAATCCGCTTGGTAATGCTTATCGCCTTTTAAAATCCCTCATGCAAGTGAGTTATTTAATTGCGTCATAGATTTAATCAGCGACCAACCGATACTAAGCCAACATGGAATATAGACACGTAAGCTCCTATCTGATAGGAGGTTACATAGCGATCCAGACCATTCAACTCAATGCATAGTGCTCGCTCTTGGCTCAGCGCCAACGTCATTACTCTGTCAGTTACGTCATGCTAATGTTGAGACTGTTTTCCGACCGCAATGTGCCTCACTTAGCCCAAACCTGTTACAGGCTTGAGAGTGAAGAGTCGTCATAATCGCATATTGACTATCAACTGCCGTGTATAATAACCATACATGTCCCACAGAGTATCCCGGGATGAACAACCAGCTAAGTGTTTGTGTGACTAATATCCACTCCCGGTAAAGAGCATATTACTGATCACAAGATGTCACTAGCATAGGTGTTATGCATAACGTTTGGTATGTACACATCCTCATGATCATCAAATCAAGTATCATTATCGCTGTTTGGGGAGAACCCCTAACACCAACCCACGCACTGGATGAGCAAGTAGGGCGCAGAGGCGGTAGTCGTTGCAGAAGAGGATCTCCACACGGTGTTACTTGAATGACTCACATGGAATTCCTGAATCAAGTTCAGAGGTTGTTGGACTAGCTGTGTTTGGCTTGCCCCTGGGCAAACCGCTTGATCTGCAGATCCCTGGTTTCCTTTCCCGATGATCTTCTCAAATCCCAGGCTGTAGGTAGAGGCTAATGCACCGACACATCAACAGCTGCAGCACCCAGTGATGATGGAGATCATATCCCTGTGAGATGCAAGGACTAAGTGGACATATTCAGCAAAGTCATTGTAGAGATCATTGCACCGCACTGGCCAATTGACCATGCAATCAGCATGGAACAAGGATTCAATCTACAATGTAGCCGTATCTACAATCATTCAGTTGTCCGGTTGAAGACTGTCAAGGCCTACATCAAGTTACACCTCGCGAATGGATTCCTCCAGCGATCATCTCCACCTGCAGCAGTACAGATTTTATTTGTACAGAAGAAGGACAGCAGACTGCGGCTATGTGGGGACTACAGATCTCTCAATTCATTCAAGGTGTAGCTTCAATATCCTTTCTTACTGGACTAGATGATGCTCGACTTGGTGTGCAGAGCATGTATCTTAACAACACATGACTGCAGGAACGTGAATCACCGTATCGAACTCATTGCAGACTGCATGGACTTATCCGAGAATTGCACATGGTACTGGCAGTTTGAGTAGCGAGTGATACATCTTGTGTTGACAAACTCACAAGATACTTACATAGGATATCTGAATTACTGTATATGGCCGGATATTGAAGACTTCCTTGTATACTTGTTTGATGATATACTAATCTACTTGACCAGTAATAAGGAGTAATAAGCACAGGTACAAAATGTGCTGGAACAACTACCTGATTTTGGTCCATATGGCAATACATAAAAGTCCCATTTTAGACACTCGCAGATTGGCTTTCTCCAATTAATCTTCCGTACCGCAGGGATTGCGATGGAATCAGACTGTAAATCGATAGTTGAGGCCTGGTGAACCCCAGAGTCCGTTCAGGATGAGTTGGTGCTTTTTGGGTTGACAAAGACTTACTGACCACTCATTACAAAATACGGAAAGGTAAAACAGAGACATCTGAAATTATTAAGAAAGCGGAAAATTTCAGGATTTTTAAACAAGTGAAATGGGAATGAACCCATGATGCCGAACTTGCATTTTGGAAGCTGGAAAGAACCTTCCCCAATACACCCATCCTCAAGCATTTCAAATTGATAGTGTCAATTATTCTACAATGTCACGCAAGCTACTGTATGTTAGCTGGTATTCTCAACCAGTACAACAGTTTTGAGATTTTCAGGTGTCAACTCCTACTTTCGGAAATAGGCATCTGCCAAACCAAACAAGGGCAGATACAAACCGATACACGAGGCTATTGTGGTGAGAATGAACCTGTGGCAACATTACCTGGAGGGAGTGAATCATAAAATTGTCATACAATGCAGTCACATGAATGTTGAGTACATCCAAATGTCAAAAGTGCTCCCCTGGTGGCAAGTGAATGGGAAGAGATTCTCTCATCGTACAACTTTGTTAATGAACACCTGGAAGGCAAAACAAACAATGATAATGGACAATCAAGATGACCTGACAATGAAATCAGATATTCAATACCAATGCTAACGCTCCTGGCCATCTTAGCCGCAATGGCTATCACTGAATCATATGGTGCCCTTCTAGGAGATATCATGGGAGTGCAGAAAACTGTCCCCTGAGCCACAAAAGTACCTCCAACTTTGGCCAATGTTTCAAACGCTGATGAGAGTAAATGAAGATCAATTGAAGAAGCTGTAACCTATGAGAGAACCATATATGGGACCATGGCACTCTATATTAGTGTGACCAGCAATTTCCACTTCAGTTCTGCATACAGTCACTTTCAAGCCCTGAAGACTACCAAGCTGATAGCATAAAATGCTCATTGGCCAGTGATGGAATGAGAGATATGGAAGTACATTGCCGGCTGCACATTGTGCCAAACAATCAACGCACAGCATCATGCATGCTATGGACTCAACCAGCAACTTTGACAGAATTGTCCTCTAGAAGATGGATTTACAATAGGTTTCAGTACCACCTTACCAGAGTCCATGGCATCTGTATACACGACAACCTTGGTAATCGTTGACCGTTTAAGTAACATGGTTATATCCCTTCCCTGCAGAAGGAACGCCGGCTACCCAGAGCAAGCATGAACGTATTTTGAAAACATGATTTGCAAACATAGCATACCACATAATATTCTCATCCATCGCAGCAAGAAGTTCACCATTGGATTTCGGGACACAGTTTGCTCCCTGCTGAGTATTAGTAACTGACTTTCAAATGCTTAGAAAGTTGCCAAGCCAAGTAAAATGTAGATTGTCAACATTGTTCATGTATTGCTTCTCAATCACTATACACCACCAGCCATAAGCAAGCTATTCTCAGAGCCATATATGAAAATGCTCAGACACATGGGGAAATTGGAAGTCAATTGCATGCTTGACTCTAGGCAGCTCTATCAGAACCTGCATTACCTGATCCGGTGGGCCAACCACCACCACTTAAGCACAAGCTGCCAACCTGCAGAAGTCCTTCAAATTGCCTAAGGTATATCTGATAAGATTGACTGAGATCATTCCAATCGGCCATGGGAGTTAAGGTAGAGGAGTCAGGGGTGGAGATATAGCGAATACAGAAGCGGTGTCAGTGTTGTATTTGTGGTCTGGTTTTATCATTCTCATCTCGTCTGATGTTAGGGGCTTTTCCTTTAGACCAAAAATGGTACTCAAATAACCAATTGGGTACATGTCATGGAGTTACTCTAGGTCTAGTCACATGACATGCATAACTCTTACCTGGGGCATCTCAAGTAAGCCAGTCGTACCACTTTTGGCGGGGTTACATAAAAGTCACACTTCAATTGGAGAAGCAAGTCTCATTGCTTAGCGGATTCACTGTTGATAATGCAACCATTTTGCCAAAGTGGGGGAGGTTGCTTCCGCTGTGTGCACAGTATTCAACCAAGTTCATTTCTCCAATACTAGCGGGATATGTATTCGACTGGAGATGACTCTGATGGACAGACTAGCAAGCCGATAACCGAAATGAATTTACGTGGAACTTCTGGCGTATCGACTAAGTGTAAAAGCTCAGATGCCTGCGCTCAGCTACGTAGGCCCACGTGCGGTAATCCAGTGGATATGGTTTCAAATGTGGACTCAAGTGATTATAGGTGTAGATGTGTAGAAAGATTATCGCAAGAGATCTAATGCTTCTGCCGAGCCGACTATATCAACCGGGGGTCACTCGGTCCTGGCCACGTCACGTGCAGCCATGCTGCTACACTAAGACTATCAGAACTAATGTTAGCAACAGGTCCAAATTCCCGGGTCGGTTCCGGTTCCCGTTCCACCCAAAACCGGCCCATTCCAACCGGTCATACCACACGAAAAACCTGGCCCACTGGAAATGGGCCGGTTTTACCACTCAAAACCCAGCATTTCACCATCACAACTTTGCCTCCAATTAAGTATATGAGTTCTGATCGTATCATGACATGATCAGTACGTAGATTGTGCAGTTCTACCCGCTCTTTCACCTGCCGAACTCAGATATGTGATCCGACCAATATTCGTTGAGTTGCTATCGAATACCCGCTAATTTCGCATAAAATGGGCCCTTTTTTCACAGCCACTCAACAAATATCAGTCAGATCACAAATCGGAAAGCAGGAGGTGACAGAGCGGCCAGAACTGCACAATCTACGTACTGATCATGTGACGATACAATGAGAACTCAAATACTTAATTGGAGGCAAAGGTGTAAGAACTGTAAATTTGGAGCCGCAGTCCAGTTCCAACCTCACCGCAAAACTGCAGGTATATGTCTGGTCCGGGTAACAAACCCGCCAAGACAAAGAGGGTTGGGTTTTTGGCCGGGTAACGAACCAACCCAAACAAAAACGGCAGCCAAAAACTGGACAGCTGGCAGGTTACCCGAATCCGTTGCTAACACTAAATAGAACCACCAGGGTACTCTCCAGCCAAAGAGAATAGTCTCGGCCTAAGCTTGATGTGACTGAGCGAATCATGATGTTGGCTGAAGATATGGAGCCTGAAGCAACCCTGCTCATTGGGTTCAGTTAGTATGCATTGCAACATTGGACTCAAATGGATTATCTTGAGCTGACAAGTTAAATTCTATAATGGCAGAGTTGTGGTTGGTTGCCACGTAACAATAATAATATTACTACTCCGAATGCAATGCCAAATAACCAGTTATGGCCAGGCTTTCAATAACCTGGAGTTATTAAAACATATTGCAATAAAGCACTCCCGACTATGATTGGTTGATGTTCCAATTACTGAACCATACGTGTAGCAAGATGTCCCAGTTGAAGCTATGATCTGTTACACTGTCTGACCTGATATCATGAAATGAATGGCCTCATTGTTTTCAGGAGTGTAACCCTTCAAAACCACATTGAATGTATATAATAACCAAAAGGATGAATGGTGATTTATTAAAGGGCACATTCCGAAGATTGTAAGTTGCGACTTTCATAGCGTTATCAAGGGCAGCGGAATAATAATGCCGAAGTAGAGCCGTACAAACCCTCGAAGATGACTATAAAGATATTACATTCGTCCAGCAATGAGAAGAACAAGCTCTCGCAGCGAACTGTCAGAAATACTTACTCGGAAAAGAACATCTTGAAATACTAGTTCGTTTTATTGATACCTATATCTGTTAATATATATACATAAATCTACTAGGTTTATAGCGGCAGCACCTCACCCAGATGAGTATTACCTTTAAGAACAAACCCAATATCTTATTGTAGACATTTGAGAAGATAATCTATAAATTTCACAAACAGCAATACTTGTTTGCCCCTCAGTGCATTTGGTGGATCTCTGCACTTTAAGATTACGACGTGCATTAGTCTCGTACCTTGATCATTACAGATTTCAATGTTCCAACAAGATGTCGATCCAGGATGTCTCTGCAAAACCCAGAGACATCCAAATGCACTCTCTAGATCTAGATATAGAGGATTTGGCGGAAACCAGTAATAGTTACGTTAGCGATTCAGCATGACATACCCAGAATGGTCAAACGAATCCTCGACCTCAGACAAAGACAAACCTTAAGAAAGCCCCACGACAAGCTAATATGCTTCAAGCCAATTGTGAGAAACTTGCCCAAATTTTGGAAAGCATTGTCAAAAACCTTGGTCAAGAATAGAATCTAGGGCTGTGCTAGTACCTGTTCTTGGTGCCTTAGCATCCCCCTAATATCTGCTTGGATCTAGACGCTATATACATGGGGTCGGCACAAGTGTTACCAGATACCCACCGAGCTGGAATTTGCCTGTGTGCAGAATCCACCTAAAGGTTGCTGTTGAGCTTGACAGCTTGATAGTGGGACTTATGGGTTTGTACAATTGTATACTTAGGGTGGTTATTTAATTCTTTGTTTCCATTTCATTCACAAGTCTTATACTGGGGTTTGCAGCACAGGAGGTCAGTGCCAAAACAGAGGAATCATTGAACAGGGACAAGTGACCCGAGCTCGGGTCAGTGCCACACTGTATATATTGCCACTACAACATCTAGATCTACATCAAATATGTTGCCACATACTTCTCCGTATGTCCTTATTTGCATTCATGTGCAACCTTACCCCGTTATTATACGTGTATAGCCCAGCGTATGCAAACATGTCTTCGGAAGCTTGTGAAATGAAAATTTTACTGCCACGGTATTCTTCTTACTAATTGTTTGAACTATCTACCCCGGTCTAATCCATTCTGTTGTAAACAAGTTACTCATTTAAATTTTTGAAAGCCCACTGATCTCATTATCATTGCATACTATAGTCTATATATTCTATTAATTCTTGTGTTGTCTGGTACTTTTAGTATTGAAGTGTTGAGTAGATTCACTGCAGTATAGGCATAATGAAATTGCATTGTTTGGCTGGCCCAGATCAGTGTATGGAGTGCATTCTTTGTTTATTCATCCTGACAGTGGTTATTAGAGGGTACTTAATGAGGCACCAGAGGCTATTCACATAGACTCTAGCATCAACACATGGAAAATAGATGAACTCCAGAGTGTAGTAAGTGTGGAAAGTATTCCATATGTACCGGGATCAATTGGAATCATGAGACTGATACGAGCTAATAATGGGGCATAAGATCACGGTAGCAATTGGGCTAGTGGTACTTGATCGCAAGTAAAGTGTTATACATTGAAGCTTATAATGTTCAAAAATATAAAGCTAGAAGAGCTTGTATAGATACGCATAAGAAATTCTATATATGGTCTTATCCTCTCGATAGATAGAGAAGCAATATCCTACCCAAATGATCAGTAGTTGTATTCATGGCTATAAGGCACATATACCAAGAAGTATCCACCACCAGTTGTGCAACTAGTTGCAGAAGACAAATAGTTATAACAGCAACAGAGATATGCAAGGGTAGATTGCAACATTCAATGTGGTCCATTGTACAAGTGAATTATTGCGTCTAGGACTCTAGGGTCACTGGTGAGGAATAGGTTCCAGTCATGCTATATCCGCGGGGATTTAGTCATTCAAGTTTTACCGTAGGGTTAGGGTTATTGCTGTTACCTCGGGAATAGAGCATTCAAATTTAGGCTACTTTACCGGACAAGGGATTTATTACGGATATCTTGTGCCCACTTTGCAGCAATTCAAACCGCTGAAGCCAGTGATTCGAAGTGATCAGGTCGGCCGCTGGCCGGACTGCAGATCTGTAGACTGGGAGGATGCAGGCCACCTAATTCACGGCCACGACTGACCAGGGTCGGCACAGGCCATCTCCCATGAAACCTGGGCCGACATGCAGATATCTACAGATTTGGGTGGGTTATTATGTGGCATGCAGAAGCCTGCATAAATCTGCAGAAGCCTACACAAATCTTTAGATTTAGCAAGGTTAAACAAATACTTGCTGCGAAGCGCACTATGACTGCATATGTCTACAGATGTCTGCATCGGGCTGCATAGACCTGTAGAAGCTTACATATATCTTTAGATTTGACAAGGTTAATGAAATACCGGCAGCGAAATACACAATTACTGCATAGACCTGCTTCGACCTGCATAGACCATTGCTAGCCTGCGTAATCTGCCGAATCTGGCCGTTTTCAGTACACCAACATATTTTGGATACAGAATAAAAGGCCTGATAATTCCCTGGCAGGATTTGGTTTCTTCAAGAGATTAACAGCGCTCATCAATTCACTGCAATACATCCTTTGCTAGCACCATTCCAGATCAGTCCTGAGAACTTCAATTACACTGATAGTTACCGGGAGACTAAGAGTAGCATTCTTAGCTCTGCTACAAGTGGCCTTTTGACTCCCATATCGGGAAGTAATACTGTCGAGCAAGGTCAGCATGTGAATTCTGTTATAAATGTCCGCTCACAGCTAACAAACATATTTCAGATGTATCGGCTTTCAGAATACCTACTGCTTTTAAAGCCAAGAGAAAGACTCGAACAGGCTATCGCAGGCTACCTTGTAATGGCGAGGAATATTAGGAGAGTCCAGGCAAGTGGCGCTGGAGATGTATATGGTGTAAGTGATTCAATGCAAGGTCCAAGTCTGATTTCATTCTTTGGGAAATAACTAACCTTGCTAGATGAAAGGCCCATCACACTCTATGCGAACCTATACGGATGGATCGACCAAGAATATGAATATACACTTGGAACACTGCCATGGTGTCACAAAAGATGCCCCATATGGACCATCAGTGGAATACTCTGTAGAGCAATCTCCATTGACTACTACCTTGGCCCGGGGAATCCATAATCTTCAGTTTAACTCGGACTTGTTTTAGGCGTTGTTAGTCCAATGGATTTATGCAAACAATATTGGCCTCCGTGTGGTTGAACAACCTACATTTCGTTTGCTATTGGGATATCTGATGGCCTGCATAAGTGCATCCCCTTCTGGCTGAATCTGTATTTTGTGGCCATGTATCCTAACTTCTGGAACAATAGTCGTCCTCATATACGGCCATTCCAGCAGCTCTGCCCCTTACTGGAGATACCATACGGAACTGGATAAATGTCCGATTCAAAAAGGTGCAGACTTTTGTGGTATTACAATTCGGGAATTGTGATTATCCTGTGCACTTCAGCTTCGATCTTTGGACTTCACCCAATCACCGTGCTTTCTTTGACCTTGTTGGACACTAGATTGACTGTTATAGATATCTACATACTGCCTTGCTTCGGATGGAGAGGTTTCAAGGCCCACACACTGGACACAATCATGCAGAAACGATGTGGCAAATCCTGGAGCAATACCACTTGAAGTACCATGTAGGATTCTTTACTACTGACAACGCCTCCAATAATGACACTGCTCTGCGAGAGCTTGGTCATATCTTCGATAGCCATAGTATTCCATTTGATCCAATCAAACCCCGGGTTCGGCGCTTCGGTCATGTTATCAACTTGGTAGTGAAAGCTTTTCTACGGGGCAGTAACCACCATGTTCTTGAAGCCAGTGCAGCAGCATTGGAGGCCTCGGGAACAACCAACATCGAATTGCTCATGTTATGACGCAAACGAGAAGCACTGGGAAAACTCCGCAACATATGTGTCTGGATAGTATCCAGACACAACTACGATCTCCAGGATGCAAAGACGGATTTCAAGAGCGTGTTCAACACCTTCTCTCACATATCACTGCATGGACACCACTTGTTGCTAATGTGACCCGCTGGCATGGGGATGTGGATGCCATTGAGTGGGCTTTCGAGATTAAGGAGGGATTGGACGACTTTGTTTTTACTGCTCTGAGGGAAGAGCAACAGCGAAAGAAGGGAAAAGCGCGTGGTTCAGAAATTGCCAGTTGCCATGCGGAATCTGAGGATGACCCGAATTCAGAGTCTATTACCCAGGATGAGTTAACCTTGGATGACTGGGAAGATCTCAAGATATTCCGCTCGATTTTACAACCATTCAAGGCCTGATCTCTCCGTTTGCAGAGCAAAAACACCGACAAGAACCGAGCGAATGGATTTATTGCTAAGGTTCTTCCTGCAATTGATGAACTACTTGCACACCTTGAGGAAGCAAAGATTCAGTATTCTGACCCAGAAGTCTACAATCCTCATATCATCACATCCATTCAACTCGCTTGGTCTCTGCTGGACAGGTACTATTCCTTGACCGATCTCCAGCCTGCGTTATACACTGCAGTAGCCTTGCATCCTGATATGAAGCTCAAGTACTTTGAAGATGAATGGAAATCCAGGCCAGAGTAGATTGAAACTGCTACCTCCATAGCTACGAATCTGTGGCAGAGCGATTACCGCAATCATATCGTTGATCCAATTGAGCCGGAAGTAACCCCCCCCGAACAGCACCAGTGTTGTAAACCGTCCCGTCCGTCCTGAGTTACGACGGAACGGCGCCGTCTTTTTTGAGGCCGGACGGGGACGGACGGAAAGGACGGCCGTTGACGGTAAATTTCCGTCCCCGGCCGTACCCGGCGGTCATCGGCCGACATCCATTGATGATTTGCGAGTCACCATACATAATAGATATTCAGTTTTTTTTTTTTTTTGTTTTAATCATACTGTATTCACTCTACTTAGAGTATGACAGCCCCTTAATCCCCCCCCCGCCTCCGGGCTGGCCGGCTAGATGGCGGAGCTCCACTCCTGCTACCCGTCGTCCCCTTCAATAGATATTCAGTTATAATAAGTACATTTCTCCACTATCTTGACTGTGAAGCAAGATCCTTCAACATCTGCTCGATCCGAACCTGAATTCTTACTACTGATTGAGAGTCTAGAAATATAGATAAATCTATTTATATCTTGTACCGTGCGCTCTACAGTTACAGTATATGTATTAATAGTAGCCGCCCGATGTCGGCCGGTGACGGTGGATGACGGCCGACATGCCGTCCTCAGCGGGCGAGGACGGAACGGACGGTTGACAACACTGAACAGCACACCCTCAACTGTCCTTGATGGGACCTTACCCCTCTGGAAGCAAAAGAAGTGGGCCCGACTGAGCATGGATGATGGCCGCCATGATCAGTTTCAGCGGTTCCAGTCAAACAGTGATGAAGAGGAGGATATACCCGATTTGATTCAATTCTGGAGGGGGCATCTGGATACACCTCGCTAGGCTCAGTTCGCACGCATGGCACTCAGTATGCATTCGATTCCTGCCATGTCTGCAGAAGTGGAAAGAGTGTTCAGCAGCTGCAGGATTCTCATCTCTGACCACAGAAACAGGCTTGGAGATACTGTTATCGTTGCGGTGGAGTGTTTGTAATCATGGGAGCGTGCAGGTCTGGCTCAAGTTGATGAGGTCTGTGAGGTGGATGAACTACTCAAGGCCTTAGAGAAGCGGCAAGTGCATATTTGAGCATAAGAAGTGGCTGTGTTTGGGTTAGAGAAATAGTGGTGGAGGACATTGATGGTTACCAATATTTGTAATGAGTTTCTTTTATTTTTTAAAGATTTTGCACCACAATGTTTTGTATTATCTAGTAGCACCATCGGCCGCCAGATATCTGCAGTCCGGTCAGATCAAATCTGCCAGATTGGCGGCCGACCTCGGTCAAAAATTTCGTGGCCGGCCATGGCACAGACCGGCACAGATCATGCTCAGATCTGACCGGACTGACCGCTTCGGAACCCTGGCTGAAGCACGTGATGGACACTTGTTTCTCTAGCATATCTTCCACGAAGTATGTTCTATTGAAAGTTACCTACTCCCAAGCTAATGGTACATTGAAAGTGTGCAGTAGGTAGACGTCTGTGTATTTAGGACCCGTGCTAATTTGCGGCCGACTATTATAAGTTGATACTTTACTCGGACGTGACAGGTGATTTGCAAGCATGAAGTGTTTAGCGGATATAAAGCGTAGGTAAAATACTTTTCTGTTTGTCAGTACACTTCCAATTCTGGGAGACAGGTATTACGTTTTCGATGTGCAGATCATAGAGAACTTCTGCATCAAAGACTTCGATTGTCATTCAACGATCTAGAGCAGTGAGAGTTGATGAGATTGATAACGATAACTCCGTTTTAGTTAGTCTTATTCTTGGCTCCCGGTGGTCGCCGGAGAATATTCCTCCCACATACTGCGTACGACAGTCAGCACCACAGTGTCTTCCTTCCGAAACTCTCTGCAAACACTCCAGCAAGGGAAATTAACCCTCCGTAGAACCAATTCCGCGGAGATCTGTGACGTTAAAGCCGTTGCCGAGTCGCACAGAAGCGTGGTGTCTGTAATCCGCTGTTCATTGGCACCAAATCTAAGCCAGGCCTGGTTGGATAACTCGTAGCGCACTACAGTCTCCGCCTTCGCGGATCTACCCTAAACGATTTCTGGTAAGTATGAGCACTCTATCTACAGAAGATAAGCCCTGGACATATTCGGGCAAGTTGGCGAATGTGACCATTTTAGGGGGAGCTGAGTAATTTCTTCGTTTTGATTTGACAAATTAGGTCACCATGGCTATGGAGGCGCACTCAACGCAGGAATTCACTAAGTTACTCCTGCGCCGGTACACAACAAAATCTGGGAATGAGAGCAAGTTACCGATGTTGTACCTGCCGCCTAATTAATTGGTGGTTGCTTTGGCAAGGCGTTGGTCATGGGGCAGCATCATGCATATGCTTAAGCCTGCATGCATTGGGGACATGGGTTGGTGATAAGCGATAAGGCTCAATCAAGTGACGACATAGCAATATTTGCAAGAAACTTTGTTAACGAGAAGAGAATAGGGCACTTTGCACGATCCAAATGATGGTTTGGTTCTATCGCGTAAAGAAAACGTAGTCATCCGCCGGAGTTTGCTGTTTCTTAGCGCCCTCTACCTTCAGCAGCAACGACACCACCCCAAAAGCTAGGTGTGCGTAGACGACCCCGCACAAAAGCAATCGATATTCCACACCCTACAGGAAACGGCCTAGTCGAGATGGTAGCTTCCCAGCTAGAAGGCGACGGCGATCGGGATAATAAAAGTCTTCTGTCAAATGCTTCTCCGCGGTGTCCGGAGATCGTACGGCACCAAAAACCACCTTCCGCTTCAGAATAATCGGTATCTGATCGTATTGTGATACGCGACAGCTATCAGGAAACTTCCGAGTGTGCAGTATAAGGTACACATACCTGCCCTCATTACGACCAATACCCACCATCACCATGCTGACTCCGCTCTTCCTCCTCGCCCTCGCCTCGCAATTCTCCCCCTCCCACTCCGAAACCATCCATGGCGCCGTAATCTTCTCCCGGCACGGCGACCGCACATGGAAAGGCGCCCCGCCAACCGCGCTGACGGCGCTCGGCCAGAACCAGATGTACGATTCGGGCACATACTGGCGTTCCCGCTATTGCGCATCCGATTCCGCGTACAAAATCTCGGGTCTCAGCGAGTACGTCTACAACCCCACGCAGCTAATCGCCGCAGCCCCAAACCAGCCGCTCCTCGTCACGTCCGGCCAGGCATTCCTGCAGGGTCTCTACCCCCCCGCGAGCGCTAGCGCCTCGGAAACACTCGCGAACGGAACCACGCTCGAACCGCCGCTGTCCGGGTTCCAGTATGCCCCGCTGTCGACGGTCCTCGATGACTCCCCCGAGACGATCTGGTTGAAGGGCGACGATGGATGTCCCGCGCACGATACTTCGGCTGCGGGGTGGAATTCTTCCGCCTCTTTCTCGGCGCTGCTGAAGTCGACGACGAAATTCTACCTGGCGTTCTACCCGGGTATCTTTGCGGGTGTGTTGCCGGCGGCTAAGATGTCTTACGCAAACGCGTTCACCATCTTCGACTACATCAACGTCGGCGTCATCCACAACCGCACCATCGCCAAAGCCGTCTCAGCCACGGACCTATTCCACTTCCGCACCCTCGCCGACTCAGCGGAGTACGCACAGAACGCCGCCACCTCCCCCAGCGACGCCCGCGCGGTGTCGGGCCGGACACTGGCACAGCGGATCCTAACGCAATTCTCCACCATCATCGCTTCCCAGGGGAAGAAAAACAAACTCGCTCTCTTCATCGGGTCGTATGACACATTCCTGTCGTTCTTTGGCCTGGCGGGGCTGCCGGGGGTAGACAAGGACTTCTATGGCCTTCCAGTGTACGCCTCCGCCCTGTCCTTCGAACTATACTCGTCCTCCTCAACCTTCCCAGCGGAAAACGACCTGCGTGTACGGTTCCTGTTCCGGAATGGGACGGGTGCCAATGCTCGGGAGTTTCCGATTTTTGGGAAGAGCGGGTTGAAGTGGGCGGAGTTTAAGGAGGCGATGGAGAAGATTGCTTTGGGGAGCGTTAAAGAGTGGTGCGGGTTCTGTGGGTCGGATGAGGCATTTTGTAAGCAGTACCAGGATAGTGGAGAGAAGGGTGAGACTGCGGCGGCTGCCGGGAACGGCGGTAGTCTGCATAGACCGGCGGTGGCAGGGGTGCTGGGCGCGATGGTTACGTTGTGTGTTGTAGCGATTGCTGGAATTGCGGCGGTGGCGGCGGGGTTGAGGGTGACGAGGAGGAGGAGGGGGGAGGGGGTGGCAGTGGCCTCGGACAAGGGGAGTGTTGTGTCGGAATAGGCGGAGGGACAGTGGTGCAGGGTCTCGTGTGGGTCTCGCTGGGATTTGTTTTGTAACGGAGTTATGATACTTGTATTTACAATTACGAATGATGAAGAGACATATACTATGACCAAGGAGTTCTCCTTTATTGGTTACCAGAGAGCTTACTAAACGGCCTTAAAAATGATAACAGTTATACATATGGCCGAATAAAGAAGAGGTCTGAATGTGCAGGAAATTTGGTTTTTGTGACGTCATACCAAACAAAAATCCCGCGTCATGAACAGGACTTCTTCATCACTCCATCAAACCACGAATCAGACTGAAATCTTCAGCAACACCGCATCATATTTGTGCCCGTGCATGGCCTTTGCGGAAATGAGCATACCAAGGATGTTACTAATTTTATTATACAAGTCAGTTAGACAAGGTTAACCAGTACTAGGCGCTCCGCTCTGTGAGACTTTGGCTTGGCATGAAGCATGCCCTAGTAGATAATCATATATACCAAAGACCATATGAAAGTGGTGAAAGCAATTGCCTAATAGAGCAGACGAGTTGTTTCTTCTTTGATTACTGTATTGATGTGAACGTGAATTGGCTTCTGCTACAAATGATATGTATGAACCTTGATCCTAAGTACTAATCAATATTACGGGGGCCTGTAACTATGCAATATTCTATTGACTAAATATAATCTGGATGAAAATCGGTGATCAACTCATAGAACTCGACTAGACTCTCGGTATTGATGGGAGCTTCCAATCGTGACCCAGCATCGATGGGAGCTTCCGCTGTTAGCATCGTTTACAGCCGTCGGTTAAAATCGACCGTATACGCCAATTGCATCGCGTGTAGTCGCGTCGCATCTATCAAATTTTATTTTAATTTGTGAAATGACTGCATGTGAGATGATACCACTTGCTGTTGACTTTGGGACCCCAGTTTTATATCATATTTTGGTGTAAGAAAAGGGCTGTAGAATCATTTAGCTACTATTACAGTGCGTCTTCGTAGGGCTACTTCTCTCCCCACTGTTGAATTATCTTTGCTTCTATCCTGCAACTCCCGACTTCAAAATGGGCTTGTATCCTACCTGTCTAAATCTCAGTGCGCACCATTTCTGCCCGTGTGCAATGGTCACTCTGTTCGCAAACCGCTTTCTTCTTGAACAGAGCCCCATTTATGTGCGGACGTGGGTTAAGGTTTCCCTGCTCATTACTAAATAAACCGTCTAGTATTCTGCATCCAGCGTCAAGATATGAATGTCAATTAGACTCCCACAACAACAAATACAAAACAACTTCCAAAAAAACATCAAAGTTCAACCAGAGTCCTGTGCACAATCTGAATCTCTTGCACTTTCCTGAGGGTAATTGTCGAGCGCTATCCTTGCTTCAGTCTTCCAATCGATCTCTTTTCCCTCATTCATCTTCTGTCCAGAAAACCAAAGCTCAAACTTCAGTCGAGACGGTCCGCGAAGCACACATATAATACTCAGCCCTCAGATCCTTGAGTGAGCACCTACCGAAGCGATACGATTAATATTTGGGTTGTACTTCTAGAGGCAGGGACTGCAGAGACCTGATAACAACCCCCAAGTTGCATTAAATCGTGCCCACCACTTCAGTCTGACTAGGATCGAACCAGCCCGGACGATGATCATGCCCAATGAACTTTACAATCCGGTGACGCACCATCCTTTCCGAATATTTGAAATTGAGAGCTTGGGAGAACAGTCTTGTGATTGGTGGCTCTGTAGGGAGGAAGAATTCATCTTGTTAATCAACTAATGGATTTTGCTGGGTACGTAGTATTGACCATCGAAGTTTTTCATCCTTAGGATTTTCTCTCGGTGGATAGTCTGGTCCCAAGGTCGATAGTAAGTGGGGCTGTATGATTCCGTGCTACAACACCTAGACTTGACAGATATTCTGCAGTATTCGGCTATTGGTTGAGGATAAGACCCCAACAGACCGCCAGCTGCATACCAGTTATATAAGTTTCAATACCAAAGTATCCAGTGGGCCGTCAAAGCTATCGCCTGATAGTATTATTTGGGCATTGTAAGCATTGGCGTGAACTTGGTTTAGAGTGAGATGTTCATAAACTATCCGCCAGGCATAGGTCAGGGGGCCCAGATCACCGAAGAGAACTATGCACTTCTGAGACATAGTTAGCGTCGGGGGCGGCGGGGTAAGGTTGATATTATTCCCAAACTGTCATTGGCTCTTGCCAGCTTGTTCAACAGCCGGACACGAGACAACAAAGGGGACTTCTCGTCACTATCTCCCTCGGATATGATTCTTGAAGATAGACCAATTGCAATTCGATCAGCTCGAGAATCCCAACCATCTGTCTTTCGACATTGTCGTTGCAGGTTTGCGACGTTTGCCTTTCAAACGGTTCAATAGATTTTCTGCACATTCTTCCACTCCTGCAATAGACGTCTTAAATGCTATATTGCCGTTTTATCCAAATAACAGGATACGAGCTGCTGGGAGCTTAGAAGGGAGAAAGTCGATCAATCACATCTTATTGTTTGTAAGTGTCCATGTCGCTCTTGCGTGATCATCCGTGTTCGTTGGGTTAAGGCCGTGAAATGCAACGATACTATAGAAAATATAGTCTTTGCATTGTTCAGAGGGGACGGAGGTCTATACGGGTTGCATGGCCTGTTTCTGGGTGCTGGTAGCGGCAGAAATGGATATACTGACTGATTCGAGCTCCGCTTCCTGAGGATTAATAAGAACTTCGAGAAAGTTCTTTGGTTTGGAAGCCTGTAAGTATTAGACATGGACGTAAATGCAGATGAGGGAAAGATTCAAAGCATGTTCTAGTCCATTCACGGAGGTGGTTCCTCCGCGGAGTACCTAGTCAGTTCACGGAGGCCCACCTTCCGTGAACGAACCGTCCATTCACGGAGTCCGTACCCCACCTCCGTGAACTAACTAGTTCGTTCGCGGAGTCAGTCAAAAATTACAAATACTCTGCTCTGCACACATGTGTGTGCATGCACTGGTATGTACATACACTCAGCTGGTTCTATGCAGTTGAATTCAATCAGCGCAACCGCGTACGTTCAGCGCAATTGAGTACATTCTTCACAGCGTAACTGAGTACATTCCACAGATTCTATCGTACTAACAATATGGTCCGCCTTACATCTACCATCCCACATCAAATTCCGCCATTCAAAAAGGGTAGCCATCGAGAACTTACTCTTCGAGAAGCTGCTAGTCTTCAGTCCCCTGCTGAGCTCATACAAGTACGTTGGAGGTGTAAAGGCAACTGCACGACTGTTCATTGTGAGTGTTTCAAAGCAAAAGCCGAGTGCACACTTCATTGCCATGGCCGAGATGGTGGGGCACAGTGCATTAATACTGGACCTTCTGCTGCGCCATCAGGTACTTTCAATCTCGAACGAAACACAAGATCAGCTCCACCGATGGAGCACAGTGTAATTGTAGTTGCATCGGGACCCCCAAGAGGCATCCGATTGTAGGGATCACGATGATGTATAAATTATTTATAATTTTTCTTTGACTCCGTGAATGAACTAGTCAGTTCACGGAGGTGGGGTACCGACTCCGTCAATGGACGGTTCGTTCACGGACGGTGGGCCTCCGTGAACTGACTAGGTACTCCGCGGAGGAACCGCCTCCGTGAATGGACTAGAACAAAGCATCATCGACTTCTAGTCTCGCAGGTGCTAGTAACGTGAGTTTCCGGCGCACTATTCACAACACAATCTTGTCCACGTAGAAGCAAGCGATGAAAGCAGAGTGCGGGGTTGCTTCTAGTAATGCTCCACGTTTGCCGAAGCAAAAAGCCGAATGTTGTACTACATGAAGGTGTCTACAAGATTGACTGGATCGGCAAAGGAACTGTTATGCAGCTCTGGACCAGAGCACAGGATTCAATCCCAGCGAATCATATCGAAGAAAACCGCACCGGGCTTGATAATCAGCCTCATTATTTTGAGAACAAAGTCAAGAAATGGGTTACTTCGCAAACCTGTTGTACAGTGTCCGCTGTGCTGAATCTCTCTATTGACCTATACTCACTGACTATCTCTAAGTCTAATAGACACATACACAAGAACTAAAGTGCATGCGGCTCCGCCGCGAAACCCTAAACCAACCCATATGATGACCGCACTCAAACCCGTCCCCAATATCTAATAGACAAACTCGACGCATCCAGTGTAGTGTTTCAAGTGTAGGTTAATTTAGTATCGTACAACGCTGAAACCAATCATTTTCCAGGTGGAAATTCTTGTAATATGTAGCAACTATACTCGTCTGGTTTGGTGCCGATCTGGTGCAAGTTTTGCGCTTTTTAAAAAAGTAAACCTGCGATTGCTTGCCCTGCAGTGCCCTCACCAGTAGTAGCCCAATGATGTCTGAGTGATTGATCCTCGGCAACTGCAGTCTATGCGGCTCTAAAGCTGCATGGCGAGTATGGAGCAAACGATATCGCAATCACCGGCAAATAGATGCGCATTAGTTCGTTGTGGGAGACAAAACCTGTTGTCCTCTCGTAGCACCACATATTTCCATATGCACGGTAAAGCGTATTACTTCTCCATATGTAGCTCATCTTGAATAGGTCGCCCGAAAACACATTGAATCATGTCATGGAGCCAACGTGGCGCGATTTGATTCGGGATCCGCGAACGTTCATATTTTGAAGTTTTGCAGCTACCCAAGACTGGCAACCTCAGAGTCATGAAGCTAATCACAAGGTGATTCACATTCTTTGATAATTAGCGTCGTCGAAAAATACATTTAGTATAATCCCTAAATAGGGCACAGAATCCGCGATGTCAACCACATCCGCTACTCCTACTTCTCGCCACCACTATTATAACCACCAATATCACCATTGTGCGCCTCCTATCACCTACTTCCCGCCACCACTATCATAACCACCAATATCACCATTGTGCGCCTCCCATCACCTACTAGCCCGAACTCAGCGCTAAAATAATATAAGCGGTGGTAGTGTGATTGCATCTGGTAATCTAATATACAGCATAACTACCTCCATTTTTATGGTTATGGCGATGGTGATGGAGTTCTACTCGAGTGATCGTGATCGTGGTCGTGGGGTAGAGTGGTGGGAACAACGGTTGCACCACGGATTTGCCCCACGCGTCGATTGGTTGTCTTAGTGGCAGACTTAGCATCCACAGATGGAGTGGATCCCCGGATGGAACTTAACATCTTTAATTGCCATCATTGACAGGATTTCTCCGATCTTAGTCGAAGGACAGAGGTTATCGCTGGGACCCTACTAAATCAAGTGCGCGCGTTCGGTTGCACCATTTACCACACAAAATTTGGGCCTCATGAACTCGGATGAAAAGTGAGTACAAAAAATCAATAGCTAGTAGTGACTTTAAACTTCAAAACTTGGTTTTCGACTTTACCACTGGAGGTGTTTTTTGCTGGAACTCACCATAACAGCAAACACCATTCTCCAACACAACATATTTGTTTACTGTTTCCAATAAAGTAAAGGGGATTTTTTCTCTCTATCATTTGATATAATTTTTGTATTGAGAAATTGCTGGGTGAGTATGCTGGAGGCAGAAACAATTAATACCCCATAGTGGAGTTGATGTCTTCAAAACCACAAAAAACACCCTACAACCAATTCCGAATGTTGGTTGCTACCGATCACAAAACTGCACAAGTTCAAAAATTGGGCAACCGAACGCACCCAAACTTGAACTACCCGTAGTATATACTCGGGTCCTGGAAGGTCAGTCCGGACACCCCATTACTGGAAGTCAACTTCTGCTACGCAGCTAGGATATAGACTGTGGGGAGGAGGCTGAGACAATATCTATTTCCTGTGAATCTTCCTGCGCTTTACCCAGTTTAGTGCCTAGCGCTCTTATTAATTCCCCGTTTAGTAGGGCTACTTCCATAAATGGGGTATTCGAACTGATCTTACTGGACCCGGGTGAATCGATCTGATAAACAGGCTTGGCGATCAACGTCGGCCGCTAGGCGAGAAGTGGTTAGTGCCAGCATTAGCCACTCCACCGTGGTTATCACCAATTGCTTGCCGAGCCCTGGGCGCTTCAAGGTTGGGAATTCTCATCATGAAACGAAATACGAACCTATTTAAATAGGAGTCGCACTCGGCATCTCCGTCACAATTCCACATTACTACTTTCCTGTATTTCTTCACCGTATTTTAACGCTGGACTTTTGCACCTTGCTCACCTCCGTCCTCTCCGTTGCCTCACATTCATTCACCCTTCCAAATCGCCTTAGACTTTATGCCCTGACAGTACAACAATTATCAAGAAAGATGCCATGGATATGGTGTCAAACCGTCCCGGTTCCCGGCTCTTGCGTTGTACATCTTACAGTACTATTCGCACTCAACTCATCTTGCACCCTCGCTGTACTGCTTTACCGTACCTCTGCATCCTCCTCCCACTCACCCTCTCCCTCATGGGGGTGGGCTTGAGGGGTTAGTGGCCTTGTGCCCTCCTGAGAGTAGCGGGAAGTGGGAGGGACGACTTTGCCTAGGAGAGAGGTAGGTGGGTTAGTGGCCTTGTGCCCTCTGCCGACTGAAGACCGAGGAAGTTCCGGGGATAGGGGGTTAGATATGCCATGGGCGCCAGCGGCCGAATGCAATATGATTACAAACAAACAAACCCTCTCCCTCATACCTCCGACGTAATCTTCACAATACTCTGCCGCCAGACTCATGCACTGCCAAAGAATTCGTGCCCTCCCCTCACATTCTCTCGCCGTCGCGTCCACTCGCCTTTTGCTGATGTATGCACCTACTTAACCACGGGAGATTTTGTCCGTACTTTTTGCGTCTTTTCCAATTCAGGCCATCCGTCACCTAAATCCAATACCTATCACCGCAACCTCTAGCTCTGTAGCACAAATGACGACAGAGTCTACACGACGTAGTGGATTCGGGAGTCTTTACTTATCAAACTTCAAGCGGAATGGTCCCGGGATGAGGGGAAAGCTAGGGAAGCGATTCGTGCATTGCAGCAGGAATGTTCTGGTACTTAACGCACAAACTATCCGCGACCTCAGCATCACTTTCAACACAACCGTCGCATTACAACAATGGTTTTAAAAGTATTTGAGAAGGCAGATATGGTCCTTAAGCAACACTAAATTACGGATAAAAATTATTTTGTGGGAGTGTGGGAGTGTGGAAGTGCAGAGCTGTGGCGGTTGGTACAACTGGTTTTACCCCAAACAGAGCTGGAAAATATTTCAACTTTACACAACCACAACAAATTACTTTGCTACTAGTACCATTAGGAAGCGATTAAACATGGAGAACTGCCCCATATGGTGGATTAAAATAAATAATTGTGTTGTTCAGTATGATGTTATTGAAGCTAAGGAAAAACTCGAAGCTGTGTAGGTGAACCTAGTGCTGAATTGGGAATGGTGTTGCCCTGTATAGGCCCTGTATAGGTATAGTGATCGTACCCCTGCCGCCACATACGGCCACTTTGGGACAGTGGTGTGGGAAAGCGGAATTGCAGCGTGGGAAATCCTAACCGGATTAGAAGCAGCCGCATTATACCCTGCTAGCTCGCCGGAATCCCCGCTTGCCGGCCGGAACCGGCACCGCCGGGGTTCTTGCCTCGGCTAGGATGTCTGAGGCGGACAGTTGAGAAGACCCTACATGCATAATTTGTATCACACATGATGCAGTAAAAATAGTGGATGTGGGCGTACGCGATGAAAGTGACTGTATTTCAACACCGCCAGGCATCAAGCTAATCAAATTGAACATTACCAACAGTATATTCCAGTACCCAACAAGCTGAATTCCCCGTGAGGTATTGAAGACGACTAACGCAGCCGAACAATAAATACAATCCCGCAACCCCGATGCCAAAAAAACGATGACCAGTAGAAAACACCAAAACGGCCACAAACAATCGCCCAAATTCTCTCTTAAACTCTATCAAGCCGGAAAACAACCACCCCATCCTCCATTACAGAACAAGAAGACACTACCCCACCTTCCGCCGAACCCTCTGACCCTCCGCACCCTGTCCACTTCCGCCGAACGGGCGTTTCCCATGTACCGTCTCCTCCCTACCGCCCACTGCGGGACCAGGATCCGAACCCACCATCTCGCCATTCGCCCACTCCATCCCCTGGTAAATAACCCATGACCGCGTCTCCCCCACATGTGGCAACGACCTCAAGATATTATACCCGCCCATCGCGGCACCGGTGTCATTCGCAACCAGCATGCTAATTTCCGGCACAACCGCCACACCTCTACAAACAGCATTGAGAATATTCCCCGTCCGTTCCGCCCGATTCGACTCCGCCCAGAGCTTCACGCGGTCGGCGAGGTAGGACTCCTCGCGCCGGTAGGCCGCGTCGATGCGCAGCGATCGCATCGCTGAGTCGATCATGCACGAAAGCATCACCCTCCCGTGCGCGGCGAGGATGGCTCTAGTGCGGCGCGGATCCATGAGCTCTGACATGGCGAGCATCGTGTCGGGGCTGTTCCAGCGCCCAGCACCAAGTAGAGCCCGCGAGACGGGGTGGGGGTGTTGGAAGAGCACCCCGCGATGGTCCTGGAACGTGTGGAACGCCAGGGCCTGGTACTGGCCCTGCGCGTACACGACGGAGCTGCCCTGGGCGTTGGCGAAGGCGATGACGCCGTGTTCCTCGGGTGAGATCTGCGCCAACGGCATCCAGATGAGTTTGCACCAGGGAAGCTCGATGCTGTTGGAGTGGACGAAGGCAGTCCATGCGGCCAGCGGCTTGTTGGTCCACCGCGGCTGCTTCCCCGCCGGTACCGGCAGCATGATGACTTCGTGAGCGCTCCAGAGCCAGGATGCAAGCATCCACAGGAGAAGGTCTTGTCGTGCGGCAAGTTGCAGGGCGGTGTGCACGCAGTGCGTGTTGCTGTCGTCGGTGGCTAGTTGCCGGTACATGTCTACCTGCCAGACGACAATATCAGGCATCTCGGATAGGGCGAAGTTGCTGGAGGGGATGTTCCAAGGAAGGGTGATTTCTACGCGCTGGCCAGCAAGGATTGCTTGGACTTTTTCGTAGCCGATGATTGCGGCGATGGCGGCTGTTGGGTCGATTTTGGTTGGGTCTAGAAGGCCCTGCAGCATTGGACGTCCCGGATGAGAGAGTGCGCCTATAGGGTTAGGGGTTCTAATAGCTGAGACTGGTGGCTGCACGGAGGTCATCTGGGAGGGGTAGTTTTGTGTGTTACCAGTTGCACTAAAGGGATTTCTCCTTTCAGCGACCTCTGGGCTGACCTTGGTCGGCGGTGAGGTGGTTTCTTCGACATCGGCGTCTATCTTCGGTGGCATGTGTATATCCTGGTGACGGCCCGTTGAAGCTTCCCGGCCAGAAGTCTGGGATACAGGAGGAGCGGCTTTGTCGGCTAACTCTAATCTAGTGCTGTCCTCTGTACCCGGGGCAGGGGTTTTGTCAATCGCCAACACATCACACATCTCTTTGTCAAATTCAGGGATCCGAACTTGCATGAGAGTCCTGAAAGGCAGGTATGTCAGTTGGTAGATCCAAGTGTCCTCATATGGGTTACCTGTACATTTCGCGCTTTGGCGTTGTTGGCACACAGATAAAGAGTTCGCTCTCTTCAGGGTTGGGTTCGGCATGTCGCTCATTGGGCGGCTCTGCTACCCCAGAGCATTCCAGAACCGGCTCAGCGGGGACCTCAGGGGTTTGGTCTGAGTCTGTAGACTCTGGTGAGGAGCTGACATCATCGGCGCTGGCGGGAGAGGATTGGAGCGTCACACGGACGGATGTACTAGAAGCGAACTCAGGGTCCCCAGGTTGCAAGTTCACCACCATAAGTCTTGGAAGTGAAAAATTTAGGACGATGGCGGCGCCCCCAGATTTGGCTGCGGCGTAAGAGACATCGTCCACAGTACACCGGTGATTATTTTCCAGGATGCAGCCTTGTAATAGCTCATAGGCAATTACACTGCGCATTCTTCTGATGGCAGATTCTGAGGTATCGTAGTATATGGGTGCATTGTTGATCGCAAGCCTAGCCACCTCGCACACTATTATCCCACACTCCACCAGTCCCTTCTGCGCTGGCACGTCCACCACAATGTCGTTCCATTCTGCTAGCTCGTCGTCAGAGATCAATAATTCGCGTTGGACGTACTCCCTCAGTGTCTACATCTAGATCAGTGATGCATCCTTTATCGGCGCCAGAGTGGTACCAACATACCTTCAAGACTACGTTGGTCCTCGTCTTAATTTGCAACGAGTCATGCAGGCGTATCTGACGCTCCGGGAGGTGCATCACAGCCAGTGCCCAATGATTCTCATCCAAATGCAGTGGGATTAGAATCCGCTCGAGATCCTTGATACCTCCAACAATATTCAAAAGCTTCGCAGTCCACTTCCGTACGCCATCATAACCTTCCTTCCCACGTAACTTCTCAAAAAAGAAGCTCTCAAGAGCGATGGCAACCTGTTTCCCACGTAGACGGTTCTCGTGATTGACTACCATTGTTAAGTAACTCACTAGTGCTATGTCGTCCATCCAGCTGTCCATAGACATCACTCGGATGAGATGACCAATCGTGAGGTGCGCTAACCGGAGGTCTTTGTGTCCCAGTAACGTTTCTCGGTTCTCCGTTAGGCGTTTTTGTAGCACGGATGATTGAGCTTCTAAAAGATATCGTAGGGTGTCATGAAAAATCGGCCAGAAAGTTGGCGGATTATCGGTTGGCTCTGCGGGGTGCTCTGTAACGTCGATTTCTTTGTTCGCTGCATCTAGTTTGGCAGCTTTGAATTTATCGCTGGCTTGCCCTAAGTCGCTCTCAGCATGCGAAGTTGCCTCCTCCGGTGGCTTCGTAATCTGCACGGTGGGAAGCGAAACATTATCAGTGTCCAATGAGCTCACTGACACACTCCTGGAGCTGGGTGTTGGTGACTGCATATAGCGTGGGTGAGTCCCAGATGTGACCGCGGGGATAGGGGAATCTCTAGATTCCGCCCCAGCTACTTCGGCGTCGAGAGCTGTTCCCTGGGCTACCTTTGGTTTCAGTGGTAGCAGGGAATAAATCAGGAAAGGATAGCGCACCGAGCGGGGTTGCTGTGGCAACTTGCGCCTGCCTGACATTACGGTAGTGCACCAAAGCCTTTGCCATGTCTGCACGGCCAGCCGCATCGCAACGCGAGCCGCCGCGCATTTTACTCACCGCCAGATTCGTCCTCCTCTCGTCGACCTGCTGACGCAAGAAATGTCCAAACAGCTGTGCGCTACCTTCCGGTAATTTCGCAGCCCTCCTGAGCTCCCGCCTGGCACACTGCGACAGCGCTAGTTCATATTCCCCATCTGCGACTAGGTCAGCGACGGAAAATACTACTCAGCGGGATTGATTCATACTGCACGATACTTGTTCCTGCCAGTCGGTCCCCCATTTTTTCGCCAAAAACGCCATATCACACTCTTTCCGCTTCGTCTCATCCGCCACGCGCTTTGCTACCTTCATTAAGAAACTTTCAACGTATTCGCAACCCTGCATTTGCCTCCTATAGTCGGGATTGACAGTACACAGCTGGTCGTGATACTCCGCGACAATCGCGCACAACCGATCCTGTTTCGCTAGCGCATCCAGTTCGCACATCGCAAACGCCCTGCAGTAATCCAGGAACTCGAGGGGTTGTAGGGAGCGAACGATTTCCATCCATGCCTGCTCGGTACTTATCCCGAATCCCTTCGACGAGAGAAGGTCTTGAACCTCGCTCCATCGCGGGTTCGCGAGTATCTGCCGACACTCCATCCAGGTGAAGTTTTGCGTCGGCCGGGGTTGGAGTTTGTGCAGAACCTTGGCGCACTGTCAGACACCACCAAAGAGCGGTGAGGGGTAGAGGGCTGCAAACCATCTCGTACTCGTACGCAGCGGTCGGTTGGCGGTACGCGTGTGGGCCGCTTTGAAGAGCTCCCAGCGTACGGACTGCTGGGACGATCGCGGACATGGTGGTGTGGAGTGGAGAGAGTGGTTGTGGAGGTGGCTGCGCGTTGGACGCGATAGCAACCGCCCCTGTCGATGTGGCGCTTCTTAGACACGTCAGCCAAGCCTTGTGTCACCTAATCAATAAATATGGTAAAGTTGAACTGCCGATGGTCAACCAAAAAACCCGGGTCACATGACAGTTACGTTACAAGCACAGCCAGCGATTGTAGGAACCTTCTAAATCTGGATTTGGTTGCGTACAATAAATACACACTCAATATAACCAAGCAACTATTTCGAATTTCCCGTACGTAATCGCATACCAACCAGCCTGTGGGAATTAGTGTCTACATGCATTACTGAAGCAAGTGTGAAACTTGAGTGGAATGGGGACAAGCCGGGTATGAGCGAGTGAGGCTCAGAACAGATGAAACAATTGAATCTTGGTCTTATTTTCTCTAATTTCGGATTTTTTTATCGCTGACCTTCCCACTATCGGCGAACAAACGGCATTCTCATGTACTACATCTATCGCGAGGGCTACAGATACGCATCGAACGGCTTGGTGAGTCTTTTGGCAATACGTGTAAGAAGTTATCCTGGCTATCGCTTGAGGTCTATCTCGAGTCTGCGTGGAAGGGGATCCTTGGTTCCAAACTTTTGTGTAATCAAGTAATAGCCAAGTCAAGCCATAAAATATTTATTCCTCGGGGGTATATAAATGTGACTTCGTCGTGAAGTAAGCGAAGAATGCCTGCTTTTTTTGCATTCATAATGCAGTAGGTTATCGGTAAGCTAAGCATTAATTTTACAAATTTCCAGAAGGCGAAAGTAACTATTAATGGCTAGCACGTGCATAGGGGTACGGCAAACATGAAAATTGACAAGTATAACCCCCCGCAGCAAATGTCACGCAGACACAGATACCATTCCTCTTATACAATGATACTTAGTATTTTCCCATATTAACATCGCTGGCCTAGCATGGCCCGCACAGCAGAAGCGACGCCATATCGCCAGCAGTGTTCTCAAGTACTCATGTCGCCGAAAAGTTCCGGCGCGCGTGATTTTAAGGTTAGGCGTACAATGGAAATGGTTAGCACAAAATTAGCGGACCAACTGTGCCAAGTCCGCTGGGTGTCGGGGACTCTTGAATAAGGCCTAATATGTTTGAGGAAATTATCTAGCTAAAGTTTCTCATACATTGCTGCAGCCTTTCATTGAGGTACACCTAACCCTGAAATCACGTGCGCCGGGAACTTTTCGGCGACATGAGTAGTCTGGTCAGATATGACCTTTTATCTCACTGGCCCACGACCCGCTGTCGGTCGAGGGCGGCTTTTTAATCACTCATGACCCTTCGGTTGATATCTCCATTAGCTCTTCTGCCGGTCGCACAGACTAACCCGCATTGAGTCTAGCAACCTAAATAAGTTCCATCTATCGCTAGTTCTCAGATGCTTGCAGAAGTGCACCAACTACTTTCAGACTAGCAAATTTGGCGAAATCTCCAGAGCCACTAATGACAGGTGATGAAAACATTATTGGAGGGCTCCAAGGCTGGAGGTCAATCTAACTGACATGGGATACTTACCTTAATTCGGCCTCCCACAGCTAACTACTGAAAAAAAAACAAGCTCAGACTGATGAAACAAGCCCCCGCTCAATTACAAACTCCCGCCTCAAAGCCTACCGAAAAGATAAAACTATATCCCCCTATCGCGGCCCACACTCGTCTCCCCGACCCCCAACTCTCGCTACATGCTGCATCTACTTATTCCTCAATTACGGAGTGGACGCGTCTTATATACACCTCCTTTCTTCAAGCCCTTATTCACACAAAGCTCCCTAGTCTGTCATCCGGCTTTTTATCGCTGGCAGAAGCTCCCTTTATTGGAACCAACCACTCTTATCGTTATCGTTAGGCACCCTGTTTGTTTGTTTTGTTTTAATCATACCGCATTCATTCACTCTATCTAGAGAATAGTAGTACCTGCTCCCCCCCCCTCCGGATGGGCAGCTAAGCGGGGGACACCATCTTCCCCTACCCTTGTTTCCCTTCAACGAATAAGCAAAAAGTGAAAGACTACATATAAAAGAAAGAGAAAGAGAAAGAACGATACTAAGCTCTGTTCAGCGCACTGATATCGAATGTTGTTGGTGTACCTGCTCCCGACGCTCCGCTGTTTAACGACCAGTCGTGTTGCTCCGCATATCCTGGCTGAGCTTGCTCGAGCCTGAGGAATGGGTTATTTGTTCCATTGCTACGCTCCAAGGCAGCAGCAGGTACTGGCATTGAATCCAATGCTCCGCTGTTTGACGACCAGTTGTGTTGCGCATATCCTGGCTGTGCTTGCTCGGGTCTGATGAATGGGTTGTTTGTTTCGTTGCTACGCTCAAATGTTGCATCAGTTACTGGCATTGAATCTGATGCTCCGCTGTTTGACGACCAGTTGTGTTGCGCATATACGGGCTGTGCTTGCTCGAGCTTGATAAATGGGTTGTTTGTTACTTCGCTATGCTCATAGATTGCAGCAGGTACTGGCATTGAATCGTCAGCAGGCCCGCCAGTCATGCCCATATCATGATCAAAATCCCAGTTTGCTGATGGTGAGAAGATAGCATTAGTATCTAACACTGATCCTCGCCGTCGGTCCATGGAGGAGATATCCAGTGTCGAGTAGAAGTTGTAGTCGCCGACGATATTTTCATCGAGTATTATTGTGTCATCGTCATCAAAAAACGACCGCGGAGAATCTACCGAGAGTGTTCATTGAAGGTACTAATCTATTTGGAAGGGGTGTTGGTATTTACTTGTGCCCCCACTATATGCGTTTGCAATCTTTGTACTGCTACGGTGTTCGAGACTTACGGCAGGTACCGGCTTTGGCAAGACAGTAGGACTTGTAGTACTGACATAATCATCGAGTTCCCTGTATTGGGGTGCATTCTTGAGCGTATCCCATGCAGATTTATGCGCCTTGGAGATCGAACTCGGAGGTTGGAGTTCGGGTTGCGTCCCCATGATTGCCTTCTTGCTAGTCCCAGCGTCGTGAGCCGGCTGGCGGATTACTAGCTCGCTGGTGGTTCTTGGTCGGCGGATTGTTCGCACTAAAACCTAGCATGCCCACACTAAATAAGTCTACTTATATATAGGAAGCGCCCGGAAGGCATATCAATACCTCTAGATTTCTAGCTACTTTTTTCTGCGTTAAAAATAAATTTTTATGGCAGTCTCGTGTGTGCCTCTGCAATTGCTGTTTAGATGAGAACCCGATTTCTTTGTAAAAGCAATTCTCCGCAGCCAAGCACTTGTAGGGGAAATCGTGTTTGTCTTCGTGTTGCTTTCTCTGAGCTGCACTTTCAAACCCTTCCGCTGAGAAAATGGCACAAATCTGATTATGGCATTTGAATAGCTTTTGGCCATAGAGCTTTCGTAGCCTTTCAGCGGCGTCCGGCTCACCAGATACTTCAATCCTCCCCTCGAGAATATCTTCCATGGTTGATAGAAGCTTTCTACTTGCCTTTCGGATATCCAAAGGATCGTTCTCATCACACCACTTCTCGAGCACTATGAAGGCATCACTGTGAGACGGAGGCTCGATTGGGGTGTTGGGCGGAAGTCGTACCTTCCGGACTTCTCAGTGTCTGACGAACTTTCTCACGGTATTGGAGTATTTTAAGTAACCCTGAGCTGATATCCGGCGGCATGCGCCCATGATTCTGGACCGCCAATGAAACTGCTATTCCGGAACCTTCTTCAAAAGTCTGATCATCAGGCCAAGCAGCCTTCGTGAAATGTTTGTTGATAATATTCTGACGCAGAAGGGTCGATAAGAGAGCAAGTTGAGCGAAATTGTTCGAAGAATTATACGCTTCACACACATGTCTAATCCAACTTGACTGCATATACTCCAGCAGCTGAACGTCTCCTTGAAAGACTAGCCTTACGACTTCGTCTTGAGTTATTTCTTGGTCAAAGCACCTGAACCCAAAGTACGTCAAGGAAACTATGGCTATGTTCAGCTGTGCGGCAGCGCGGTCGATAAAAGGCCCACTGTGATTGCTCAAAAGATATCTAAAACCTATGTATCAGTTATCTGTACAGTGAGGCGGCAGTGTTCCCAAGTGGCCGGCCGCGCAGGAACACCGACTCTGCCCTAGGCTTCACCTACTCTCTCGCCGAAAAGTGCACAAAGGCCATAGTGTCTTCGCCAACAACCTCTATAATTGGCCCACAGGTGCTTCGCAATCTTGCCAGAAGAGGTCGGTTTTTCATTTCGGTTGAGGTATGATCTGGCCGAATACTCACTGCCAACTGAAGTTCGCGAAGAGTCATTATCCGAGTTGAGCATGCCATCCATTGGAGAAGTGCCACAGCTAAGTCTCGTTCTTCTGGTGAGAGTGACCGGATTCGATCTAGAATTCTTTCGTATCTGTTCTCAATGTCAGCGTTTGGCATGGAAGGCCACTGACCAGAAGGATACAACGTTTGGTCTAATCCTACAGGGAGATTTTCGAGTGTGTCTTCGATCTGTTGAATTGTGGCTATGGAAAGGAGGCCGTTGATAACGAGGCGCGCCCATAAAAACATCCCTAGATGTGCTATCAGCACCCTAAAGAAAGCCCAGAAGGCAAGGACTGTAACTAACCTCCTGCACGTGCGGTAAGAGATTCGATTATGCGCCCCGCCATGTCCGGGGCTACCTCGTCTAGATCGAGTTCTTCCACCAACTCCTCGGTAGCTCTCTCAATATACTTGCGAATGTCTCTTTTGTTCTTGTCCCCGACAGATATGCAAGTACAGTGCTTGGAAAGCACCTTTCGGATATCTAGCAAGTCTTGACTGGCAATAAATATTTTAAGTGCAGTGTTGTTCATCATCTGCTTCACAATGGGCAGGAATTCAGCTCGCTCGGCTTCTGGAAGTTCATCAAGTCCGTCAATAAGTATGAAAGTTCTGCCAGCTCCATTTGGAGAACCTGAGCCCAGCAGGTGGTTCAACATCTTCTTGCACTTTAACACTGTTATGGAGTGCGGGCTCGCAATATACTCCTCGTAGACGGACGACATGAGTTGTTCATCTTGAAGAATAATTTGATAAACAAAGGTTCGAAGAATGGATAAGCAGGTATTCAGGTCCGGTCGCTTGTAGCTGCAAAAGAAATAGAGAACTGATGCAACAGATGAACTGGCGCCATCTCGTATAGTCTCCAGATGATCTATCGCCGTTGACGAGAGCACTGTCTTGCCTTGATCCAGCGATGTTCAGTGATTTGAAATTTCCAATCTCATGGCGGATAGATACGTACCTGCACCCGGAATTCCGCACAGCCAGATAGTATCGACACCGTTATTACCACCAAGCCAATTGTCGACCTCCCAGGACTTTAGCAACCACTCACTGGTGCCCGGTGTTTTAGTACGCGATGCATTATCCTTTGCTGTATCAACGTCAGCTGGAGATAACCATTCTGCGCACGCCTTCTTGCGCTTAGTTTCCTTTTCTCGTATATATTCTTCAAGGTGTTCCTTTGCGAGTTCTCTGGCTTTGTGAGATTCTTCGATATCTTGCGCGCTGACTTCATTATCGATAAGGGTCTGGTGCCGTCTGATATTGTCCACGATATAACCGAACCGAGACTCGAAGTCCCTCCATGCCAGACTGAAGAACATATGCCAAGCTGGCATAATTTCGTTAGCAGATGAGATTCAATGTGGCAATCGGTATGTTGCATCACATGGTTGTGACTGCTCGAGGTTGACGAGAGTGGAAACTTGTGGAGCACGGCAGAGATTTATATCGGTTCCCGTTGGATTACTTAAACCAGTCTCTGCCACATTCTCCGGCTTTGATCCCCGTTGGGCAAATGAAGAGGGCTAAAGCAAGGTTGATTGGTTCAGTCTCACCTCTACGACGGAAGAACTTCAGGGTTCGACAGTAGAATTCCAAGATATCTTCGTATAATATCCCAATAATATTTTGTATCTGATCACTGTATTGAAAGATACTAGCAAAGCGTATAAACCTAGGAAGGTTATCTTCAATCCGCTTGCAGGCATCCAGAAACTTGTCAAAGCTATCGACGAAGTTGCTAGCGAGCTGATATGCGGTTAAAAATTGAACTAGCAAGGGAATTAAGTTTAGCATCCACCTGGAGTAGTAGCTTGATGGGTCCCTGTTGATGTTAGTGAGCTAAACCCTAGCCCTATGACTTTCGTACCAAAGGAATTTTTCTTACCCATATGAACGACAAGATATCTGGCTTGGCTTGGACGAAAACCTCAATTACCCTGGCATATTGGGACAGGCCATTGACGAAGGGCATAATTCGGGTCATGTTTCGTATGCAGCCCCGAGCGGCTTGCTCGGCTTCCAAGGAATCGATTAGTGCCATCAATTCCGCTTCTGTATGGACATGACCGAAGTCTGCTTTCTCCTTTGAATCCAGGTTAGTCCGGAAGTTACGCAGGGCTCTATCAATTGCTGCCGGAACTCGAGGTTGTTGAATACTGGTCATGGCTGTGGAGTGTTGTTGAAACTTCAGTCTATAGTGAAAGGCAACGAGGTATTTAAAACAAGCGTAGTCGGCGGAAGCGCCGCCAAGCATAGTACGCCCTGCGCAAAACTATTGCAGGGCGTAGCATTGCCGTAGCCAGTCGGGATCAGTGGAAGCGCCAAGCTCAAGTAGGCGCAACGTGTTAATGCAGCGACGTGAGGCAGTGCGATGGCGCAGCTGCGGCTATGCTACGCCTCATCGGATGAATTGGAGGCAGTGCGTGCCGGCTTCTTTAAACTAGCCTAATCCCCAACCGATTATTCCAGCGGGTCTCAATTTTACACCACCACACTCACCACTCATTATGCGCCATCGCAATATCGACGAAGAGTTTCTCCAAGTACCTACTCCGAAGCGGCAGCGCAATGGCAGTGATGGCCAATTTGCCTCACGTTCTTCGGTGCCAAGTCCTCAATCCGACGCAAGTCATGAAACATCAATGTTTAGTCGCAGTCCCACCCCGAGCCAGTTTGAGTCGGGTACTTCGATGCAACTAATGCCGTCACCGATGGAATTCGAATGGGAGGTTGGCAACGAACCCGTTGCTGCCTTGCAGGAGGAGAAATCAGCAGTCAGTGAACCTGTTGACGTGGTGTGTCTTGGCATGGTAGAGTTCCCGCGAAACTGGCTCGTGAAAAAGGCTTCTAAGTACTCAAACGGGCAAACAGATCCGATGTCGCTGCAACTCCACTCTCACTACCGTCGCACATGTTGAGAAGCTCTATTCCGAAGCTCCGGGGAAATACATTTCTCTAACCCTAGTACCACTAACGGCCGATGCTTCTAGCTCAGGTATCCTAGTCTACCCAATGGATAACGAACAACCGTTGGGGGAGGTTGATCCGTCACTGGGAATTAGTCTTTGGCCGCTACTAGACCAATCGTTGGTACGCATCCAAGGAATCGCACTCCTACCGCTCAGCTCCAGTAAGACACAGTATCGTTCCAAAGCCAGTTCAAATATTACAGTGGAGATCATCCTGAATGTATTTGGTAGCTCTGAGTCTGTCCAGGCTCTTGGTGAGTACTTCTCGGATAATTACATCTTTCTCCAACATCCCATTTATCCGGAAGCTGGGTATTCGTACACGAATCCACATATTATTTCCAGGCGATTCGATACAATCACGGAAAACTCTCGCGCTGGTGGTGTACCCGTCGTCTCCACTGTTGAAAATTGGACCGCCTCCGCGCCAATCAAATTGGTCGACGTGTTCAATAACATTTCCAGAGCCGCGATACTAGATGAACTGTGTGGAGATTGGAGGCTGAAAACTAAACTATTGAGGTTCGTCTCTACCGCTTATTTGCGTCACTTACCTGACGGTGTCCCTTAAAGCCACCAAAAACAGGGTTTGTATTTCCTTCAGCGGAGAGAGCAGGGACTATCGGTTTTCGACACTTCCGATACCAACACTACATGGTCAGTATCGACTTCTGGGCTTGATAGCCTCAGTGTTAGTAATGAGTCTTACCGTTGCATTAGTGACATCAAGGGAGGAATACTTGCGGACCATATGGGCTTGGGCAAGACTTTGACAATTCTTGCCTTAATCACTGCGACATTGGAACTTGCGGAAGCTCACCAAGCTGCAACCAGAACCAATGGCTTAATGTGCGACTCTGAACCGGGGGTGCATAGCAGAGCTACTCTAATTATTGCTCCTGTTTCCAGTAAGTTTATAAATTTGGGCTACGGCTAATCCACATTCCTATAGTTCTGGGTAATCATGATTTCTGACAATGCTATTTAATTCTCAGCACTTGGCAACTGGGAGGAACAAATTTTGACGTACGCCGTCGAGTGTAGCCTCCGAAAACAACACTGACGTATATTATTAGGCATGTGTATCCCGGACAACTAAGCTATTTTGTTTACCACGGTAAAAATCGATCATGGGATTCCGCCAGACTATGCAATAATGACATCGTCATCACCACCTTCTCCATTGTGGCGCAAGAATGGAAGTCCAAACACGATCCTCTTCACGACATCAATTTCTATCGAGTTGTTTTGGACGAAGCTCATGACATCCGAACCGAGAAGACACAACGCTCAAGGTCAGTATGTGCTATCACGAGTGAACGACGTTGGGCAGTCACCGGTACCCCCATCCAAAACAGCTTGGCAGATGTTGCAACTCTCTTCAAATTCCTAAAATATAAACCTCTAGATACGAAAGCAGGTTTCCATGATCATATTCTCGCCGCCGGTGATAAAGCGGGAATGGATAACCTTCGGTCAGCCCTGAAAGTGGTGTGTCTAAGGCGAACAAAGGATGTTATTGAAGCACAGTTGCCATCACGGAAGGAGCATATCTACCTTCTCGATTTCCGCGATGACGAGAGGGAACTCTATAATGTCCATAAGCAGGACTTAATACGTTCCCGGACGTACTCTACACCAGGTCGGAGTGGAAGCGTGGCAGATACTCTAAGATGTCTGTCCAAGCTACGCATGATATGTGACCATGGGCAGGACCTACTTATGGAACAGGGCTCTGGCATATATGGATCTTGTTCGATATCAGCTAGCCCTTGTATTATGTGCAACCAAAGTCTTAGTGGCTCCGTACAGTTCGAAGGCTTTGGTTGCCCACATCGTTCAATTTGTGCAGAGTGCATAGAGATGATTCCGGAAACCAGTGGCAAGCTGTTTGAATGTGAGCAATGTTCCGGCAGCGAAGCCACCGCACCAGCCACGCCAGCCACAACACCAGTGTCGCCAGCCACACCAGCCACACCACTGGGACGTTTTCCGTTCTATAAAGGGCCGTCGACAAAAGTCACAGCGCTTCTGCAGGCTATTCGAAGCGAGTTTACAGGAGACGGCCGATCTCCAAAGCAGTGAGTTCTCCCTCGAGCGCTATTCCCACCTACCTACCAATTGCTAATCCATACACACTAGTGTTGTCTTCTCCGTTTGGACGCGAATGCTTGACCTTATTAGTATTGCCCTAGAAGACTCTGGTATATCATTTTGCAGACTCGACGGCTCCATGCAGAGAGCCCAACGAGATGCACAGATGCGGCAGTTTCGGGAAGACCCTTGCCGCACTGTGATTTTAATATCACTTATGGCAGGCGGCGTCGGGTACGTGGCCAGCTGCAACCATTCTACGGCACCGGTCCGCTATGCTCTGCTTACCTGATCTATTACAGAATCAATCTTACTTGCGCTTCCCGAGTCCATATGATGGAACCACACTGGTATGCCTTATTTCTTTGGGTGGAAAACAGTTAACAGGTATGCAGGAACCCAATGGTAGAGCTCCAAGCTCTCGAGCGTGTTCATCGACTGGGCCAAACCAGAGACGTGGTGATTACTCGGTACATCATCCGGGACTCGTTCGAAGATGTAAGTCTCTTACGTGCACTATATATTATTCCTCCTGCATTAAACAACTAATCGTATGCACAGCATATGTTAGGCCTTCAAAGAAAGAAGCACGAGCTCGCACAACAGTCTCTTGATGCTGGAAAGGCCCACATCATGAAGGGTGACATCAAGCAGTCAATTATGGAGGTGAGTAAATAAGCTTCCCTCTCTCGACAATAGTGCATATCACTAATAACGAGTTACCGATGCAAGAGCTTGGATACCATTTTGCCGATGCAACCTGAAGGGGCGTACACCGGAGATTTGTGTTGACCGTTCAGCTTGGTTGCCAGTAGATTTCCGTTGGATTTTGCATTTCGAATATCTACAAGATAGGCGGCTTCTACTCAAGTTTGAGAGCACCAGAAACCTTAACCCTATCATATTCCAAGGTGGGTGTCCCCATACTAGATTTTCGACGAGTAGCCAAAGTATGCATGTCTTGGTTAAGTGACGTAGTTATCTCGCTTCGAAAACGATGTTTCTTCCATGTGGCTCATTGTGGCTGGGTGCTGGAATATGCAGAGCTTCATATCACACTTACGCTGGATATCATGCTGTCTAGAAACTTGATGTCAACACCCAACAACTAAGGGCTGTTGGACAGTTGTTCAACGGCAGGAGTGTATTAATAACCCTAACCCAGATATTCGCCAAAGACAACCAATTGCCATCATCTAGACATCAAAAGCGGTAAGATAGCAACATTGTCACAGTGATACCTGTGAACTATAAAGAAGCGCTGATGGGTTTCACATCCACTTGGTGCGCGATGCCAATCCCGGAAATTTATAGGATTTTGCGGGCCGGCCATGATGCTCGCCATCCTCATGATACTCGTGAGTTCTACGTCACATAATTGCCACGATCAGGACCAAGCATGTTCACGAATGAAGATTACGGATGACAGAAAAACCAGGTGCGCGACTATTGACACGCGGGTGTTGCAGCGGGCGTGGATAACTGGACAATCGTCTAAGTTCTAAAGAGCGAGAAGAGAAAAGGAAAGGACTTATGTACACGATGTCCAGATAACTATACCGAAAGTAGCAACCCATTGCATAAATAGACCTCAACCTTCATATGGTGGCTTACTGAGCTGGCTCTCATACGGGCTGACGGTGTTCAGCCGTCTCTATACATAGATGATTACGTACATATTCGTACCGTATATATGGCCTTGTGGCCCTCTCAGACAACATAATCAAGCTTCTCTAGCATTCAGTATTTCATCCGCACACCATGCACCATCCTTCGCTGGCTTTCACACTACCACAACATCAGTACCGTATCCACTCGAATAAGAGGTACGCCGCCGATTAGGTGCTTCCGTATATAGCAGCAACTACTCCAAAAGCAGCAACTGCAAACCGGACAAGTACTAAATGAGTTTCTCTTTTCAGACTATGAACTTCCGTTTTAGGAACGCTAGCCCGGTCATGGTCGTATCGCATATTCTAGTGGTTATGGTATACCCAGTTCGGTTGCGGGGGAACGGAAGGACTTACGAATCAACGTGGCAAAAGACATCGACCACATTGTAAGTACGTTAATACAAACATTAGTTTCCAAAGCATATGGGTATCCACCGATTGAAGTGTGAGTGTCCGCGAAATATGATCTCCTATACAGCAGCAACAGCACCAAGAAAGCCGCTAAGCAGGGGAGATCAGTGCTGGTAGTGCGGGAGACGAAGGAGCATCTCTTCCGCCACCGCAGGAAGTTGAACAGAGAGCAGCGAGAACTTCGAAAAGCAGTCGAGCGGGAAACCGGAAAGAACGGTAGAAGAGGGGAGCTCCCCCACCTAGCCGGCTATCCGGAGGGGGAGGGGAATCGGGTACTGCCATACTCTTGTTAAAGTAGAGCAGGATGATTAGAATAAACAAATAAAGGCCGTGTGAAAGCGGCAGCAAAACCTCAGCTATAGTGAGGGGATATGGGACTCTGTCATACTCTAATTAGAGTGCGTACAGTATGAATAAAACAAACAAACCTCAGCTATAGTGGAACCCTGTCCTATGAAACACCCACGGAAAGAGCAGCAGTTTAACCAGTTGAAGGTGTTATTTATTTTCAATACTAACACAGCATCACTACTCCAGTACGCATGCCAAAATGTATGCAAACACCTGCGAGCTATGACGCAGTGGGAGGATGCGTGGGACACAGAAACGGCTGGAGGCCGAGGCGACTACTTCACCCCGGGAGTCTAGGGCGGTGTGTTGCCCCGGTACTCCTTCGGGTGCTGGTGTATTATTTTTGAGTTCGTGTTTTCTTGCAACGACTGATTGTCAAGCCTCATTCTGTTCACCTTCAGTTACGTTCGAAACTGTAGCCGAAGCACGTGTTTCCCAATCGAAATTGCCGCAAATTTCCGTGGCCGGAACTCCCGGGTGCCACCTTTTTGTTGCGGTGTTTTCCCTCGAAATATACGATAAACACCCCGAGATCTACGTACTACTGTTATATATATTGACACAGCCTCCATGCGTCTAAATTTCATCCACACAACAGGGTCCCAACGGTCCGGTGGGGGTTATAGTCTTTCGGGCCTAACACCGTCGTCTTGTCTGGGGTATGAGTTTGGAACCCTGGGTAGAAAACGCTAGGACTAGGGCCTGACATGGATGATCGGCGCTAGGACTAGGGCCTGGCATAGATGAGCGTAGTCTTAACTAGAGTCGGATATAGTATATCCGGTTGGGAATGACAGTTGTGGGATACTAAATCTCTTAGCAAGTGCTTTTGCAGAGATGAACTTTTACCGAATTGGGGTATTTTATGCTTCATTAAGTTGCGTCTCGATTTCTGTAGGGGCCAATTAATGGACTGTAGGGCCTGCAATCCTGTAGTCTTTCACAGAATATCCTGATCGGTGTAGTCCTTAACCCTTGAGTTCCGAAAATTGTAGTGCAGTCCTAGGCACAGCCTTGGACGGAAGGGACGGAATATTGGGGTGCCGCTGAACACCACGTATCATCATTTCTGGCTGTCACTCAACAAGAACATCAGTCCCGTATCCGCTCGAATATACGGTACACCGCCGATTAGGCTAACACGCTTACTTCCGTATATATCATCCACTATCCCCAAGCGGAAACCGTAAAAACACACCCGACCCAAACAAATTCCTTTCTCAGACTACAAACTTCCATCTCAGGCACGCCAACCCAGTTAGGGTCGTACCTCATTCGAGTGTGATGGTACACGTATTGAGGTAGCGGGAAACGGAATGACACTATAAATCGGCGTGGTAAAATGAATCGGATAAAAATATTGACCACATGGCAAGTACTTTCGTATGAGCATCAGTTTGCAGAGAGCGTATGGGTATTCTCCGACTAGGAGCGTGAGAGTGTCCAAGAATTATCTCGCACCAACCCCTGACGTGATACCGCAGTCGTCCCTCCTTGGACAGCGGCTGAGAACTAGATTGGAACGGGTTACGTCAATGTGATCCGGCAAAGATCGCTTCCACATCCGTATCCCTAAGCGGCCAGGCCCGGCCAGCCGTAAGGCTTTTTTCATTTATTACCTTTGAGTTCGTGTTTACTTGCAGCTCACTTCAGTTACCTTCGAAACCGTAACCGAAGCACATGTTTCCAATCGAAACTGCCGCAAATCCCCGTTGCCGGAACACCCGGGAGTGCCCCGTTCTAGCCCAATCAGCCTCCCCCGGAAAACATCGGAGGTCGCACACATCAACCCCGACCCATCTCTTCTTAAAACCACAATCGACATGGAAAATCTAGGCTGCAACCCACAGCAACTTGCTGTCCTGTGGGAAAAGAATAAACCCCCCACCGCCCTGGGTGTAATAAGTCGGTACGGGACCGGTAGGATCGATGTGGAGCTCTTGCGCTCGTTCGTAAGCTTGTGGCAAAGCTTTACTCGTTTTTCCGGACGTGGGGAGGGAGGCAGCAGGTGGGTTCGGGAGTGGTGGCGATGAGGGTCAGGTGGTGGTGAGATGGAGGGCAGAATTAAATGCTGGCAAGATTGGGGGGGTGATGGGGGAAAGATTAGATGGCTATGACGACCGAAGTGGAAGAAGAGATGGTCTTTTGATGATGCACGGGTGTCGCTGGGATTGGGAAGGGTTTGCGTAATTAGTTACCAGGGTCGGACACAATCCTTTGTGGTGTATGACGGAGGCGTGCAGTGCAGCAGTGGTGTCTATTCCTCCTCCGCTAAACCCACCTGAGTCTCTAATCACAATCTAACCCATTTAATCTGAGGCGACGCTCAAACTATCTCTTCTTATCACTGAGCATTACCATTCTTTCACCGTTACGCATCCCAAAACCAACTAACACGACCATCGTACGACATTTTGTTATTCTGTCACTGTGGAATTGGGGGAGTGTGCAATCTTTCCAGCGGATAACTTCGGGGAGAAAGGCAGGAGGAGGCGGATCACGAGAGGGTAGTAGGGTGGAATTTAGCGGCGATGACGGAGAAGGACGCGGAAGCAGCGGAGAAGCTATGGAGGGAATTAGCGAAGGAGAGGGCTCAACTAGATGCAGAGTGCACAGAGGACGAGGTGGAGCAGGAGGCCGCATGGTGTCAGGAAGCAATGAGAAGCGTTCTCGACGCCACGGCGAAGAAAATCAGGATCTGTGCCAGGTCAAAGAGGTGGTGGAACGCCGACATCAAAGAAAGAAGAAGGACGGTCGGGAGAGAGAGAAGGAGAAGACGGAACTCGGAGGAGGCTGCCCGGGCGAAGGCAGAGCTGCAGAAGTCGATCCGGCAGTCCAAGAGAAAGATGTGGGGTGATTACCTGCAGAACCTCAGGGGAGCCGAGGTGTGGAGAGCGGCGCGATACGCGAACCCCCGAGCGGGCATGACCGTGGAGGCCTTAACAGACAGAGATGGCAAGCAAGCAAATACATCATTGGAGAAGGAGGAGATGCTGAGGCACGAATCCTTCCCCCCGAACGACGGCGACCAGTACTACGAACTACCTCCAGCGGGAAGCGCACACACACGCGTCACTGAGCAAGCAGTCGAGGGAGCCTTATTTTCTCAGTCAGTCAAAAAAGCACCGGGACCAGACAAACTGTCTTTTGGAGCTATACGGCTGCTCTGGAAGTGGGACGAAGAGAGGATCGTGAGGCTGACGAGTGCGGCGATTCGCACGGGGAGACACCCAGCGGTATGGAAGCGGGCTATCGGCGTGGTGATTCGCAAGCCTGGCAAAGACGACTATACAAAGCTGAAGGCCTACCGTTCTATATCGCTGCTTAGCTGCATGGGAAAAGTGGTGGAGAAAGTAGCCGCGGAGCTGCTGTCAGAGGAGGCCGAAAGAAGGGGGCTACTGAGCGACGGACAATTCGGAAGCAGGAAAGGACGGTCAGCCATCGATGCGGCGGCCATCATGGTCGACAGAGCTC
>Ga0307514_10000828_pt1 | contig 49982 bp, 47 predicted proteins | sample 16_EM_MG_FD_203088 | JGI IMG/M metagenome (GOLD analysis project Ga0307514, IMG submission 203088) | Populus trichocarpa ectomycorrhiza microbial communities from riparian zone in the Pacific Northwest, United States - 16_EM | ecosystem: Host-associated > Plants > Roots > Unclassified | place... | reverse complement strand
GCCGGTCATCACGTTGAAGCCATTTTCCAGTGTGAAGATCGCCTTGGTGCCACCGCCCAGGTCTTCCTGGCCGCGGAAACCGATTCGCGGGTTCTGGTTCGTGCCGCTGACGGCGTGCAAATAGTTCATGCCCGTCTGGTTCGAAACATAACCCAGGCCTGCGGACAACAGTCCGTAGATCTGCACGCTGCCCGTGGGCTGCGTACTTTGAGCCTGGCACGGCAGGCCAAACGCACCGGCGACCGCGGCAATGCCGACGAGCAATTTCTTCATGGAACCTACTCCCCAATATTAAAAATGACCCCCGGAAAAAACTTCCAGGCCTGTCTGTTGCTGAGAATAGGGTGGGCTTGCAAATAAGTTAATTTGTTTATATTTATAATTTAATAGATGTGATTTATAACCAAGCCATGCTGAATCTCTCGAATCGGATCACCCTGCGCCATCTGCAGGGTTTTGTCAGTCTGGCGAGCCTGCGCAGCTTCAGCAAGGCGGCGGACCAGTTGGCCGTGACCCAACCGGCGCTGAGTGCGTCGATCAAGCAGTTGGAAAACCAACTCGGTGCAAAATTGTTCGACCGCACCACGCACCAGGTGGCGTTGACGGAGCAGGGCGTACTGGTGCTCGCGCACGCCAAATACCTGCTGAACACCGCGAACAATACCTTCGACGACATCCAGCAGGCGATCAGCAGCGGCCGTACCCGCATCCGCATCGGCACCATGCCGTCGGCCATGACCTTTACCGCGGCAGCGGTCGCGCGTTACACCAAAGTCCACGGCGAGCAGGTGGAGGTGGTGCTCAGCGACATGTCCAGCGACGCCTTGCTGGTCGCCCTGAGCACCGGTGAACTGGACTTTTGCATATGCACCAAGCTGGCGCATTCGGACTTGTTTGAGAGCGTGACGGTACTGGAAGATGAATTGGTGCTCGTTGTGTCACAGCAACATCCTTTGGCCAAAATGGGTGAGGTGCCGTGGCGGTTGCTGGCCGGCGAAGAAATTTTGCTGTTCAACAAAGGCAGCATCTGGGACCTGGCATCGGTGGCCATGCGCCAGCACGGCCTGGCACCGACCAAGCTGTGCCAGGTGGTACACAGCGAATCGCTCTACGGCATCGTGCGTGCGCAAATCGCGGTTGGCATCATGTGCAGCCTGTACACCGCCTCGCTCATGGACAGCTCCTTGCATGTGGCGCAGCTTCGCGCACCGATGCTAAAGCGGGAAATTGTGCTGATGCGCAGGAACGACGCCGTGCGCAACAACTGGGCCGACCACTGCTTCATCGAATTGAACAAAGACCTGAAGCAGGTGAACCGCTGGTTCTGACGCGGACGGGCAATCCGGCTTATGCAGCCCGGCGCAGCGCGTCTTCGGTGGCAAAGTCCAGCCAGCGCTGCGCTGCGGCTTGCAGGACCGCAGGCTCACCCGTGGTGATGAGTTGCACTCGGCCCGACCCCTTGTTCGCCAATGCGCCTGCAGCTTCCAGCAGTTGCCGCGTGCGTCGCGCTACCGGCTCGCCGGTGGACAGGATGCACACCTGTGGGCCGACCAGTTTTTCCAGATGCACTTGCGCAAACAGGTAATGCGTGCAGCCCAGCACCAGGGTGTCGATTTCACCGGGGCTCAAGCCAAATTGGCCCATGGCACTGACGTAATTCGCACAGAGTGCCATGACTTTTGAATCGTTTTGGACTTCCACGCTGCGGCCGATGGCATCGGCCAGGCCGTCGCAAGGCTGGACGATGAATTCCGCCTGGTCCCGCAGGCTGTGCTGCAGGGCTTTGAACTTGGCGCTGGTCACCGTGCCGCGGGTGGCCATGACGCCGACGCGCTTGGTGCGGCTGCTGCTGGCCGCGGGTTTGAGCCCCGGCTCCACACCCACGATGGGCAGGTCGGGATGCTCCGCCCGCAGCAGTGCGACGGCCGCCGTCGTTGCTGTGTTGCAGGCGATGACGAGTGCCTTGATCGCGTGGGCCTGGCGCAGGTAGCGGGTGACGCTGCGGGTACGGGCCACGACGTGGTCGTCGCCGCGCTCGCCATAAGGCGCGTGCAGGCTGTCGTCGAGGTAGACGAAGTTTTCGAGCGGCAACTCGGCCTGCAGCGCCTGCAGCACGCTCAGGCCGCCGATGCCGCTGTCAAAGACGCCGATGGGTTGGCTGCTGGAGGAATGCATCTACCGGACTTTGCCCCAAGCCTCTCCTGCGTGCGGGAGCGGATGGGGGAGAGAGACGGATGTGGTTTTACGCGGCCGTCACGGCAATGTTCTTGAATTCGCCGGTGGCGATCTTCTTCTGCCATTCGGCCGGGCCGGTGATGTGGGCGCTGGTGCCGCCGGCGTCCACCGCCACGGTGACCGGCATGTCGACCACGTCGAACTCGTAGATGGCTTCCATGCCGAGGTCGGCGAAGCCCACCACCTTGGCGGTCTTGATGGCCTTGCTGACCAGGTAGGCGGCGCCGCCCACGGCCATCAGGTAGGCGCTCTTGTGCTTCTTGATGGCTTCGATGGCTACGGGTCCGCGCTCGGACTTGCCGATCATCGAGATCAGGCCCGTCTCGGCCAGCATCATCTCGGTGAAGCCGTCCATGCGGGTGGCGGTGGTCGGGCCGGCCGGGCCCACGGCTTCGTCGCGCACCGGGTCGACCGGGCCGACGTAGTAGATCACGCGGTTGGTGAAGTCCACCGGCAGCTTCTCGCCCTTGGCCAGCATGTCCTTGATGCGCTTGTGCGCGGCGTCGCGGCCGGTCAGCATCTTGCCGTTGAGCAGCAGTGTGTCGCCGGGCTTCCAGCTCGCCACCTCGGCCTTGGTGAGGGTGTTGAGGTCGACCTTTTTGCTCTTGTTGTAGTCAGGCGTCCAGTTGACGTTCGGCCACAGGTCCAGGCTCGGCGCATCGAGGTAGACCGGGCCGGAGCCGTCCATCACGAAGTGTGCATGGCGCGTGGCCGCACAGTTCGGGATCATGGCCACGGGCTTGCTGGCCGCGTGGGTGGGGTACATCTTGATCTTCACGTCGAGCACGGTGGTCAGGCCGCCCAGGCCTTGCGCGCCGATACCCAGGGCGTTGACCTTCTCGTAGAGTTCCAGGCGCATTTCTTCCACGCGGTCGAGTTTTTCACCGCGCGACGACTTGGCCTGCAGCTCGTACATGTCGAGGTCGTCCATCAGGCTTTCCTTGGCCATCAACACCGCCTTCTCGGCGGTGCCGCCGATGCCGATGCCCAGCATGCCAGGCGGGCACCAGCCGGCGCCCATGGTGGGCACGGTCTTGAGCACCCAGTCGACCACGTTGTCGCCGGGGTTGAGCATGACCATCTTGCTTTTGTTTTCGCTGCCGCCGCCCTTGGCCGCCACGGTGATGTCGAGCTTGTCGCCGGGCACGATCTGGGTGAAGATCACCGCCGGTGTGTTGTCCTTGGTGTTCTTGCGCTCGAACTGCGGGTCGGCCACGACCGAGGCGCGCAGGGTGTTGTCGGGGTGGTTGTAGCCGCGGCGCACACCTTCGTTGATGGCGTCTTCCAGGCCGGCGGTGAAGCCGTCGAAACGCACGTCCATGCCCACTTTCAGGAACACGTTGACGATGCCGGTGTCCTGGCAGATCGGGCGCTGGCCGGTGGCGCTCATCTTGCTGTTGGTGAGGATCTGGGCGATCGCGTCCTTCGCCGCCGGGCTCTGTTCGCGGGCATAGGCGCGGGCCAGGTGCGAGATGTAGTCGGCGGGGTGGTAGTAGCTGATGTACTGCAGCGCGGCTGCGACGGACTCGATCAGGTCGTCCTGCTTGATGTGCGTGGTCATGGTTTCACCGTGGGTATGGTTTTTGGAAAGCCTTGCGATTATCGCCGCTGCCTCCTTGCAACGCGCTTTCAAAAAATGGCCGGCTTGTGTGTGCCGCGGCATACGACACTGCATAATTCGTGGGCGGGTATTTTGTAACTAAATAAAACGAGGGGACCTGGTCACCATGCCATTTGCCAATCTCAAAGTCAGCACACGCCTGAGCGCGGGTTTTGGCTGCATGTTTCTGCTCATTGCGCTGCTGATCGCCATGGGCCTCACCCGCCTGGCGAGCCTGGACGACGCCCAGCAGCAGATCGTGCGCCAGAACTGGAGCAAGGCCGATGCGGCCGACGCCATCGCCAGCGCTACCAGGAGCGGCGCCGAGCGCACGATGCGCCTGCTGCTCGCCCCGGATGCCCCCGGTGCACAGGGTGACCGCAAGGCGATGGACGACGCCATGGCCATGCTCGGCGGCGCCGACATGACCGAAACCGAGAAGACCTTGTTCGGCCAGCTCAAGCAGGCCCACGCCGCCTATGAGGCCGCAGTGGGCAAGGTGGTGCAGGGCCTGCAGCAGCCCGAGGGCCGCGAAGCTGCCGGCAAGGCCATGCTGGCCGACGCCATGCCCGCACTGGCCACGGTGCAGGGCCATGCCACGGCATTGGCCGGCCTGCAAAAACGCCTGGCCGAGGAACGTATCGTGCTGGAAGAAGGCCGCATCTCCACCTTGCGTTGGCAGATGATCGTGCTCGGCGCCGTGGCGCTGATCGCCTGCGTGGTGTTCGTCTATGGCCTGGTGCGAAGCATCGTGCGCCCGCTGGACGAGGCCATCCACATCGCCGAGACCGTGGCCGCGGGCGACCTGAGCCAGGAATTCGTGACCGAGCGTGGCGGCGAATTCGGCCGCCTGCTGGCCGCACTCGGCACGATGGAAGACACACTGACCGATGTGGTGGGCCGCATCAAGGAGTCGACCGACACCATCACCGTGGCCTCGAAGGACATCGCCGCGGGCAACACCAACCTGTCGCAGCGTACCGAGGAGCAGGCCCATTCGCTGGAGCAGACGGCGTCCAGCATGGAGCAGCTCACCGCCACCGTGAAGCAGACCGCCGAACGTGCACGTTCGGCCAGCAGCCTGGCGGTGAACGCCTCCGGCGTGGCCGAGCGTGGTGGCGCGGTGGTGGGCGACGTGGTGTCCACCATGACCGCCATCAGCGCGAGCTCCAAACGCATCGTCGACATCATCGAGGTGATCGAAGGCATCGCCTTCCAGACCAACATCCTGGCGCTGAACGCCGCGGTGGAAGCCGCCCGCGCGGGCGAGCAGGGCCGCGGTTTCGCGGTGGTGGCGGCCGAGGTGCGCAGCCTCGCGCAGCGCAGCGCCGAGGCCGCCAAGGAGATCAAGAGCCTGATCGGAGACTCGGTGCACCAGGTGGAAAGCGGCTCGGCGCTGGTCGAGCAGGCCGGGCGCACCATGCATGAAATCGTCGAGTCGGTGCAGAGCGTGACGGCCATGCTCGGCGAAATCTCGGACGCGACCGCACAGCAAAGCGCCGGCATCGAGCACGTGAACCAGGCCGTGGTGCAGATGGAGTCGGCCACGCAGCAGAACGCCGCGCTGGTGGAGCAGGCGGCTTCGGCGTCCAACGCGCTGGCGGTGCAGACCAACCAATTGCAAACTGTCGTCGACGAATTCAAGCTGGACTAACGTTGACGTGGGTAGGGTGATCGGGCATGGCCGTGCATGTCAAAAGTGAGAGTGGCTACCATTTGGCCCCGTCCTTTTGAGCAAGCTTCATCCATGAACACCCGTACCGAACGCGATACCTTTGGCCCTATCGAAGTCCCGTCCCAGCAACTGTGGGGCGCGCAGACCCAGCGCTCGCTGCAGAACTTCGACATTTCCGGCGAACAGCAGCCGCGCGAAATCATCCGGGCGCTGGCCCAGGTGAAACGCGCCTCGGCCGTGGTCAATCAGGCGCTCGGCCTGCAGGACGCGAAGAAGACCCAGGCCATCGCCGATGCGGCCGACGAGGTGATCGCCGGCAAACACCCGAGCGAGTTCCCTCTGGTGGTGTGGCAGACTGGCTCAGGCACCCAAACCAACATGAACGTCAACGAGGTGCTGGCCAACCGAGCGAGCGAGCTGCTCGGCGGCGAGCGCGGCGAAGGCCGGCTGGTGCATCCGAACGATGACGTGAACCGCAGCCAGTCGAGCAACGACGTATTCCCCACCGCCATGCATGTGGCCGCCGTCGAGGCGCTGACCAACAAGCTGTTGCCGGCGATGGCCAAGCTGCGCGCCACGCTGGCGCAGAAGGCCCATGATTTCGACGGTATCGTGAAGATCGGCCGCACCCATTTGCAGGACGCCACGCCGCTTACGCTGGGCCAGGAATTCTCGGGCTACGTGGCCCAGCTCGATCATGGCGAAAAACATGTGCGCGCCGCCTTGCCGCACCTGTGCGAGTTGGCGCTCGGCGGCACAGCCGTCGGCACTGGCCTGAACGCGCCCAAGGGTTATGCCGAGCAGGCGGCGGCCGAGTTGGCGCGCCTCACCGGCTTGCCTTTCGTCACCGCGCCCAACAAGTTCGAGGCGCTGGCGTCTGTCGACGCACTGGTGCATGCGCACGGCGCCCTGAAGACCCTGGCCGCGAGCATGATGAAGATCGCCAACGACGTGCGCTGGCTCGCCAGCGGCCCGCGCAGCGGCATCGGCGAGCTCAGCATTCCAGAGAACGAACCCGGCTCGTCGATCATGCCCGGCAAGGTCAACCCGACCCAGAGCGAAGCCGTCACCATGCTGGCCGCCCAGGTGTTCGGCAACGACGTGGCCATCAACTTCGGCGGCGCTTCGGGCAACTTCGAGCTCAATGTGTTTCGTCCGATGGTGGCGCACAACTTCCTGCAGAGCGTGCGTTTGCTGGCCGACGGCATGGTGAGCTTCAACGACCATTGCGCCGTGGGCATAGAGCCGAACTTTGAGCGCATCACCGAACTGGTGGACCGTTCACTGATGCTGGTGACCGCGCTCAACACCCACATCGGCTACGACAAGGCCGCCTACATTGCCAAGAAGGCGCACAAGGAAGGCACGAGCCTGCGCGAAGCGGCCGTGGCTTCTGGCCATGTGACAGGGGCGCAGTTCGACCAATGGGTCGTGCCCGGCAACATGGTGGGCCGTTAAGCCTTCAATCTTTAACTGAAGCGCTCCAGCGCTGGCCCCACGGGTCACCAGCGTTGTCGAGTTCGCGGCGCTGGCGCTTGGTGGGACGGCCGTGGTCGATGCTGAGTGCCGGCTCGGGCGCGAGGCGGCGCTGTTCGGCGGCCTTTTGGCGCGCGGCCAGGCTGTCGGGCGTTTCCTCGTAGAGCGCCTGCGCCACCGGTGCCGGCCCGCGTGATCCGCTGATGCCGCGGACCACCACGGTACGTACCACCGGACCCTGGCGCAGCGTGATCTGTTCGCCCGCATGCACCTCGCGGGCTGGCTTCACGTCATGCCCGTTGACCTGCACGCGACCCTTGCCGATCTCTTCGGTGGCCAGCGTCCTGGTCTTGTAGAACCGCGCGGCCCAAAGCCACTTGTCTATTCTGATTTTTTCCATCAAGGGCCATTTTGACCTATTGCCGGACCGACCACCGGCGCCGGCAACCGCACCGCAGCTTCCAGTCCCGCGACGTGGCCATGGTCTTCCCGGTTGTCGAGCGTGATGCTGCCGCCGAGCGCCTGCACGATCTCGAAGCAGATGGCCAGCCCGAGGCCGGAGCCGCTGCGCACATCGCCCGCCGAAAACGGCTGGAACAGCCGCTGCGCGAGTTCGGGGCCGATGCCTGGGCCGCTGTCCGTCACGCGCAGGCTGGCAGCTTGCGCATCCGCCGCCACCTCGACCGACAGGCTGCCGCCTTCCGGCGTGTGCTTGATGGCGTTGTGCAGCAGGTTGCGCGCGAGTTCGCGCAGCATCCAGTCGTGGGCACGCACCGGCGCGGGCCGGGTGCTGATCTCGAAGTCGATGTCCTTCTCGGCCAGCAGCGGCGACAGGTCGATCGCCACCGCGCGCACCACGGCCGACCAGTCGAGCAGCGGCGCATCGGCCTGCAGCCGCAACTGCTCGACCTTGGCCAGGTTCAGCATCTGATTGGCCAGCGCGGTGGCGCGGTCCACCGTGCCGTTGATTTCCTCCAGGGCCTGGCGCGGCGCGATGTCGTCGCGCAGTGCCGATTGCACCTGGGTCTTGAGCACTGCCAGCGGCGTGCGCAACTGGTGGGCAGCGTCGCGCACGAAGCGTTTCTGGTGGTCGAGCAGGCGCTGCAGCCGCTGCATCACGTCGTTGGTGGCGTCGACCAGCGGCAGCAGTTCACGCGGCGCGTCATCGGTGCTGATGCGGGTGAGGTCGCCCTCGGCGCGGCCCTGCAGCTCGGCGCTGAGCTGGCGCACCGGCCGGGTGGCCTGCTGCACCACGACCACCACCACCAACGCGATCAGCAGCACCAGCGCGGCCTGCCGCCACAGTGTGTCGACCAGGATCTGCCGGGCCAGCGTGTGGCGCAGCGCCAGCGTCTCGGCCACCTGCACCACCGCCATGCCACGGCCATTGGCGCTGGCCACCGGCTGCAGCAGTACCGCGATCCGCACCGGCTCGCCGCGGAACTCGCCGTCGTAGAAGTCGACCAGCGCGGCATAGGCGGGTTGCTGCGGAATCTTGCCGTGCCAGAACGGCAGCTCGGCGAAGCCCGAGACCATTTCACCGTCGAGGCTGGAGACGCGGTAGTAGATGCGGCTCTGGTTGTCGGCTTCGAATGCCTCCAGCGCCGCATAGGGCACGGTGGCGCGCAGTTGCGACAGCTTGTCGTAGCCGCTCACGTCGAGTTGCTCGCCGATGGATTTGGCCGAGGCCAGAAGCGTACGGTCGTAGGCGATGTTCACCGCGCGCTGTGCCTGCGCATAGACGCTGAAGGCGTTGACGCCGACGAACAAGAGCACCGGCACCAGGATGCCCAGCAGCAGGTAGCGGCGCAGCGAGAGCGGCCTGTACGGCTTGAATGGCCTGGACGGCCTGGGTACACGCGTGAGGCGCGCGCCACTCCGTTTCATTCATTGGCCTTCAGCAGATAGCCGAGGCCGCGCAGCGTCATCAGCGTCACGCCGGTGTGCGCCAGCTTCTTGCGCAGCCGGTAGACCACCACCTCGATGGCCTCGTACTGCACGTCCTGTTCGCCGGGAAACACCAGCTCGAACAGCCTTTCCTTGGCCACCGCATGGCCGGGCTTGGCCATCAGGGTCTTCAACAGGGCCAGTTCGCGCGGGGTGAGTTCCATCACCTGGTCGCGAAAGTAGATCGCACCGCTGTCCTTCTCGTAGCGCAGCTTGCCGACCAGCAGCGCGCTCGGGCCCGACGCCGTGTCTGGTTCCTGCGCCAGGCTGGTGCTGCGCCGCACCAGGGCGCGCAGCCGGGCCTCGAGTTCCTCCAGGTCGAAGGGCTTGGGCAGATAGTCGTCGGCGCCGGCATTGAGGCCGAGGATGCGGTCGCCCACCGTACCGCGCGCGGTGAGGATCAGCACCGGTGTGCGCAGGCCCTGGCGGCGCGCGGCATCGAGCACCTGCAAGCCGTCCATGCCCGGCAGCGACAGGTCGAGCATGACCACGTCTGGCGGCGCGTCGGTCCATTGCTGCAGCGCCACGCGGCCGTCTCCACAGGCCTGCACGGCCATGCCGCGCCGGCTCAGGGCGCGTTGCAGGGTGGTTTGCATGGCGGGATCGTCTTCGACAAGCAGCAATTTCATGGGTGTTCCTTGGTCCTCCACATTAGCATTTCCCCTAATACTTTCCGACAGCCGTTTGACAGCCGGCGGGGGCATGATCGAAAGGTTGTTTTCAAACAGGAGTCTTTCATGCGTCGTGATACCTTCCTCAAATCCATCGCCGCCCTGGCCGCTACCGGTGCACTGCCGATGTCGGCCTGGGCCGGCGCCAACGTCAAGATGATGATTCCGGCCAACCCCGGCGGCGGCTGGGACACGACCGGCCGTGCGCTGGGCAAGGCCATGACCGATTCCAAGGTGGCCGACACCGTCACCTACGACAACAAGGGCGGCGCTGCCGGCGCACTGGGCTTGGCCCAGTTCGTCAACGGCTCCAAGGGCGACCCGAACGCGATGATGATCATGGGCGCCGTCATGCTCGGCGGCATCATCACCGGCAAGCCACCGGTCAAGCTCGAACAGGCCACACCCATTGCGCGCATCACCAGCGAATACAACGTCTTCGTGCTGCCGGCCAACTCGCCGTTCAAGACCATGGCCGACGTGGTGGCCCAGTTGAAGAAGGACCCGGGCAGTGTGAAGTGGGGCGGCGGTTCGCGCGGCTCCACCGAACACGTGGCCGCGGCCATGATCGCGCAAAAGGTCGGCGCCGATCCTTCGAAGATCAACTATGTGGCCTTCCGTGGCGGCGGTGAGGCTACCGCGGCCATTCTGGGCGGCAACGTCACCATTGGCGGCAGCGGCTACAGCGAGTTCGCCGAATACATCGCCGCCGGCAAGATGAAGGCCATCGCCGTCACCTCCGAGCAGCGCCTGCCGGGCATCAACGTGCCCACGCTGAAGGAGCAGGGCATCGACGTGGTGATCGGCAACTGGCGCGGCGTGTATGGCGCACCCGGCATCAACGAAGCGCAGAAAAAGGCGCTGACCGACATGCTGCTGCTGGCGCTCAAGTCGCCGGCCTGGACTGAAGCCGTGAAGAAGAACGAGTGGACCCCGGCCGTGCTGACCGGAGACGCGTTCGCGAAATTCGTCGATGACGACTTCGCCAGCCTGCGCGCCATCATGGTCAAGTCCGGCATGGTCTAAAAGGACTGCCGCCGGCGCCTGATCCGGCGCGGCCCTCGCGCGCCGCCCTTTGAAGAAGGGTTGCGCGCCGTTTCACTTTCAGCCCGCTTCCGGGAGAGAAAAAACATGACAACAACAACCCCAGAAACAACCGCACAAAGCGCCGCCGTCTGGCCACAAACCGTGGTTGGCGTCGGTGTGCTGCTGACCGGGCTGATGCTCGGTTTCGGTGCCATCAGCATTTCGTCCGAGGCCGGTTATGGCGGCGTCGGGCCCAACTTCCTGCCGTGGCTGATCTCCGCAGTGCTGACCATCTGCGGCGGCTTCATCCTCTGGGAGGCGCGCAGCGGCGGCTTCCGCGAGCTCGATGCGCCTTCCGGTGCCGAGCATGGCTACTGGCCGGCCTTTGTCTGGGTCTCGGCCGGGCTGCTGCTCAATGCCGCCCTGATCACCACGCTGGGTTTCATCCTGAGCTGCACCCTGTGTTATGTGCTGGCGGTGCAGGGCCTGCGCCGTGCCAGCGGACAGGCTTCGGGCGCACCGCGCACCTGGCTGGTCGACACGATCACTGGCCTGGTGATCGCGGCGCCGGTGTTCTGGATGTTCACGCAATTTTTGGCAATCAATTTGCCCGGCTTGACCAGCAACGGGTGGCTCTGACATGGAAATCTTCAACGCATTGATGACCGGCTTCGGCGCCGCGATTACCCCCGTCAATCTGCTCTGGTGCCTGGTCGGCTGCGCGCTCGGCACGGCCGTGGGCGTGTTGCCCGGCATCGGCCCGGCCACCGCGGTGGCGATGCTGCTGCCGATCACCGCCAAGGTCGACGTCACCGCCTCGATGATCTTCTTCTCGGGCATTTACTACGGCGCCATGTACGGCGGCTCCACCACCTCCATCCTGCTCAACACACCGGGGGAGACGGCCAGCATGGTCACGGCGATGGAGGGCAACAAGATGGCCAAGAGCGGGCGTGCGGGCGCGGCGCTGGCCACGGCCGCCATCGGCTCCTTCGTGGCGGGCACCATCGCCACGGTGATCGTCACCCTGTTCGCGCCCTTCGTGGCGGAATTCGCCGTCAAGCTCGGCCCGCCGGAATATTTCCTGCTGATGCTGCTGGCCTTCACCACGGTGAGTGCGGTGCTGGGCAAGAGCACGCTGCGCGGCATGACGGCGCTGTTCGTCGGCCTGGCTGCGGGTTGTGTCGGCCTGGACCAGATCTCGGGCCAGGGCCGCTACACCGGCGGCATTCCCGAGCTGCTGGACGGCATCGAGATCGTGTTGGTGGCCGTGGGCCTGTTCGCGGTGGCCGAGGTCTTGTACGCGGCGCTGTACGAGGGCAAGGTGGTCGAGGACCAGAACAAGCTGAGCCGGGTCCACATGAGTGCGAGCGACTGGAAACGTTCCATTCCCGCCTGGCTGCGCGGCACGGCCATCGGTGCACCGTTCGGCTGCATCCCGGCCGGTGGTACCGAGATTCCGACCTTCCTCAGCTACGCCACAGAAAAGAAATTGGCCAAGGCCGAAGTGAAGAAAGAATTCGGCACCGTGGGCGCGATCGAGGGGGTCGCCGGCCCCGAAGCCGCCAACAATGCCACGGTGACCGCCGCGCTGATTCCGTTGCTCACGCTCGGCATCCCCACCAGCAACACCACCGCCATTTTGCTGGGCGCGTTCCAGAACTACGGCATCCAGCCCGGCCCGCAGCTGTTCACCAGCTCGGCCGCACTGGTGTGGGCGCTGATCGCTTCGCTCTACATCGGCAACGTGATGCTCCTGGTGCTGAACCTGCCGATGGTCGGTCTGTGGGTCAAGCTGCTGAAGATCCCCAAGCCGCAGCTCTATGCGGGCATTTTGATCTTCGCCACCGTCGGTGCCTACGGCATGCGCCAGAGCGCGTTCGACCTGTTCCTGCTGTATGCCATCGGTGTGCTCGGTGTGGTGATGCGGCGCTTCGACTTCCCCACCGCACCAGTGGTGGTCGGCATGATCCTCGGCCCGCTGGCCGAAGCGCAACTGCGCAACGCCATGTCGATCGGCGAAGGCAGCGCGGGGGTGTTCTTCCAGCGCCCGATGTCGATCACGCTGGTGGTCATCGTGCTGGCCGTGCTGATCCTGCCGCGCGTGGCCAAGCGCATGGGCGAGCGCAAGGCGCGGCTGGCGGCCTGATCCGGCTTCGCCGCCCATGGGGTGCCGTGGCGCGGGGTTTCAATCCAATGAAATCGAGGTCTTGGCCGCCACTGCCCTCCAGCGCAGTACCTCGGCCTCGGTGTGTTTGCCCAGCGCCGCGCCGGTGTACTGTTCGGTGGGCAGCATCTGGATGGCCTGTGCGGTCATCTTGCTGGTGAATGCCTTGTCGGTCATTACCTTGAGATAGGCCTGCTGCATCTGGTCAAGTACCGGCTGGGGCGTGCCCTTGGGCGCGTAGATGCCGTACCAGGTCGATGCCTCGAAGCCGGGCAGCACGGTCTCGGCCAGTGTCGGCACGTCTTTCAGTTGCGGCAGCCGCACCTTGGAGGTGACGGCCAGCGGACGCACCTTGGCCTCGGCGATTTGCGGCAGCGCGGTGTTGGTCTGGTCGAACATGCCGTCGACCTGTCCGCCGATCACGTCGACCAACGCCGGCCCCGCGCCCTTGTACGGCACCAGCGTGATCTTCATGCCGGCCGCATTGGCCACCAGCGCCGCGATCAGGTGCGAGCTGGAGCCGACGCCGGCATTGCTGATGAAGAGTTTTTCAGGGTTCTTCCGACCGAAGTCGACCAGGCCCTGGATGTCCTTGGCCGGGTGTTCGCGGCGCACCATCAGCACCAGTGGCGTGTCGGGAAAGCGGAACACCGGCGCGAAGTCCTTCACCGGGTCGTAGGCCAACTTCTTGTACAGCGCCGGTGCCGCGCCCATATAGCCCATGTGGCCGACCAGCATGGTGTAGCCGTCGGGCGTGGCGCGCGCGGCCTTGGCCGTGCCAATGGTGCCGCCAGCGCCCGGCGCGTTGTCGATGATGATGGGTTGGCCAAGTTCGCGGGCCACGCGTTCGGCAATGCTGCGCGCCAGTGCATCGGTGGGGCCGCCGGCGGCGAAGGGCACGATCCAGGTCACGGGCTTGGCCGGATAGGCCTGCGCGAAGGCCTGCGGCGTGAAGGCCAGCGTGGCGGCGATGGTGATGGCGACGGGCAGGGCGCGGCGGGTGAAGTTCGTCATATCTCTCTCCTGGTGGATGTGTTGGCGGGTGTTCTGGTGGATGTGGGATCGGTTGGGGAAATCAGCCTGGCTTGGGTCAGGAGCCCAGCTCGGCCGACAGCGCCAGCGCGCGGTCCACCATCTGCGGTGCCAGGCCGAGGTAGTTCGCCGGGTCGGTCAACCGGTCGATGATGGCGCGGTCGAAGTGTTCAGTGACCGCGGGCAGCGCGGCCAAGGCTTCGGCCAGCGTGCCGCCGTGTTCGTTGACGGTACGGCAGGCGTCGTAGACCAGGTCGTGCGCCTGCTGCCGGCCGATGTGTGGCGCCATGCCCATCATCACGGCCTCGGCCACGATTAAGCCCTTGGTGATGCCGAGGTTGTGCGCCATGCGTGCCTCGTCGACGATCAGCCCGCCGAGCGCGAACTTGGCCTGGTGCAGCGCGCCGGAGGTGAGGATGAAGCTCTCGGGGATGGCAATCCATTCGGCATGCCAGGGGCCGGTGGCGCGCTCGAAGTCCTGCACCATGGCATCGACCATCAGGCCCGCATGCTGGCGTACCGCTTTGCTCGCGGCCAGCATCAGTTCGCTGGAGATCGGGTTGCGCTTTTGCGGCATGGTGCTGCTCGCACCCCGGCCCTTGACGAAGGGCTCGTACACCTCGGCGAACTCGGTCGAGGCCATGATCATGATGTCCAGCGCGATCTTGCCCAGCGAGCCGGTCACCAGCGCCAGCAGGTTGATAGCTTCTGCAAAACCGTCGCGCGCCACGTGCCATGTGGTGGCAGGCACGCCCAGGCCGAGCTCCTCGGCCATGGCGCGTTGCACCGCGAAACCCTGGTCGCCGAGCGAGGCCAGCGTGCCCGCCGCGCCGGCAAATTCAACCAGTGCCACACGCGGACGCAACTGGGCCAGGCGTTCCTGGTGCCGGTCGAACATGGCCAGCCAGATCGCCACCTTGTAGCCGAAGGTCACCGGTAGCGCCTGCTGCAGGTGGGTGCGCCCGGCCATCGGCGTGTCGCGGTGCTTCTTGGCCAGCGCGGCGAGGATGCCGCGCAGCTCGCGGATGTCGGTGTCGATGCTGTCGAGCGCGTCGCGCACCTGCAAGGCCACGGCGGTGTCCATGATGTCCTGCGTGGTGGCGCCCCAGTGCACATAGCGGCCGGCATCGCCGCACATGGCCACGAGCTGGTGCACCAACGGCAGGATGGGGTAGCCGACGATATCGGTTTCCTCGCGCATGTGGTCGAAGTCGATGCGTTCGATCTTCGATTCGCGGGCGATCACCTCGGCGGCTTCGGCGGGAATCACGCCGACGCGGGCCTCGGCCTTGGCCAGCGCGACCTCGGCATCGATGTAGCGCTGGACCAGAGCGTGGTCGGAGAAGATGCCGCGCATCTGGGCTGTGCCGAAGGCGTCGCGGAAAAGAATGGAGTCGACAACGGTGCTGGCCATGTGGGCCATGGGCATGACGGTGGATGGCATGAAAATCCCTCAATATGTTCGGACATATTGATTTTGAATATGTCCGAACATATAAGGAATTCGTGTTTACCCTTGGAGGCAAAATCATGTCCATGACCAGCAAGCCCCACTTCTCGAACATCGCGGACCATTTGAAGGAGGGCATCACCTCCGGGCACTTCGGTGTCGGCTCCCTACTGCCGACCGAACTGGAGTTGCGCGACCACTACAAGACCAGCCGCCACACCGTGCGCATGGCGTTGCTGGAGTTGCAGAAGCTGGGTTTGGTGTCGCGCCGCAAGAACGTGGGCACACGTGTCGAGTCAGCCACGCCGCAGGTGGGCTTCCAGCAGTCGCTCGCCTCGGTGGAGGACCTGGTGCAGTTCGGCGCTACCCACAGTCGGGTGGTGCGCGAGGTCGAGCAGGTCCAAGCCAGGGACGGGCTGGCGCGGCTGCTCGGCTGTGCCGAAGGCGCGAAATGGCTGCGGATTTCCAGCCTGCGCATGGAAGACACAGAGGTCGACCTACCGATCGGCTGGACCGATGTGTATGTGGACCCGGCCTATACCGACCTCCAGGCCCTGGTGAAGGATTCGCCGGAAGTACTGGTCAGCAGCTTGATCGAGCAGCACTATGGCCGCCGCGTGGCCGAGATCGTGCAGCTGGTGCAAGCCGTGGAGGTGCCCGCGCCGATGGCCGAGCGGCTGCGGATCAAACCCGGCGCGGCCGCGCTGCAGATCGTGCGGCGCTATCTCGACGCCGAAGGCCGGGTGACGGAAATCACCGTCACCACCCATCCGGCGGACCGATTTTCATTAACGATGCGTTTGCAGCGCGCGGCCGGCTGACGGTGAATCCCTGGAGGACGCTCAGCGCGGGGCCATCCGGATCGCGCCGTCCAGCCGGATCACTTCGCCGTTGAGCATGTCGTTCTCAAAGATGTGTTTGGCCAGCTTGGCGTAGTCCGCCGGCGTGCCCAGGCGCGAAGGGAAGGGCACGGTGGCGGCCAGTGCGTCCTGCACTTCCTGCGGCATGCCGAACAGCATGGGCGTGCCGAAAATCCCCGGGGCGATGGTCATGTTGCGGATGCCCGAGCGGGCCAGGTCGCGGGCGATCGGCAGCGTCATGCCGACCACGCCGCCCTTGGAGGCGCTGTACGCGGCCTGGCCGATCTGTCCGTCATAGGCGGCCACCGAAGCGGTGGAGATCAGCACGCCGCGCTCGCCGGTGGCTTCGGCTTCGTTCTTTGCCATGGCCTCGGCGGCCAGGCGGATCATGTTGAAGCTGCCGATGAGGTTGACGGTGACGGTCTTGCTGAACAGGGCCAGCGCATGGGCCCCGTTCTTGCCCACGGTTTTTTCGGCCGGTGCGATGCCCGCGCAGTTGACCAGGCCCATCAGCTTGCCCAGCGAAACCGCCTTGGCCACCACCGCCTGGCCATCGGCTTCCTGGCTCACGTCGCAGCGTACGAAGGCCCCGCCGATTTCCCTGGCCACGGCCTCGCCCTTGTCGGCCTGCATGTCGGCGATCACCACCGTGCCGCCATTGGCCGCCAGCATGCGTGCCGTGCCTTCGCCCAGACCCGATGCGCCGCCGGTGACGATGAAAACCTTGCCTGCGATGTCCATGTGTTTGCTCCTGTGTCTTGATTGACGTTGACGTAAACGTCAATTATGGCCGAGGCGCGCCTTCAGGAGCACAGCGTGTCAGTCCAGCCCGTCAAACACCGCGTCGTCGGGGCCGATGTGCGAAGGCGAGCGCCAGGCCGCGTCGCGCATCGATCGTGCCACCTGGGCCTCCACGCCCATCAGCACCGCGAACAGCGCCATGCGCACCGGAATGCCGTTGTCGGTCTGCCGGAAGATGGCCAGCCGGGGATCGTGGTTGAGGTCGGTGCTCAGGTCGTTGGCGCCGGGCCTGCCGTCGCGCGGCAGCGGGTGCATGAGGATGGTGTCGGGCTTGCAGGTCGCGTCGACCAGGGCCTTGCTGACCTGGAATTCCGGGGTGTAACCCTCGATTTCCTCGCCGGCGAAGCGCTCCTTCTGGATGCGGGTGGCATAGACCACGTCAGCGCCGCGCAGCCCTTGTTGCAGCGACGGCGTCTGCTCGACGACATGGCCGTTGCGCGCGACCAGGTCCAGCAGGTAGCTCGGCATCTCCAGCGAGGGCGGGGCGATCAGGGTGAACTTCAGCCCGCGGTAGAGCGCGAGCAGCCGGATCAGCGAGTGCACCGTGCGGCCGTATTTCAGGTCGCCGACCATGGCCACATGGGTGCCGTCCACCAGCTTGCCCAGCCGGGAGAATTCGCGCTGGATGGTGTAGATGTCGAGGATGGCCTGGCTCGGATGTTCGCCGGGGCCGTCGCCGGCGTTGATCACCGGGATGTTGGTGGCCCGCGCGAATTCGGCCACGGAGCCCTGCTCGGGGTGGCGCACCACCAGTGCGTCGACATAACCGCTCATCACGCGGCTGGTGTCGTAGATTGACTCGCCCTTGGCCATCGACGAGAAGGTGAAGCCCGTGGTGTCGCAGACCGTGCCGCCCAGGCGGCAAAAAGCAGCACCAAAACTCACCCGGGTGCGGGTGCTGGCCTCGAAAAACAGGCTGCCGAGCACCGCGCCTTCGAGCACCCGCGTCACCTTCTGGCGCCGTGCGATGGGCTGCATGATGTCGGCGATGCGAAACAGTTCTTCCAGGCTGTCGCGTTCAAACTGGGCCACCGACAGCAGATGCGGCCGGCCATCGGCGGCAATGCGTTGGGCCAGGGGGCGGTCGTCCGCACCGCCGGCAGCCGCGGGCGCACCCCGCGCTTCGTTGCGCAAAATCTCGCCGACGAACTTGTTGACCATGTCCGGCATGCTGCGCGACTCGGCCGAGTCTTCCGGCAGCAGCCAGGTGTCGAGCGCCCGGCGGCGGACCCCCAGCCGGTCGGAAAACGCGTCGCGGGTGAGGTTGAGGCGGCGCATCGCGTCGCGCAGGAGGTCTTGTTGTTGCATGTCGAAAATATACGCTAAGAGTCGTATGTATTTTACTCATTGCGTATATTTTTTAAATTCCCGCAGTCCAATTGGCCGGGCAGGCCCTGCGTTACTCCTTGATTTCAGCCTCGACCAGTTGCGCGAGCAAGACCAGCGACTCCTGCCAGCCGAGATAACAGGCCTCGGCAGGAATGACCGCGGGAATGCCTTCCTGCACCACGTTCAGCTCGGTTCCGCAGAAGACGGGCCGCAGGGTGATCGTGGTCTGCATTTCGCCAGGCAGGTTCGGGTCGTCGAACTTGTCGGTGTGGCGAATCTTTTCGTTCGGTACGAGCTCGAGGTATTCGCCGCCGAAGGCGTGGCTTTGGCCGTTGGTGAAGTTGGTGAACGACATCCTGTAGCTGCCGCCCACCTTGGCCTCCAGGTGGTGGACGTGGCCGGTGAAACCATGCGGCGGCAGCCACTTGGCCATGGCATCGGCATCGAGAAAGGCGCGGTAGACGCGCTCCGGCGCGGCACGGATGACGCGGTGAAGACGAACGGTATTGGTGGACATGATCTAACTCCTGAAAGCAGAGGACGACCCTCTTGGATGGACGACGAACAAGCGCTGGGTAAATCGACTTCACTGCATGGAGTGCAGCCCGATCGTGTTGCCTTCCGTGTCGATGACGTGCGCCACGAAACCATATTTGCCGATGGCAAATTTCGGCTTCACGACCTGGCCGCCGCTGGCGGCCACCCGGCCGGCTTGCACCGCGCAATCCTTGCACATGAAGTAGATGATGACGCTGTTGCCGCCCGACGCGCAAGCCTCCATTTTCACCAGGGCGCCCGCGCAACCGTGGCTGTCGTCCATCGGCCCGGGAAAGGCCAGCAGTTCGATCGATGGATCGGGGCTTTCCAGCTTTTCGAGCTGCAAGGCGAACACCGATTCGTAAAACGCCTTGGCGCGCGGCAGGTCTTGCACGTAGATTTCGAACCAGCCGACAGGTTTGCTTTGCATGGTATGTCTCCGCATGAGGTGGTGTTGGGGAAGGCCGGAATTGGCGTTCCTGTCACACGACGAACACAGGCGTGCGGAATCGACAAGGCTTGCAAACTTATTTTCGACGTGGCGCGATGCCGAAAATAAATGCCTAAAGCGAAGGCGCTTCGAAATGCGGGCTGTACGTGCAGAACTGACCCCGACCCTGGGCTTTGGCCTGGTACATGGCGATGTCGGCGCAGCGCAACAGTTCGGCCATATTGCCGGCATGGTCGGGGCAGGCGCTGATGCCGACGCTGGCACCGATAAAGACCTCGTGGCCACGCAGGGAAAACGGCTGGGCCAACGCGTGGATCATCTTTTGCGCCAACAAGCCGACGTCGTCCAGGTTTTTGACGTTTTCAAGGACGACCGCGAATTCGTCGCCCCCGATGCGGCACACCACGTCATTGTTGCGCAGGCTCTGCACGAGCCGTTGCGCCACGGCCCGAAGCAGCTCGTCCCCGACATCATGTCCCAAGGTGTCGTTGACGGCTTTGAAGCGGTCCAGGTCGATGAACATCAAGCAGCCGCGGCTCCCGTAACGCAGCGAATTGCCGACCACCTGCTCGGCCCGTTCCTTGAAGTAGTGGCGGTTCGTGAGGCCTGTGACGTTGTCGTAGTAGGCCAATTGGTTGAGTTGCACATCTCTTTCGTGGATATGCGAGAGCATGGTGTTGAAGGCCTGCGACAAGTCGCCGATTTCGTCCTGGCTCTTCACGATCTCGCGCAGTGTGTAGTCCTTTTGGCTGGAGACATGCTGCGAGAGTTTGACCAGGCGGGAAAGCGGATCGGTGATGTGGGTGATCAGTCGGCGAGCCAGCAGCTGCGCGCAGGCAAGGCCGGCCAGGGTGCTGAGGAAAATGACCATCGCATAGAGTCGGATACGGGTATAGAACGCCTCCAGGTTGCTTTCAATCACCAGCCAGCCGACGGCCTGCGTTTTTAAATGAACGCTGCGCACCACCTGGATGTTTTCCCATGAAACGATCTCCTTGTCTTCCAGGCGCGGGGCTTGATCGAGGTGGGATGCCGTTCCGTCGGATGCGTAGTAGGCGAAGAGTGTGTTGTCCAACAAGAACAGCGCCGCTTGGGCGATATTGGGCGAAGCACGCAGCGTGTCCAGCACCTCGGTCGCGGAAGGCCGATCCTGAAAGGCCAAGGCCGCCGCAGCGTTGTCACGGATGATGTTGGCTTGCACCTGGGCCTCTTCCAGGGCGGCTTGGTGGGCGGTATGGTATTCATAACCCAAGGTGATGCTGGCAATGGGCAGCAGGGCTGCCAGAATCACCGTTGCGGTGATTCCGCTCAGCTTGCGTTGGATGGATTGATCGTGAAACCAATCCCGCCATTTCATGGCGAAACAACCCGCGCCGCGAGGCGCAGCAATTTGGAGCTGAGCTGGAGGTTGGCCGACTCGGTCGCGCCGGTATTGACCTCGAAACTCAGCCGGTGATTCTCTGGTGCCAGATGGATCATGGCGCCGATGCTGCGGGCCGGGTAACCGTCGGTGACCGTCAAGATCGGTGCGCGGCCCAGTACCTTGGCAAGCTGCGAGATGCGGCTGGTGTTGGTTTCGCCGATAAAGATCAGGCGGCACTGCAACGCGTCTTCGGCGCGCTCGATGCGCAGAACCTGAACCCTTTGGCCATTGACTTCCTTGCCATTCAAGACATCCAGCGCAGGGCCGAAATCATCCTGTCCGTAGAGGCACAGGTTGAATGAGGCGCCGAACGGCGATGTCGTGGGCCAGGTGGTCAGCAGGGCAAAGTTGTACAGGTAAGCCGCCTTCATGGTGTATTCGGGAACGGCTTGCGAGGTTTGCGCGTGGGCGCCCCATCCCAGATTGAGCGCAATGATGAGCCATGACAGAACGCGGCGCATCATTTGAAATCCCTGCTGATCTGCAGCCAGACATTGCGGCCGTCCCGAGGGAAGGTCTGCAGTCCGTTGTTTGGATCTTTGACGTCGGCATATCTGCGATTGAAGATATTGCGCACACTCAAGCTGATCTGCCAGTTCGGCCACCAGTCCTTGGCCGTCAAGGCCAGGTTGGCGATGGCGTAGGCCGGCATTTCTTCACCGTCATACCGGAACCGCCGACCCAGGAATTGCAGTTCCGTGCCGAGCCGCAATTTTTCACCGACCAGCGGCGTCGTGAAGTTGAATTTGGCGTTGTGGTGTGGCGCGTTGACCTTGAAGCTTCCGTCGTCACGGCGCACCTGCTGGTAGACGTAGCTGGCACGCAGGCGGGAGCCGTTGTCCCAGTTGTGCTCCAGTTCAATCTCCGCTCCGCGGGTGGTGAGCGGCATCGCTTCCGCCTGTGTCTCGTCGAACGACGGCCGATGATCAAGACGGTAGCGGTAGATCGAACCGATCAACCGCGTCGTCGGAGCCAGGCGCTGTTCCACCACCAGTTCGGTAGTGTGCAGCCGCTCGATGGGGGTTGGCTGCACAAACACAAAGGACTCGTCATTGGGTGTCGCCTGCAGGTGGGAAACACCCGTCGAAAACTTCACCGTGCTACCCGATGAATCCCAGATCAGGGCAGCCCGGGGGCTGGTAAAACCAGTGCCGTTGTCACGACGGTCATGGCGCAGGCCCAGGTTGAGCTGCCAGTGCGGCGCCAGGGCGATGTCGTCGTAGGCATACAGGCTGGTGACTTTCCGCTGGACATCATTGCTGTAGTCGGACAAGGCCGAGCCCACAATGTTCTCGGACTGCCGATCGTCTTCGCGGAACTCGGCGCCCAGCACCAAGGTGTGTCCGTCCACCCAGGTGCTCACCAGCTTGCTGTCCAGGCCCCACCAATGGCTCACGGTGGTCTCGACGCCATCCCCATTGACTCGGTACAGATACCGGCCGATATAGGCATGGTTGGAGAGCTTGAGCTTGGGGTTCACATCCGCATCCAGCTTCAGGCTGGTGAAGCCACTGGTGTCGACGGCCGTGATACCGGGACTGCTGGGGACATCGATAGGGCGCTGCACCGCGGCGGACGTAATCGTCCAGCCGTTGACGCTGCCCTTGAGGAACAAACGCTGGTTGCGTTCCTGCCCGGCCCGGCCCACCGTGCCTTCTTCCGGGTCCGTGATGAAAGGACGGCCATCGCTGCTGTAGGCCGAGGCGGAAAACAGCAGGTCGCCGCCATTCTCGAACTTCTTCCCCCAGGTGATGCGCTGCTTCTGCAGGTGGTGGCTGCCGAAATCCAGCGCCGCCTGGGTGCCCCCAAAATCGGCGCCTTTCTTCGTGATGATGTTGACCACACCCAGAAACGCCCCGCCGCCATAACTGCTGGAGCCTGTACCGGGGATGTACTCCACACGCTCGATCAGTTCAACGTCCAGGAAACCATCCTCACCGAAAAAGGACTGGCCAAAATAACCGTCGGGCGCGGCATAGCCGTCGATCAGCAGGGTGATGCGTCCGGCATAGTCGCCGGGGTTGCCGTAGCCACGCCCGCCCAGGAAGCCGTAGCGAAAATTGTGCGACATGTACAAGCCGCGCATGCTGCTCAAAATGTCGTCCAGCGTCCGGTAGCCATAGGCCCGGATATCCTGCGCCGTGACGATGGACACCGCAGACGGGGCGTCGCTGATTTGCCGGGCCAATTTGGCGGCGGTGATGATTTCGGTGTTGAGCAACTCCTCGAATGGCCGTTGCGTCACATCCAGGACGGGCAGGCTTTCTTCCGCATGGGCGGCGAGGAGATGTGTGCAAGACGCCAATGCCGTCGCGATGAAAAGACAGATTTTTCGCAGCGAAAAATTCTTGGCCGACGCGAGGGGGGGTGTAACGCCGATAGTCCCAATGCGCTCATCCAAAGATGGCTGTTCAAGCGGCGCTGGCAGGAAATCTTTGAAGTGGGATTTCCGCAGTGTCTTGATTGGCAGAGCGGGTCGTCGAGGCATACGACCCATTTTATGTATCTAAATGTTCTGAAGTCGCCAAATATTGCCTATCTATGCCTCCAACATTGATCGGCTGTCTTATCACGACGACACGGCGTAAGGAAATCCTTATGCGCGGTCATCTGATGCTTAGTTTGTTGACATAAATTCTTACATTGAAATTAAGGTAGTCCGATGAAAAAGTAGTAAGAAAATATTTGTAATTCTGAGGGCTTTGCTTTAGCAAGACGCTCTTGTCACCTGCTTGGGGTTCGGCGCCTCACCGCCCAGGCTCAAGCACACCGGACAGAACCACTGCGGCAAATATGACCGCGATGAGCATGGTGATGACCGATGCAATGAACCAGCGCACGGTGATCGCATATTCATCCTCATCGTCATCGGCAACGCGAAGTGCCCTGAGCAGCGTGTAGGTTTCCAGGGCGATAGGAATGCCCAGAATGACCGCTGCCGTGATGGACCGCGGAGTCCATTCTCCAGGGGCTTCAAACGCCCAGAAGCGCAGAAATGCAAGCGAGAAGCCGATGAAGATCGTGACGGCGGTGACAATGCCCTGGTGGTAACCGCTGGGGAGCGGCTTGCGTTGTTTGCCGGGAGTCGGATCGTTCATGGGCATGGGCTCCTGCACTTCTTTTGGTCAAGGAAAAACGGGTGTCCTCATGTGAACAGCTTCCCGTTGAACGCGATCCGCACGGTTCGCACCGTGAGAGTCGCCAGCGCCAAGCTTAGTGCGCCCAGCAGCATTGTGGCAAGCACCCAGAGCGGGCCGTTTGCCCGGAACTCGGCATACTTCAGCGCCGCGTTGGCCAGCGCAGCCATCGGGAAACCTATCGCCCACCAGGCTGGAGAAAACTTGACACTCGGGCGGAACACTTTCGGCGCGACAACGGCGAACATGAACAACCCAAAGTAGAAGAGCAGCGCGGCAAAGCGGTCGATGCTGCCAACCATATTGCTGTACGCGAGGAACCCGACGGCGAAGGGCGCCACCAGAATCATCAACGACGGCGTCATGGCGGGTGCCAGCGGATCACGGTGCACGAGCCGGCTGACGATCATTGCAAACAGCACCAGTGCCAGCACGGAGCCGATCGCGCCGGCCAGCAGATTGATTTCCACCGCCCAGGCCATCGGCATCTGTCCGCCGGTGACAGGGATGTCGAGCGTGGCCACGCACGGGATGATCCAGGCCGGCACGGCGTGCGCCGCGTCGATCTGACCTTTGAGCAGCCGGGACACGGCGACGAAGCACAGCGCGAAAGTCGCGAGCACACCCACGGTCCAGATGGTGCTTGCAGCGGGCACGCTGTACGGCCCAATGATCGCGGACAACAACAGCGCCGAGATCACGATGGTGCCGAAGAAGTTGCCGGCCACGGGATGATGAAACTCGGCATGCACGGCTTCTGGATGCTTGACGAGCTTCGTCAGATAGCCCGACGAGATGAGCAGGAAGACCACCACAGCGAACGCGCCGATGGCCTCGTCGACAAAGGCCGGCGCACCCAGGCTGCGGTGCGCAAGCCGCCAGGCCAGGGCCAGCCCGGAAAGGCCCATCACCGAGCCAAAAAGGCTGACCGGCAGATTGCGTACGGAGGTTTCGCCGCGCGGACAAAAAACCGGTGAAGGTGGATGCATGGATTGGCTTGACACAATGGTCTCCTTTGGCAGAATTCGAAGAGATTGATAGTTTCTGCCAAACTTCTGTCGTCGTCCTTTACACGGCACTGCGATTTCTGCCAATCATTGGGCAATGTCTGCCATGCACACCATGCGTATAGCCATACTCGCCTTTCCTCGTTTTCAGCTGCTTGACGTCGCGGGGCCTGCGGACGTTTTCGTCGAAGCCTCACGCCAGCTCGGTCAGCCCCGTGCCTACCAGGTGCAGGTCATCGGTACCGAGGCAGGCATGCTCAAGAGCAGCGGCGGGTTGCGCCTGGCCGTCGACGCGACCGTGGCAACACATCGCGGGCGCATCGACACCCTGCTCGTCGCGGGCAGCCCCAACCTCGAGGACATGAAGAGCGACGCGCCACTGCGAGACTGGCTGCGGCGCCAGTCTCGCACCGTGCGACGGTATGGCTCGGTCTGCACCGGCGCCTTCGTGTTGGCGGCCACCGGGCTCCTCGACGGCAAGCGGGTGGCAACCCACTGGAATTCCGCTGCCCGCCTCGCGGCGGCATACCCCGGCACCTGCGTCGAAGCCGACGCCATTTATGTGCAGGACGGCAAGCTCTTCACCTCCGCCGGGGTGACGGCCGGCATGGACCTCGCGCTCGCGATGGTGGAAGAAGACCATGGCCGCGAACTCGCACTGCGCGTGGCGCGCGAACTGGTGATGTTCCTCAAGCGACCCGGCGGCCAGAGCCAGTTCAGTGTCCACCTGGCGGCGCAGACGTCCGAGCGTTCCGGCGTGCGCGAGGTGCAGGACCATGTACTGGCGAATTTGAAGGACGATCTGTCCGTCCCCGCCCTGGCGTCGCACGCAGGCATGAGCGAAAGGAGCTTCGCGCGGGTCTTCCGCAGTGAGACCGGCACAACGCCCGCGGAGTTTGTCGAGAATGCGCGGATCGATGCGGCGCGCCGCCTGGCCGAAGAGTCGGACTTGCCGGCCAAGCGGCTGGCCGATGCGGTGGGCTATGCGAATGTGGACGGCTTTCGGCGGGCGTTTGGGCGTCGCCTGGGGGTGAGCCTTGTGGAATATCGAAGACGCTTCGCGAGCTGACGATGATCGGGCCGTCAAGGTGCTTTCGCCAAAGCACTGGAAAATTCGTGGGCACTTGATCCAACGCAACCGTGCACGAGCTGGACGCGCCGAGGATGCACGGAACACCCCCGTTCGTGAAGGAGCCACGGCATGCGAATCGATTTTCTTGGCGGTACGGGCACCGTCACCGGCTCGAAGTACCTGCTGACCCACGAAGGCCGACGGCTGCTCGTCGATTGTGGGCTGTTCCAGGGGCTCAAGCAGTTGCGCCTGCGCAATTGGGCCGTGCCGCCGGTCGATCCGGCCAGCATCGACGCCGTGCTGCTGACGCATGCCCACATGGACCACAGCGGCTTCGTGCCACGGCTGGTGCAGCTCGGCTTCAAGGGCCGGGTCTACGCCAGTGCCGCCACCCGCGAACTCTGCGAGCTGCTGCTGCCCGACTCCGGCCGGCTACAGGAAGAAGAGGCCGACTTCGCCAACCGGCACGGCCATTCCAAACACAAGCCAGCGTTGCCGCTGTACACCGAGCAGGAGGCGCGCGCGGCCCTGAAGCGCTTCGAGGTGCTTCCGTTCGATCAGGAGTGCGCGCCTTGGCCGGGCTGGTCCTGGCGGCTCAGCCGTGCGGGCCATATCCTGGGTGCGGCCAGCGTGCGCATCGGCTGGCCGGGTGCCAGTCTGTTGTTCTCGGGAGACCTGGGCCGGGGCGACGACCTGCTGATGCGGCCGCCAGAGGCCGCCGAACCGGCGGACTATGTGGTGGTGGAGTCCACCTATGGCAACCGCCGGCATCCCGTAGGCGACACGCTGGCCGAACTCGCCAGTGTGATCAACCGTACGGCGGCGCGCGGCGGCATCGTGGTGGTGCCGGCGTTTGCCGTCGGCAGGGCTCAGACCCTGCTGCATGCCATCCAGTTGCTCAAGCAGGCGCGGCGCATCCCCGACATGCCGGTGTATCTGAACAGTCCCATGGCCGCGGACGCCACGCGCCTTTTTCAGCGCCATACCGACGAACACCGGCTGAGCGCCGAGCAATGCGCCGCCATGCAAAGTCACACCATCATCGTCAACACCGCGGAGGAATCCGAGCGCCTGAACACGCTGAACTTTCCGTCGATCATCGTCTCGGCCAGCGGCATGGCTACTGGCGGACGGGTGCTGCACCATCTGAAAGCCTACGCCCCCGACGCCAGGAACACCATTCTGTTCGCCGGCTTCCAGGCCGCGGGCACGCGCGGTGCAGCCATGGTGGCCGGTGCGGATTCGGTCAAGATCCACGGCACCTACGTGCCGGTGCGCGCGGAGGTCGCCCACCTGGAAACCCTGTCAGCGCATGCTGACCGCGAACAACTGCTGGCCTGGCTCAGCACCCAGCACGCGCCGCGCCGCGTGTTCGTGACCCACGGCGAGCCGGTCGCGGCCGACGCACTGCGGCTGGCCATCGAGGAGCGGCACGGCTGGGCTTGCACTGTGCCGGACTATTGCGAATCGCGTGAACTTTGAAGGGGCGTCGGCATAGGGTGGCAAGGCGCGAACGCGCCTCCAGGAAGGCGCGTCAAGCTGCGCCAAGTCCATTGCGACGGACTCACTGCTGGTGGCGCAATGGACGGAAGGAGGTCTCAGCGTCCAGCCGCAGGGTGATCAAGCCTGGCATCGCCATAGGTTCGGAGCACCTGCGACACGATGACCTGGTAGCCGTCGAGCCACTTCGACTGCGCGGCCTTGGCCTCCAGGTGTTTGGGGTGCTGCATCAGGGCCTGCAAGGATTCGAGGGATTCCCAGTAATACACATTGGAGACCAGGCCATTGCCGGCATTCTCCCAAGTCTCTTCGCCGATGTAGCCGGGAATCGTCTTGGCCATGGCCGCGATGGCCTGGTCCAGTCGGTGGAAGTCGTCGTCGAATTGTTTTGTGGCGAAGATGAAGGTGGATGTGTACATGGCGAAGGCGTCACTTACGTTGCGTGAACCCGGCCGGCAATGCCGGCGACCCCGGATCGTACATGTTGACGAAGAGAAAGACATCCTTGCTCGTGCCATCGACGCGGACCTTGTAAATGTCGAGCAATCCGCCGCCTGCAAACGGCGAATTTTGGGGCTTGAATTCGCAGCACGCCCCCAGCCGTTCGTATGCAAGCGGCTCGCCGTTGGGCCCTCGCAGTGCATTCAGGTACTGGATGTGCAGAGCCGCGTCGGAGCGCGGTCCGACTCGAATGGCCGACTCTTTGGTCAGGCCGTATTTTGGGTCGAGAGCGGCTTGCAATGGCGGTCGCCAATAGGGAGAAACGGAGTCGCTCCGGCCGTTGGGGATGCGTTTACCATCCTTGGCGCTGACGGAAACGATTGGCGGTAGCTCAGCCAACTGTTTTTGTGATGAATCGATCTTGGGCACTGGACCCGCACAAGCGGTGATGAGCAAGGTGATCGATAGGGCGAATAGCTGTGCGTTCATGATGAAACTCTTCGGGAGCGATGGCCTCTATTGCGGTGGATAGTGTTTCAGGCAGGGGAGGATGCCTTGCCTCGAACCAATAAACTGGACGGACACTACTTCGTCGCGACAGGCGTGGCGACGTCTTTGACGATCTGAGCCGATACAGCTTGTACCTGCTTCGGCGTAGCTGCCGAAAAGATACCTTCCCAGGCACTGGTGGAGGTGTTGAACTTCTTGGATCCCAGCGGCTTCTTCGAGGGCAATTCCAGGTATTCAACATCGACATCCATCGTTGCATTGCCTGCAAGCACGCCGACCATGAAACGCGTCGTTTGCGAGATGTACCGGAAGTTGTTGACCTTCACACGCACAAGCGTGCCGGCATTTGCATCAAGCGGCTCCTCGCTCTTGGCGAAGACGAAAGGCATTTTGGCTTCGGCAGTGGCCGTGACCATGGACGTTTGCCACTCTTCACGGAAGGCCCGCCAATCGGAGTTGGACTGGATCGCCGCATTGCCATTCAGGACAAGAACCACGGCGCCGCCTGGGATCTGTGTCTTGGCGATATCGACGCCTGGCTGGGCGGAGGTTGGCGTCTGCGTCACTGGGGCTGCGCAGCCAAAAATTGAGATACAAGCGATGAGAAGGGTGACTCGGCGAAGGCAGATCAACATGGTGTTTGAGGGGTTTGTTGTTGAATGGGCGGTAGTGGGCCTGCGTGCCTTGATTGAACCTAGGCGGCAGCGATCTTAACGATGGATGTCGCCTATTCCTCCGCACGTGTCTCGAAACATCAGCTTCGGTTAATCTTCACCAATATCGACGCTGTCATGCCCGCCGCAGTGAGGGCGATTCACCGGCTAAGGCGCAAGGATTCGAGTGCTCATTCGTGGCATGCCACGCAAAGCTTGTTCCCATCGGGGTCTCGGAAATAGGCACCGTAGTAGTTCTCGTGGTACTCGGGGCGCGGGCCGGGCGGGCCTTCCGACGTGGCGCCGTTGGCCAGCGCCGTCTGGTACGCCGTGTCCACCAGCGCCCGGCTGTCCGCCAGGAACGCCACCATCTGGCCGTTGCCGTGATCGTGCGGTGCCTGGTCGAATGGCCTTCCAATCAGAAACAGGGGGCGCACCTCTTTCGTGCTTTGCCAGCCTGCCCAGGGGCGACTTCGGTCGCAGAAGCGGGCTTCAAGCCCGAGGCTGTTCATCAGTGCGCTGTAGAACGCGTAAGCACGGTCAAAGTCGGTGACGCCTACGAAGATATGTGAAAACACGGGTGACCTTTTCTTTTCTCTTTTTCTCTGGTTCTTGCGGATAAAAAAATCCCGGCACCTCTTTCAAGGCAGCCGGGATTTTCAGTTCACCGTTTCAACGCCGTCAAGCGCTGAAGAATTTCTTCAACCGATCCGTCCAGCTCTCTCCGGTTGGCGAGTGTTTCCCGCCGCCCTTCTTGAGCGACTCTTCGAGCTCGCGCATCAGCTTGCGCTGGTGCTCGGTCAGCTTCACCGGTGTTTCCACCGTGATGTGGCAATACAGATCGCCGGGGTAGCTGTCGCGCACGCCCTTGATGCCCTTGCCGCGCAGGCGGAACTGCTTGCCCGCTTGCGTGCCTTCGGGTATGTCGATGGCGGCCTTGCCTTGCAGGGTGGGTACTTCGATCTCGCCGCCAAGGGCGGCGGTGATGAAGCTCACCGGCACCGAGCAGTGCAGGTCGCCGCCGTCGCGCTCGAAGATGTCGTGCTTCTTCAGGCGGATCTCGATGTAGAGGTCGCCCGAGGGGCCGCCGTTCGAGCCGGGTTCGCCGTTGCCTACGCTCCGGATGCGCATGCCGTCGTCGATGCCGGCGGGGATCTTCACCTCCAGCGTCTTCTGCTTCTTGATCTTGCCCTGGCCGGCACACGCGGTGCAGGGTTCGGGGATGATCTTGCCAGCACCTCGGCAGGTGGGGCAGGTCTGCTGCACGCTGAAGAAGCCCTGGCGCATCTGTACCGTGCCCGCGCCTGAACAGGTGGTGCAGGTCTTGGCCTGGGTGCCGGGCTTGGCTCCATTGCCGTGGCAGGTGTCGCAAGTGTCCCAGGTGGGGATGCGGATCTGCGCATCCTTGCCGCGGGCGGCTTCCTCGAGCGAGATTTCCATGGCGTAGCTGAGGTCGCTGCCGCGGAACACCTGGCGGCCGCCGCGCGCACCGGCACCGCCGCGGGCCTGGCCGAACATGTCGCCGAAGATGTCGCCGAAGGCTTCCGCGAAGCCGCCGAAGCCTTCCTGGCCCGGGCCGCCGCGCATGTTCGGGTCCACACCGGCGTGGCCGTACTGGTCGTAGGCCGCGCGTTTCTGCGGGTCCGACAACATCTCGTAGGCTTCCTTGGCGTCCTTGAACTTTTCTTCCGCCACTTTGGCCGCGTCACCCTGGTTGCGGTCGGGGTGGTGCTTCATCGCGAGCTTGCGATAAGCCTTCTTGATCTCTTCCTCGCCGGCGTTCTTGGGAACGCCGAGGGTTTCGTAATAGTCTTTTTTAGACATGGTTTAAAAGGGGCTGAAAAGGGGCTGGGTAGAACACAAACGCCGCGTTGAAGCACCCGAGGCGCTTCAACGCGGCGACTAAGACGTGGTCCCAGGCTTAGCCCTTCTTGACTTCCTTGACCTCGGCGTCCACCACGTTGTCGTCGGCGGCTTGTGCACCCGCAGCAGACTCCGTGCCAGCCTGGCCTGCACCAGCCGCGCCAGCGGAGGCGCCGGCAGTTTCGGCGGCCTGCTTGGCCTGCATGTCGGCATACATTTTTTCGCCGAGTTTCTGGCTCACGGTCATCAGCGCGGTGGTCTTTTCCTCGATGGCGGCCTTGTCTTCACCCTTCAGGACTTCTTCCAGGTCCTTGATCGCGGCTTCGATGGCGGTCTTTTCGCTGGCGTCGATCTTGTCGCCGTATTCGGCGAGGTTCTTCTTGACGCTGTGCACGCCGGCTTCGCCCTGGTTGCGGGCCTGCACCAGTTCGAGCTTTTTCTTGTCGTCGGCCGCGTTGAGCTCGGCGTCCTTCACCATCTTCTGGATTTCTTCTTCCGACAGGCCCGAGTTGGCCTTGATGGTGATCTTGTTTTCCTTGCCCGTGCCCTTGTCCTTGGCGCCGACGTGCAGGATGCCGTTGGCGTCGATGTCGAACGACACTTCGATCTGCGGCGTGCCGCGGGCTGCCGGCGGGATGCCTTCGAGGTTGAACTCGCCGAGCAGCTTGTTCACGGCGGCGATTTCGCGTTCACCCTGGAACACCTTGATGGTCACGGCCGGCTGGTTGTCGTCGGCGGTGGAGAAGGTCTGGGCGAACTTCGTCGGGATCGTGGTGTTCTTGGTGATCATCTTGGTCATCACGCCGCCCAGGGTTTCGATGCCCAGGGAGAGCGGGGTGACGTCGAGCAGCAGCACGTCCTTGCGGTCGCCGGAGAGCACCTGGCCCTGGATGGCGGCGCCGACGGCAACGGCTTCATCGGGGTTCACGTCCTTGCGGGGATCGCGGCCGAAGAATTCCTTGACCTTCTCCTGCACCTTGGGCATGCGGGTCATGCCGCCGACCAGGATTACGTCATGGATGTCGCCCACGGACACGCCAGCGTCCTTGATGGCGGTGCGGCAAGGTGCGATGGTGCGTTCGATCAGCTCTTCCACCAGGGCTTCGAGCTTGGCGCGGCTGAGCTTGATGTTCAGGTGCTTCGGGCCCGAGGCATCGGCGGTCACGTAGGGCAGGTTGATGTCGGTGGCGGCGCCGTTCGACAGCTCGATCTTGGCCTTTTCGGCGGCTTCCTTCAGGCGCTGCAGGGCCAGCACGTCCTTGCTCAGGTCAACGCCTTGTTCCTTCTTGAACTCGGAGATGATGTAGTCGATGATGCGCTGGTCGAAGTCTTCACCACCCAGGAAAGTGTCGCCGTTGGTGGACAACACTTCGAACTGCTTCTCGCCATCGACATCGGCGATTTCGATGATGGACACGTCGAAGGTGCCACCGCCCAGGTCATACACGGCGATCTTGCGGTCGCCCTTTTCCTGCTTGTCCAGGCCGAAGGCCAGGGCCGCTGCGGTGGGTTCGTTGATGATGCGCTTGACTTCCAGGCCGGCGATGCGGCCGGCGTCCTTGGTGGCCTGGCGCTGGGCGTCGTTGAAGTAGGCCGGCACGGTGATGACGGCTTCGGTGACGGGTTCGCCGAGGTAGTCTTCGGCGGTTTTCTTCATCTTGCGCAGGATGTCGGCGCTGACCTGCTGGGCGGAAATCTTGGTACCGCGCACTTCGACCCAGGCGTCGCCGTTGTCGGCCGCCACGATCTTGTAGGGCATCAGGTCGATGTCCTTCTGCACTTCCTTCTCGGTGAACTTGCGGCCGATCAGGCGCTTCACGGCGTACAGCGTGTTGCGCGGATTGGTCACGGCCTGGCGCTTGGCGGATGCGCCGACCAGCACTTCACCGTCTTCCTGGTACGCCACGATCGACGGCGTGGTGCGCGCGCCTTCCGAGTTCTCGATGACCTTGGGGGTGTTGCCCTCCATCACGGACACACAGCTGTTGGTCGTGCCCAAGTCGATACCGATGATTCTTCCCATTTGCTACTCCTGCTATTTTTAAAAAATTGATTGGGGACCTGCCTTGGCCACCCATGTGTTCAACGTGTGGATAACTCCGACGACTTCAAGGGTCTTCAGCGCTGTTTTTGCCGTCTTTCCACCGATTCCTGGTCGTTTGGACCTATTTCGGGGCGCTGACGGTCACCAGGGCCGGGCGCAGCACGCGCTCCGAGATCAGGTAACCCTTTTGCAGCACGGCCACGACCGTATTGGCTTCCTGATCGGCCGGCACCACGCTGATGGCCTGGTGCTGGTGCGGGTCGAACTTGGTGCCCGGTGCCGGGTCGATGGCGATGACCTTGTTGCGTTCCAGCGCGCTTTTGAGCTGGCGCAGCGTGGCCTCGGCGCCTTCGCGAATCTGCTCGACCGAGCCGTCCTTGATGGCCAGGCCGGCTTCCAGGCTGTCGGCCACCGGCAGCAGGCTTTCGGCGAAGCTTTCCACGCCGTACTTGCGGGCCTTGGAGACTTCTTCCTCGGCGCGGCGGCGGGCGTTTTCGGCATCGGCCTTGGCGCGCAGGAACTGGTCGGCCAGATCGGCGCTCTTGGCCTTGAGCGCGGCCAGCTCGGCCTGCACCTGGGCCAGCGCTTCCACGTCATTGGCGGCCTGCGCGGCTTCGAGCTCTTCAGGGCTGGGGTCGCCGCTCAGGGGCTGTTGCTGCTGCTGGTAAGGATTGGGTGTGTGTTCGGACATGCTCGTGGTCGAATGAGGTCGGAAAGGTTGTAACGCTAGCGGCGAAAGCTGGGGCCAGCCCCCGGAATTTCAAGGGGCTGGAGGCATTTCTGGCGACAGGAAGGGCGTTCGTGCGGAACGCCTTCGCGTTTACTTGACGCCGAGCAGCTCGACGTCGAACTTCAGGGTGGCGTTGGGCGGGATCACGCCGCCGGCGCCGCGGGCGCCATAACCGAGTGCGGCGGGAATGATCAGGGTGCGCGCACCGCCGATCTTCATGCCGGCCACGCCTTCGTCCCAGCCCTTGATCACCATGCCGGCGCCGAGAGAGAACACGAAGGGATCGTTGCGGTCCTTGCTGGAGTCGAACTTGGCGCCTTGCACGCCGTCGTTGTAGAGCCAGCCGGTGTAGTGCACCGTCACGCTCTGGCCACGGACGGCTTCGGCACCGTCACCGATCTTGGTGTCTTCGTATTGCAGGCCGGAAGGGGTGGTGGTCATGGGAGTTCCTTGGGTGAAATGGTTTGGTGTGGCCGGATGGTGCTATCTTGTTGATAGCTGTTGGCGCATGGCGGGCGGGCCGCTGTAGCCTGAAGTTCCGGAAAAAGCCGCTGAATTATGCCAGCAGGCGACGCTCGGCTGCTATCGCCCGGGGCCGGCGCGTACTCTTGATACCGGAGCCAGAGCCTACCCGACGGCGGGCTCGGCCGGTTTTTCCGGTGGTTTTTCAGGGATCTTGGCGGCGTTTTTCTTGGCCTGGGCGATCACCCATTTGCCGGCGAAGGCTTGCAGGTCGTTCAAGCGCTTGAGCAGGTCGGTGCCAGAAGGCGTGAGGATATAGCCGTCGCTGCCGTGGGTCAGTAATTCGGCCTCGCGCAACTCCTTGATGCGGGTGTTCAAGGTGTTGGGCGTGATGCCGCCCACGCTGTCCTGCAGCAGGCGAAAGGTCTGCGGATGGCCGTCGCGCAGCGACCACAACACACGCAGTGCGTAGCGCGCTTCCAGCAGCGCCAGCAGCTGGTGGATGGCGACGTTTTCCTTGGAACTCATGTGTTCTCCTCGATGCGTAGATGGGGGCTTTGCAGACGCCGCTGTCGCCGTCTTTCCACAGGGGGGCGACTATAGCGCAGTTTTCATTTTGCTACTAGTTTAATAGCAAATTTCGTAATGGATACGGACCCTACGTAGGCCGCAAAAGCGCCGCTCGGGAACTTCAGCGGTAGATTTTCTGCAGCAGGCGCATCAGCGTCTTGCGCTCGGCGGCGCTGAGACGGGCCGCGGCCTCGTCTTCCAGCACGGTGGCGGTTTCTTCGGCCTGCCGCAGCAGCACCTCGCCGTCCGGGCTCAGGTGCAGGCCGTTGGCGCGGCGGTCGCTGGGGTGCGGCTGGCGTTCGATCAGCTCACGCTTTTCCAGCAGATCGATGATGGCCACGAGGTTCGGCGGCAGGACACCGAGCGTGCTGCACAGCTGGCGCGAGGTTACGCCGGGGTTGTGGGCGATCAGCGACAACACCGAGAAGTCGACGATGCGCAGGTCATAGGGCGCCATGCGCCGCATGAAATGCTCGACGATGACGAGCGTGGCGCGACGGGCGTTGTAGCCCAGCAGGGTTTCAAGAAAACGCGTGTCCACTCTTTCGATGGCTTGGGCGGTTTTCGCAGCTTGTGGGGTTTGGGTTGAGCCGGGCATGACGGCATTGTGCCGCCATGCCGGCAGGGGTTTCGCTATTGGCAACTGAACGCTTGTGCAGCGCCGGCCTCCTCGGGTTGGGTCATGCGCTGGCGGATGATGGCCAGGCGCATGTCGAGCTCGGGCAGCACCCGGGTACGGAAGGCCTGGGCCGGCGCGCTCCAGCGTGTGTCGTCGGCGGGCGCCTGGGCCAGGATCTGACTCCAGGCCCAGGCCAGCAGCACCAGGGCCACGGCGCGCAGGTAGTCGTCGGCCACCGCATAGGGCAGGGCCGGGTCGGCGTTGTCGGCCCCGGCCGCGGTGGCCAGGGCGGTGGTGAGGTAGCGCAGTTCGGCCAGGCGGCGCAGCACCTCGGCGTCGAAGTCGCGGCTGGCGTCCAGCGTGCCGCGCAGCCCGACCAGCAGCGCGCCCAGGGCCTGCCCACCATCGGGCAGCACCTTGCGCACCAGCAGGTCGATGGCCTGGATCTCGTTCGTGCCCTCGTAGATCATGCTGACCCGCGCGTCGCGCACGATCTGCTCGATGCCCCATTCGCGCACATAACCGTGACCGCCGAACACCTGCAGGCATTCACTCGCCCCCTGGAAGGCTTGCTGCGTCCAGGCCGCCTTGAGCACCGGTGTGACCAGGCTGCACCAGCGCTGGGCCTCGGCGCGCTGGTCGGCATCGGGGTGGTGGCGCGCCACGTCGAGCAGCAGGCCGGTGCGGTAGGCCAGCAGCCGGCCGCCATCGATCCAGGCGCGTTGCACGTCGAGGATGCGGCGCATCGCCGGGTGCTCGGCGAGCAGGTCGGCTGTGTCTGTCGCGCCGCGTGAAGCCGGCCGCGCGCCCGGCGCACGCATCTGGCGGCGTTCGCGCGCATAGGTATCGGCTTTCTGCCAGGCCGCGTCGAGCAGACCCATGCCCTGCAGCGCCACATGCAGCCGGGCGGCGTTCATCATCACGAACATGGCGTTCAGGCCCGCGCCCGGCGTGCCGATCAGCCAGCCGGTGGCTTCATCGAAGCGCATCACGCAGGTGGGGCTGCCGTGCAGGCCCATTTTTTCCTCGATGCGTTCGCAGGCCACGGCATTGTGCGCGCCGCCGGGCAAGATCTTGGGCACGAGGAACAGCGACAAGCCCTTGGGGCCGGGGGCCGCGCCCGGCAGGCGGGCCAGCACCAGGTGCAGGATGTTGTCGGTGAGGTCGTGCTCGCCGCCCGAGATGAAAATCTTGGTGCCGCTGACGCGGTGTTCGAGGCTGCCGTCCTGCGGCACCGCCTGGCTGCGCACCAGGCCCAGGTCGCTGCCGGCCTGCGGCTCGGTGAGGCACATCGTGGCCAGCCATTCGCCACTGGCGATCTTGGCCAGGTAGCTGGCCTTGAGCGCGTCGCTGCCGTGGTGCTTCAGGCATTCATAGGCGCCATGCAACAGGCCGGGCGCCATGGTCCAGCCATGGTTGGCGGCGCTGAGCCATTCGTAGAGCACGCCTTCCAGCACCCAGGGCAGCCCCTGGCCGCCATCTTCCTCGGCGCAGGCCAGCGCCGGCCAGCCAGCCTGCACGAAGGCCTGGTAGGCCTCGCGGAAGCCGGGCGGCGTGGCAACCGTACCGGCCTCCCAGCGGCAACCCACCTCGTCCCCCTCGCGGCTCAGCGGCGCCACCACTTCGGCAACAAACTTGCCGGCTTCGTCCAGCACCTGCTCCATCAGCGGCTGGTCGGCTTCGGTCAGGCCAGAGAGAGCTTGTAGCTGCGTAGGCACCTGCAGCACGTCAAAAAGCAGGAAACCGGTATCGGCGAGGTGGGGTTGGTAGGACATAGAAGATGCGAAGAGTGGAGAGAATTGACGGCCGGCATAGGGGATGGCGGTCCCTTTCCAGCAGACACCGCAGAACCGGCTCCGCCGGGCTGCAGGTGTCGCCCCCTGCAAGGGGGTGGGCGCGACACGCAGTGCGCAACCTGGGGGTGTGCTATGTCTCTGCTGTGAACCCGATCTGCTTGACCAACGGCCCCCAGCGCTCGAACTCGGCCTGCTGGTCGGCTGCCATCTCCTGCGCGGTGCTGCCGTGGGCCACCAGGCCGACCAGGGCCAGGGCGTCGATCACCGCCTTGTCCTTCAGCGCCTGGTTGATGGCCGCGTTGGCCGCGGCCAGCGTGGCGGCCGGGGTCTTGGCCGGGGCGTAGAAGCCGAACCATTCTTCCGAAGTCACGTCCGGATAACCGAGCTCGGTGAAGGTGGGCACGTCGGGCAGGTAAGGCGAGCGCTTCTTGCCCGAGGTGGCCAGTACGCGCACGCGGCCGGCCTTCATGTACTGCAGGTAGTCGCCGCTGGGGTTCATGGCCGCGGCGACCTGGCCGCCGACCAGGTCGGTGATGCTCGGCACCGTGCCGCGGTAGGGCACGTGTTTGAGGTCGGTGCCGGCGCGCAGGTTGAGCAGCGCGCCCAGCAGGTGCGGCATGGAGCCCGCACCTGGCGAGCCGTAGCTGGCCTTGTCCGGATTGGCCTTGGCCCAGGCCAGGAAGTCCTTCAGCGTGGTCACGCTGGCCGGCACCATGGGGCCGACCGCCAGGCCGTGGAACATGATGGCGCCGATCGACACCGGCGTCACGTCGCTGGGCTTGTAGCTGAGCTTGGGGTAGATGTACGGGTAGACCGACAACGCAGACACCGGCGCCAGTGTCAGCACCGAGCCATCGGCCGGCGCGACCTTCAGGCTTTCGACGGCGATGCGGCCACCGGCACCGGGCTTGTTTTCCACATAACCTGGGTTGCGGGTGTAGGGCGTGCCGCCGAGTTTTTCGGCGACGCGGCGGGCCACGCTGTCGCCCGCGCTGCCGGCTGGGAAACCGTAATAGATCTTGACCTGGTCGAGTGCCTGGATCTGGGCCTGGACGATGCGTGAGAAAGGGGCGAGTGCGGCGACGGCCGCTGCGCTGCCAAGGGTCTTGATGAGGTGACGGCGTTGGTTCATGTCTGTTGTCTCCTGTGGGAATCGTGGTGGCCCGGCGGTTTGGACACCGCCGGGCCCATGGGGTCGGCGTGGGTCAGAAAGCGTGCCGGATGCCGAAGTTCACGCCGCTTTGCGACGAACCTGCGGCCGGGGTGCTGCCGGTGGCGCCGCCGCTGACCGACACCGCGGCCAGCCGGTCGTTGCGGATGTGGCCGACCTGGGTGTAGACGGCCGTGCGCTTGGACAGGCTGTAGATCACCCGCGCCACGTACATGGTGGAGTCGCGGTCGTCGACGTTCCGGTAGCGCAGGTTGAGCCACTGGCCTTCGACGGTGAGCGCGGGCGTGACGGGATAGGAGGCGCCGATGTACCAAAGGTTGCTCTTCGGCTTGACGGTGTCGCCATCGTTGTCGCGGCGCAGCAGGCCGCCGCCGATCTTGGTTTCACCAAGCTTGAAGTAGCCGCCCAGTGCCAGCCGGTTGTCTTTCTTGTTGCTGCTGTTGAGGTTGCCGAACACCACATCGGTGGCGCTGGTGGTGGTGCGTCCGCGCTGGCTGTCGTAGCCGAGCGAAGCGCCCCAGCCCGGGCTGTCGTACTTGGCCATGGCCGACCATTGGCGGCAGGCCTGGGCGTCGGTGCCGCTTTCACCGGGGCAGTTGGTGCCCGCGGGGCTCGGGCCAGCGTTGACTGTGTCGCGGCCGAAGCTGTAGCCGGCACCTATGTTCCAGCCGCCGAACGTGCCGCGGTAGGCCACGGAATTGTCGGTGCGTGCGTTCGGAATATAGGCATCGAGCGAGCCCATGGCGTAGACCGCCGGGCCGATCAAGTCGGAGTCGAGCACCGACCAGAACAGCATCGAATACTGGCGGCCCAGCGTCACGCTGCCCCAGGGGGAGGCCAGCCCGACGAAGGACTGGCGGCCGAACAGGCGGCCACCCTGGCCGGAGGCGCCGGTGTCGGGCGCCAGGCCCATCTCGAGTGTGAACACGCCGCGCAGTCCGCCGCCCAGGTCTTCGGAGCCGCGCATGCCCACGCGTGAAGGCAGCATGCCGGTGTTGCTCGGCATGCGTGTGATGTTGCCCACGCCGTTGACCTTGTTGACGACTTCCACGCTGGCGTCGAGCAGGCCGTAGAGTGTGACGGCCGAAGGCGTCGGTGCGCCCTGCGCGTGGGCGGCGATGGCGCCGGCGCTGATCAGTGCAGCGGTCCAGCGGGGGAAATTTTTCTTGTTCATCCTGTCTCCTCATTCCTCGTCAACGTTGATGGATCACTCGCCGCGGCGTCGTTCAAAAACGTTTGCCGGTGGCGGCTGCTGGGGATGCCCGCCGCTGGTCATCAGACGGCGTGGCATGTGCCTGGGCACTCGGTTCGCGGCGGCCCGAGGCTCGGGGCCGCCGCATCAAAGTTGCAAAGTTGGTCTCAGCGCGGCGCCATGCGCAGGGCGCCATCCAGGCGGATGACTTCGCCGTTCAGGTGGCCGTTGGTCACGATGTGGCAGGCGAGTTCGGCAAACTCCGAGGGCTTGCCCAGTCGCGGCGGAAACGGAATGGAAGCGGCCAGCGACTGCTGCACCGGCTCGGGCAACTCAAGCAGCAGCGGCGTGGCGAACAGGCCGGGCGCCACGGTGCAGACGCGGATGCCGTGCTGCGCCAGGTCGCGCGCCATCGGCAGCGTCATGCCGACCAGCCCGCCCTTGGAGGCGCTGTAGGCCTGCTGGCCGATCTGCCCGTCGAAGGCCGCCACCGAGGCGGTGAACACCATCACGCCTCTTTCACCGTTGTCGCCACCTTCGAGCGCTTCGAGCGCCGCGCAGCGCGCCGCGAACAGCCGGCTCATGTTGTAGCTGCCGATCAGGTTCACGCCAACCACGCGGGCGAAGTCTTCCAGCGGCGCGGGGCTGCCGTCCCGGCCGACCAGCCGCTTGGCGCCGCCGATGCCGGCCACGTTCATCAGGATGCGCGCCGGGCCGAAGGCGGCCGCGGCCTGGTCGAGCGCGGCGTTCACGCTGGCCGTGTCGGTGATGTCGCAGGCACAGGCGATGCCCTTGATCTCGGCGGCCACTTTCTCGGCCAGGGCCAGGTTGCGGTCGAGCACCGCGACCCTGGCGCCGAGCCGGGCGAGTTCGCGTGCGGTGGCTTCGCCCAGGCCCGAGGCGCCGCCGGTGACGAGCGCGGTTTGTCCTTCGATTTTCATGGTGGCGTCTTCAGGCTTGGGGTTGCAGGATGTTTTCAGCGCTGCCGTCGTGCAGCGCGTCGACCAGGGCAGCGCGGTGCTTCAGCACGGCGCGCTGGTTGATCGAACCCTTGTCGGTGATCTCGCCCTTTTCGGTGGAAGGCGGCTCGGCCAGCAGCAGGGCGCGGGCCACGCGGCTGGCGCTGCCGGTGGATTCGCGGGCCAACTGGTCGATGATGGCCTGCATGCGCTGCCGCACCGGCGTGCTGGCCAGCACCTCGGCCATCGGCGCATCGGGGCCGAGGCCGCTGACTTCACGGCAGGCCGGCGAGGGGAAGATCAGCGCGCCGACTTCCTTCATGTTCAGGCCGGTCAGCACCGCGTCCTGGATGTAGGGCGAGCCGGCAACCACGATCTTGCCGCGCATCGGGCCGACGCTGACGAAGGTGCCGGTCGAAAGCTTGAAGTCTTCGGCGATGCGGCCGTCGAACTTCAGGCCGCGGTGGATGTCGTCGGGGTCGATCCACTGCACGGCGTCGCCGGTGCGCAGATAACCTTCCTCGTCGAAGGCCTCGCGCGTGGCCTGCTCGGAGCGCCAGTAGCCGGGCGTCACATTGGGGCCGCGGTAGCGCACCTCGGTCTTGCCGTCCACCTCGACGAGCTTGAGCGTCATGCCCGGCACCGGCACGCCGATGTCGCCGGCGCGCACGTCGGCGCTGTTGACGAACATGGCCGACGGGGCCGACTCGGTCATGCCCAGGCCGGTGGCCATGAGGATGCGTTCGCCGAGTTCGGACTCTTCAGTGGCATGCAGGCTGTCCCACACCGGCTGGGCCAGGCCCGCGCCCGAATAGAAGAACATGCGCAGCTTGGACAGCAGGGTCTTGCGCAGCTGCGCATCGGTCTTCATGGCCTCGGCGATCATCTCGAAACCGGTGGGCACGTTGAAGTACACCGTGGGGGCGATCTCGCGCAGGTTGCGCAGTGTCTCGCCGATGGCCGCCGCGGTGGGCTTGCCGTCGTCGATGTATAACGTGCCGCCCTGGCGCAGGGTCAGGCCGAAATTGTGGTTGCTGCCGAAGGTGTGGTTCCACGGCAGCCAGTCGATGAACACCGGCGGGGCTTCTTCCAGCACCGGCAGCGACTGCGCGATCTGCTGCAGGTTGGCGCACCACATGCGCTGGGTATTGATCACCGGCTTGGGCAGCTTGGTCGAGCCGCTGGTGAACAGGAACTTGACGATGGTGTCGGGCCGCGTGGCGTGCATCGCCGCGTCCACCGCCGGACTGGCCACGGTGTCGCGCAGGTCGGCGAAAGTGGTGGTGGCGCGACCCTCAATGCGCCCCTGGCCCAGCACCACTTCCACGCTGTTGTCCAGCGTGGCCAGCAAGGCCTTGCCGAAGCGTGCGCCGTCGGTGGCGTAGACCAGGCCGGGGGTCAGGGTGCTCACCACATGGCGCAGCTTGTCGTAGTCCTGGCTGGCGGTGGTGGAGGTGGCATAGGCCGGCGTCACCGGGCAGTAGGGGATGCCGGCATACAGGCAGCCCAGCGCCAGCAGGCCGTGCTCGAGGCTGTTTTCGCTGAGGATGACCACCGGCCGTTCGGCGCTCAGCCCGCGGTCGAGCAGGCCTTGGCCGATGCTGCGTGCCGCGGCCAGGGCCTCGGCATAACGCACATGCTGCCAGTCGCCGGTGCCGCCACCCGGCAGCTGTGCACGCCGGGCCAGGAAGCTGTGCCCGGGCCTGGTCTCGGCCCAATGCACCAGGAAGTCGGTGACGCGCCGCGCATAGGCGCCCAGCGGCAGCTCGGCCTGCAGGTAACGCACGCCGTCGGTGCTGCTCTGCAGGTTGACGCGGGTCACGCCGAAGTTCATGGGCCGGTAGCGGGGGGGCTGGGCGGCGGTGGAGCGGGGGCTTGTCTCGTTCATGTGGTGGTTTTTCGCGTGTGTTCGGCGTGTTTTTGGCGGGTCAGTTCTTCTTGACTTTTTCCGCGCGCCCTTCGAGGAAATCGCTGAGCCGGCTCTTGGCTTCGGGTGCGCTTTGTGCGATCGCGGCCATCAGCGCTTCGGTCATGTAGCCCTGGTCGGCCGGCTGCTCGGCGATGCGGGGCAGGGCGTGCATCAGCGCGTAATTGGTGAGCGGGGCGTTCTGCGCAATGCGTTTGGCCAACTCCAGCGCCTTGGTGAAGGCCTGGCCGGCGGGCACGAGGTACTGGGCGAAGCCGACACGTTCGCCTTCCTCGGCGTTGTAGACGCGGCCGGTGAACATCATGTCGGCCATGCGGGCGGCACCGATCAGCCGCGGGATGCGCACCGCACCGCCACCGCCGACGAAGATGCCGCGCGAACCTTCGGGCAGGGCATAGAAGGTGGACTCGTCGGCCACCCGGATGTGGCAGGCGCTGGCCAGTTCCAGTCCGCCGCCGACCACGGCGCCATGCAGGGCGGCCACCACCGGCACCGGGCCGTATTGCACACGCTCCAGCGCGGCATGCCACATGCGCGAGTGGTGCACACCCGCGCCTGCGTCGCGCTCCTTGAGTTCGCTCAGGTCGAGGCCGGCGCAGAAGTGCGGGCCTTCGCCATCGATGACCGCGGCGCGCACGGTGGAGGGCAGTTGTTCGAAGATGTCGCGCAGCGCGAGCACCAGACCGTCGGACAGCGCGTTGCGCTTGGCGCCACGGGTGAGGCGAACCACGGCGACTTCGTTGTCGTCGCCGCAGATTTCGAGTTGGATGTCTTTGTTGGTCATGGTTTATTGGGTTGATTTTGCGCGTTGGATCGATTATGGTTATGAAATATAACCAATTCAAGCGATCCAGGGCGGCTTTTGATCGGTGTTTACCCTAGACTCCGCCCGGCGCCGAACGCGCCTGAATTGGCCACACACTTCACTGCAACGGAGACAAAAATGGACTTTGACAACCTGATCGCCATCGACATCCACACCCATGCCGAGGTGAGCTGCTGGAACCCGTTCGACAACTACGGCGAGGAGTTCGACCGTGCCGCCGACAAGTACTTCAAGAACAGCCGCCGCCCGACCATTGCCGAGACGGTGGCCTACTACCGCGAGAAGAAGATCGGGCTGGTGATGTTCACCGTGGACGCCGAGACGCAGATGGGCCGCCGGCGCATTCCCAACGAAGAGATCGCCGAAGCCGCCAAGGCCAACAGCGACATGATGGTGGCCTTTGCCAGCATCGATCCGCACAAGGGCAAGATGGGCGCGCGCGAGGCCGAGCGGCTGATCAAGGAGCACGGCGTGCGCGGCTTCAAGTTCCACCCCACGGTGCAGGGCTACCACCCTTATGACCGCATGGCCTGGCCGATCTACGAGGTGATCGCCGCCCACAAGCTGCCGGCCATCTTCCACACCGGCCACAGCGGCATCGGCAGCGGCATGCGCTGCGGCGGCGGCCTGCGCCTGGAGTACAGCAACCCGATGCACCTGGACGACGTGGCCATCGACTTCCCCGACATGCAGATCGTGATGGCCCACCCGAGCTTTCCATGGCAGGACGAGGCGCTGTCGGTGGCCACGCACAAGCCCAATGTGTGGATCGACCTCAGCGGCTGGTCGCCCAAGTATTTCCCGAAGCAGCTCGTGCAGTACGCCAACACGCTGCTCAAGGACCGCATCCTGTTCGGTTCGGACTACCCGCTGATCACGCCCGAGCGCTGGATGAAGGACTTTGAAGAAGCCGGCTTCAAGCCGGAAGTGATGCCCGGCATTCTGAAGGGCAATGCGATGCGGCTCCTGGGCACCCGTTCCTAGGCGTCTGAGCTGCCGCCACTCGAGCGCCGCGGCGCGCGGCTCATGTCGTTGTTCATGTCGGCAAACTGCTGCAGCAGGCGCATGAAGGTCTGGCGGTCCTCTTCTGAAAAGCCTTGCAGCAGGGTGTGCTGCATTTCGGGAATCTTGGTGTCGAGCCGGCGCATGGTGTCGCGGCCTTCGTCCGTGAGCTGCAGGCTGCGCTGGCCGCGGCCCACCAGGTGGCGCACGATCCATCCCTTGGTTTCGAGCCGCACCGCGATGGAGGCGGTGGACGAGGTGTCGAGCGCCACTTCCTGGGCCAGCGTCACCTGGTCGATGCCGGGCTTGTTTTCCAGGCACTTGAGGATGGCGTACTGCACCGGCGTGACGTCGCGCCCCAGGGTGTTGAAGAACACCGACACCGCGATCTGCTGCGCGCGCCGGATCAAGTGGCCGGGTTGGTCGTGGAGGTCGATGATGTCCAGAGTCGATCTCTGCATGGCGGTGTAGGGATGGCGTGAGCCTGTGGGTGGAAGCTCGCGATTATCCATGTGTGCCCTCGCCGTCGAGCCTCTACAGATCGAGCACCAGCACGGGGGAACGTGACCTTGAACAGCAGGGCGTGAACTGGTCGTTCAGAGCCTGTTCTTCCTCGGTGAGGTACATGTCCTTGTGCTCGGGCTGGCCTTCGAGCACCCGCGTGAGGCAGGTGCCGCACACGCCTTGTTCGCATGAGGTCTGGATCTCGATGCCGCACAGCGACAGGGCCTGCACCACGGTCTTGTCCTTCGGGATCTGGATCACCTGGCCGGTGCTGGCGATCTTCACGTCGAAGCTGCCGGCATCGGCCAGGTTCACGGCCTCGCCTGCAAAAAACTCATAGTGCAGCTGCGCCTCGGGCCAGCCGCCTTGCCGCGCCGTGGCCAGCACCCAGTCCATGAACCCCTTGGGGCCGCAGACGTAGAGGTGCACGCCGTCGCGTGGTGCGCCTAAAGCGGCGGCCAGGTCGAGCTTCTGTGCGGGCGTGCCATCGTCGAAATGGTGCGAGACATGGGGCGCGAAAGCGGAAGCGGCCAGTTCGCCCAGGAAGGCGGTCGAAGGCGCGGATCGGGTGCAGTAGTGCAGCGCGAACGACGCACCTGATGCGCCCAGATGCTGCGCCATGCTCAAGATGGGCGTGATGCCGATGCCGCCGGCGAACAGCAGGTGCTGGCGCGCGTCGGCGGCCAGCGGGAAATGGTTCTTCGGCGTGCTGATCTGCAGCGTGTCGCCTTCGTTCACCGATTCATGCATGGCCTGCGAGCCGCCGCGCGATGCGGCGTCGCGCAGCACGCCCAGCACATAACGCTGGGTTTCCCGCGGATCGTTGCTCAGCGAATACTGGCGCACCAGGCCGCCGGGCAGATGCACGTCCACGTGGGCGCCGGCGGTGAAGGCGGGCAGGGCCTGGCCATCGGCCGCCACCAGCTCGAAGCGGCAGATGCCCTGGGCCTCGGTGGTCTTGCGTGCCACGCGCACGCTCAGCGTCGGGGTGTTCATGCTGAGGCACCCGTTGCCTGCTCGGCCTGCACCAGCCGGTCGATGATGCGCCGGGACTGCACGCCGCCGGCGTCGATGTTGAGCATCAACAGCTTGCGCTCGGGGTTGGCCAGCAGGTTGCGCTGTTGCAGCTCGAGCATGTCCAGGTCTTCGGAGAAGATCTTGCCCTGGCCTTCGCGGATGGTGGCGGTGAGGGCCTTGTCGTGCGGCTTGAAGTTGCGCGCCATGCCCCAGAAGTAGTGGATCGAGGTGTCGGTCTCCGGGGTGATGAAGTCCACCACGATGCTCGACGCCTTGTACTCCGGCGCTGCGTCGTAGCCGCCGTTGCCGGCCAGCGCCACGCCGACTTCGATCATCACGTGGCTCGGCGGCGTGAAGCGGCAGATCTGCCAGCGGTCCACCGGCTGGTCTTCGGGCAGGCCGTTGCCGTGCAGCGCCATGCGCCAGAACGGCGGGGCCTTCACGTTTTCCATGAAGCGGCTGGTGATGACTTCGTCGCCATTGACCTTGGTGGTGACCGGGGCCTCGTCGATTTCCTTCTGGCCGATGCTGGTGGCGTGCACATAGGTCTCGTGTGTCAGGTCCATCAGGTTGTCGATCATCAGCCGGTAGTCGCATTGGATGTGGTACAGGCCGCCGCCGTAGGCCCATTCCGGGTTTTCGGCCCATTCCAGGTGGTGCAGTTCGGTGGGGGCGCCCGCACCGGGCCAGAGCCAGACGAAACCGTAGCGTTCGATCACCGGGAACGAGCGGATCGGCGGGAAGCCGCGCACGCGCTGGCCCGGCATGGCCACCGTCTTGCCGTCGCAGCCCATCTCCAGCCCGTGGTAGCCGCAGACCAGGTTGCCGTCGACCACCTTGCCCAGCGACAGCGGAGCGCCGCGGTGCGGGCAGAAGTTTTCCAGCGCGACAGCCTTGTTTTCGGCGTTGCGGTACAGCACGACGGATTCGTTGCAGATCTTGCGGCCCAAGGGCTTCTCGTCGATCTCATCGGCCATGCAGGCCACATACCAGGCGTTTTTGGGGAACATCGGAAAGCTCCTTGGGTGGTCAATCGTGGGGTTCATTCAGTATGCTGAACGAATGATTCAGTGTACTGAATATCCGGGTATGAAGCGAGACCTGCAGGTTCTTGCTTTCACCTATTGACAGATTTGTGAAAAAATGGCCGCCCGACAGGGGAGTGCACAAGAAAAAACGGACCACCCCTTGAGGAGTGGTCCGCCTGGCTGGCAGCGCGTGGGCGCTGTCGTGTGTGCTGTCGACGCCGTTCGGCCTTATTCAGCCTTGATGTTCGCCGCCTTGATGACCTGTGCCCACTTGTCCACCTCGGCTTTCTGGAAAGCCGCGATCTGCGCGGTCGTCAGGTCCGCCGGCTCCATGCCGAAGTTTTTCATCTTTTCCTGCATGTCGGGCTTGGCGAGGATGGTGTGGATCTCCTTGTGCAGGCGGTCGACCACCGGCGCGGGCGTGCCGGCCGGCACGAAGATGGCCTGCCACGATTCGACATTGAAGTCCTGCAGGCCGGTGACGCCCGACTCGGCGATCGTCGGCACGTTGGGCAGCGAGGCCAGCCGCTTGGACGAGGTCACGGCGATGGCGCGCAGCTTGCCGCTCTGGATGTGCGGGCCGGCGACCACGGTGGTGTCGAACATCATGTCGACCTGGCCGCCGATCACGTCCTGGATCGCCGGGCCGGAGCCCTTGTAGGGAATGTGGGTGAACTTCACGCCTGACTTGTAGGCCATCAATTCGAGCGCCAGGTGCTGCGAAGTGCCGGTGCCGGCCGAGGCCGACGACAGCCCGCCCTGTGCCGCCTTGGCCTTGCTGGCCTCGATCACGTCCTTCAGCGTCTTGTAGGGGCTGGCCTGGTTGACCACCAGCACCACCGGGTTGGTGCCGATGAGTGTCACCGGTGCGAAGGACTTGATCGGGTCGTAGCCGATCTTGGGATAGAGGCTCACGTTGATGGCGTGCGAGCTGATCGTGCCGCCGAGCATCATGAAGCCATCGGGCGCGGCCCGCGAGGCGACTTCCGAGCCGACGCTGCCGCCGGCACCGCCGCGGTTGTCGATGATCACCGAGGTGCCGAGCACGGTGCCGAGCTGCTGCGCGATCAGCCGTGCCAGCACGTCGGTGGTGCCACCGGCCGGGAACGGCACCATGTAGGTGATGGCCTTGCCAGTGGGCCAGTTGCTTTGCGCGAACGACAAGGAGGGCAGGGCGCCGGCGGCGAGCGAGGCGATGGCGGAATGGATGAGGGTGCGGCGTTGCATGGTGTGCTCTCTTTCAGGTCTTCAATGTGGATGGCGATGGTTTGCGGGTCAAGGCAGGTCGACGATCTCGACCCAGTTCGGGTTCTTGCCGAGGGGCAGGCGCTTCGGGGTGCCGAGCGCACCGGTCTCGGGGTCGATGGGGTGCACCGAGACGCTGTGGGATTCCTGGCCGGTGGAGATCAGGTAACGGCCGCTCGGGTCGATGGCAAAGCCACGCGGCGTCTTCTCTGTGGGCGTCTGGCCGAGCGGCTGCAGCATGCCGGTGCTGGTGTCGACACGGAAGGCCGAGAGCGTGCTGGAGGTGCGCTCGGACGCGTACAGGAAGCGGCCGTCCGGCGTGAGATGCAGGTCGGCCGCCCATGGGTTGCCGGTGAAGCCGGCCGGCAGTGTGGTGCTGGTCTGCAGCAGCTTCAGGCTGCCGCGGGCACTGTCCCAGGCGAACACGTGCAGCGCGGCATCGAGTTCGTCCAGCACGTAGGCAAAACGTTGGGCCTTGTCCCAGATGAGGTGGCGTGGACCCGATTTGGCCTTGACCGTCGTGAGCGCCGGATCGTTGGCCGACAACTGGCCGGTCGTGGCGTCGAAACGCCAGCTCGAGATGTTGTCGCCGCCCAGGCTGGTGGCGAGCACGAAGCGGTTGCTGGCGTCGGCGTGGATCGCGTGTGCGTTGGGCGCGGTCGGGATCAGCTGTTGTACGGCACCGACCTTGCCTTCCTTGTCGATGCTGTTGACGGTGATCTTGTGGCCGGGGTAGGAGGCGGCGAACAGCCACTTGCCGGTGGCGTCGGTGTCGATGTTGGCCATGCTGTCGGCCAGCGGCGCCTCGCCGAGCTTGCGCAGCTTGCCGCTGGCACCGTCGATAGCGAAGCTGGCCACGCGGAACGGCTGGGAGCGCAGCGCCGCGTACAGGAAGCGCTTGTCCGGGCTCACCGCCATCGGCATCACGGTGCCGCCGACGTTCACCGTTTCCACCGGCTTCAAAATGCCCTGGCCGCGGTCGAGTTCGAGCACCGAGATTTCCTGGCTGTCGGCGTTGGAGATATAGACCCAGGTGGCGGCGAAGCTGCTGCTCGTGGCGCAGGCGAGGCCGCCTGCCAGCACCAGCGCGGCGCGGCGGAACGGACGAAGAGGGCGAAGGGAATGGTTGGGTGTTGTTTTGCTTGTCATGGCGTGTTTCCTTGGGGGCAAAGGTCGTGAGTTCAGGGTGAGTTCAGGGTTTGATGTTGAGCTTGGTGATCAGCTCGCCGAAATACACGTTGTCCTTGGCCAGCGTCTCTTTGAAGACCGCGCCGTCGGTATAGACGAAACCGAGGTTCTGCTTGTCCATGACTTCGCGCAGCGACGGCTCGTTGGCCGTCTTGGCGGTGATCTCGCGCAGCCGGGCCATGACTTCAGGCGGCGTGTTCTTCGGCGCGCCCAGGCCGCGCCAGGTGCCGATGGACAGGTCGATGCCGCGCTCCTTGGCGGTCGGCACTTTCTCGAAGCCCTTGATGCGCTTGTCGGCCATCACCATCAGCACCTTGAGCTTGCCGCCCTGCACATGGGTGGAGACCTCGGCCGGGCTCACCGCCACAGCTTCGATGTGGCCGCCGAGCAGCGACAGCACGGCCGGTGCCGCACCCTGGTAGGGGATGTGGTTGAACTTGGTGCCGGTCTTGTCTTCCAGCGCGGCGGCGGCCAGGTGCCAGATCGAACCATTGCCCGAATTGCCCACGCGCACCGAACCCGGGTCCTTCTTGGCCGCGGCAATGAACTCCTCGATCGAGTTCCAGGGCGCGTCGGCCTTCACGGTGATCGCGGCCGGGTCGGAATTGAGCTGGGCAATGGGCTGGAAGTCGTCGTACTTGAACTTGGCCAGGCCCAGGTGCGGCAGCGTCAGCAGTTCCACCGTCAGCACCGCCAGCTTGTAGCCGTCGGGCTTGGCGTTGATGACTTCGTTCCAGCCGATCGCACCGCCCGCACCGGGCTTGTTGATGACCACGATAGGCTGGTCGATGTATTTGCGGCTTGCGTCCGCGAAGGCCCGCGCCAGCCCGTCGGTGCCA